>Ga0190363_1000702_pt1 | contig 19929 bp, 16 predicted proteins | sample 48721867_MG_FD_161272 | JGI IMG/M metagenome (GOLD analysis project Ga0190363, IMG submission 161272) | Hydrothermal vent microbial mat bacterial communities from Southern Trench, Guaymas Basin, Mexico - 4872-18-6-7_MG | ecosystem: Environmental > Aquatic > Marine > Hydrothermal vents >... | reverse complement strand
AAATGCCCCAACAACTGTTGAATATGTCTTATTGATTTGCTGATTGTTCTTTTTTTCACCTTTAGCCTGTTTTTATATGAATATTTTGTTAATTTCTTCGCTTGGTAAGAATGCTTTCTGAGCTGTATCTCTTCTATTATTCTGCCTATTAACTCATAGCGTTCCCGTGGAGTAAGTTTTTTTAATGCCGAATCCATTAGCTCTGTATATGGAGGGTTATACGAATGAAAAGTTCGGTTAATAGGTGTTAGGGCGCAATCGGTTTCGGGACGCCTGAAATAAAAACATATAAAAAGAAATAATAATTAATCTATGAAAGGAAGTAACAAAATGGAGAAAGACAAACTGCGAAAAATCGTTGTTGCTGTGCTCTCAGTAATAGTAACAATAAGTGTGATAGCATATCTCAATACACTGCCGAAACCAGTTTTTGAGAAACCATACTGGATTAGCATTGTGGCATTATTATTCTTGTATTGGATAATTTTCATCAACTGGTATTCCAAACGTAAAAGAAAATAAGCACGGCGTTTCTTTGCCGACTCTTCGGATTGCTTTGCAATCCTCGTCCCCGTCGGGAGCGTATAACATCTCTTAGAACCCTCTTAATCCACAAACATGCTTTATTAAGTAAAGGTTCTACTACCATCAGCGGATAAACGGTTCGCCTTCGGCTACGCCCAAATCCCTTCGGGACTTCGCTTAATCCCGATGCGTTAGGCGAAAGATGCTAAGGGAGGTATGATAAAATGTTTGATAACAAATATATAATCCGAGCAAAAAATCTTCTTGAAGCCATACGGGACAAGGAACCTCAAAAGAGCTTAGAAAAAGCTAAAGAACTATTTGAAGAAATTTTTGGTAAACGTTTTGCGGAAGAAATAGATAAAAATGGCATACTAAGGTATAACTCTTTGAGTGGTCCTGAAGAAAACATTCAGTATTGGGGAGTGTTATATGAAAATGCTCCACAAAGCGGGGTTTACGAAAATTTTTCATTGGTTTTATTTCCAGATAATAAAGAAACTTCAGAGCAACTGCTTTTGTGTTATGGAATTGGTACAGGAGGGATCACAGATGATGCGGAATGGTTAGGGATTCCAAGGATTAAAAGACAAATTAAGCTTCTTTTAAAATTTATTGAAAAAGAAGGTTGGAATGTGAAAGAGACGAAGACTTTTGTTAAAAATGACATCACAGATGAACATTCGGAAATTCCAAGAAGTATAAAAAGCGATTTAGGGCATCTTGCAGAATATTCAGAACTATGGAGAAAATATGGAAAATACCTTCCTTCGGTGTGTGTTATAAATCCAGATAAAAATGGAGCAAAAGCCTTCCTTGCACATTTGATTTTATATGCAACATTTAGAAACTGGCCCTTGCGTAAGACTTTTCAAGATATTTGGAACCAGAAGTTATTGCCTAATTTAATAGAACTATGGAGAACCTATCTATCTGTAGAAGAATTATCTGAATATTTACTTAAAAGAAAATATCTTATATTGCAAGGCCCGCCCGGAACAGGAAAAACTTATTTGGCCGAGGAGATAGCTAAATCCTTGAAAGAATATTCAAAGATTGCGGATTATAACATTATTCAATTCCATGCTTCAGTATCATATGAAGATTTTGTTGAGGGAATAAAGCCAGATGTGAATTCAAATCAGTTGATTTTTAAAGAGTATAAAGGTCCTTTGCTGGAGAGCATTGGGAGAGCTAAGGGAGTTGAAAAAGAGAAGAAAGGATATGCTCTGATAATTGATGAAATTAATAGAGGAGATTTAGCTAAAATTTTAGGTGAAGGAATATTTCTACTTGAACCTGAGGAAGAAAGAAAAATAAGGCTAAGATCTGGGAAAGAAATATCTATGCCTAAAAATCTGTACATAATTGGAACAATGAATACCGCAGATAGAACTATTGCGATTCTTGATTTTGCAATACGAAGAAGATTTGCCTTTATTGATGTGTGGCCATCTAGGAAGAAGTTAAAAGATATCTTGGATAAAAATTGTGTTGGTGATGACGTTAAAGAATTGGCCATGAGATATTATAATCAAATTCAAAATATATTCTTCGAATACGCAACCGATGAAGATTTGCATTTGCAACCAGGACATACATATTTTATTGCTAGATCAAAAAATGAACTAGAAAACAAACTAAAATATGAAATTGTTCCTTTGCTACGTGAATATATAAATGAAGGAAGACTTCCCTTAGCAAAAGATGAAATTCTCGGTTTTATAGATGATGTACTTAGAGAATGCAGGGGAATACAACATGAAAGTTAAAATTTCACTAACAGAATTTGGTGATGAAAAAATCATTCCTCTAGAAGAACTTAAGAATTGGTTTCCTTCAGGTAGATTTGATAAAAGATATCCTCTGAATTATTTAAAAAAATGGCTTCACATAAATGAAAAGTATCTTGGGTTTTTAGGAGTCACCTATCGGTGGGATGATGATAAAAATAGTTTGATACTTATTCCTGGCAATAAAATTGGGCTTGCACCCTTAAGAAATCCTTATGGTGCTGAAGTTTATGGGGGTATAATCGTGAGGCCTAGGCTAGGTTGGATTAAAATATATGATATATTGGAGTATATAGATTGGATATATCAACCCAATTTCCTAAAGGATGAAGAGCCAATTATCAGTAATGGCGTTCTCCCAAGATGGTTTAAAGCCGTAAATACGTTGGATACGATCTCCCAAGCACTAGTATTATTTATGAAAGGGATAGAAGAAAAAAGGATAATTTCTAGGGTTCCTAAAGGAAATATTGATTGGTATTCTTATTCTACACAAAGCGTTCCTTATGGGAAATACGATAGGTTTTCTAGCAGAATCACTGATTATTCTATTGATCTAGAAATACATCGCCAATTTATAGGCATAGTAAAAATGATAGAGGATGATATTTCGGGACCGGAAGTTCCTATTAAGATTAAGAATAAGGCTGGGCAATTAATTTTAAACATTGAGAGAAAACTTCAAAATGTAGAACCTAACACTCCAGATATTGAAAAATTGAAGAAGATAAAAATTCCTAACTTTTATCGCCAAAAATATGATACAGCAATAAAAGCTTGCATAGAGTATCTTTGGCAAAGTAAGTTTTCAATGGAAGCAGGTAATTTATATGGTTTGCCATGGTCAATAGAAATGGATAGATTATTTGAATACTGGATTGAATATTGGGCATATATTTTCGCTAAAAGACTGGGTGCACACTTTTATTCTGATATTAGAAGGAATTCAAGAATAAGATTTTATAACCTTAAAAATTGGAAAACTCTAAAATTACTAAAACCTGATGTGATCATTGAAAAAAATGACAAATCAATGATTTTGGAAGTAAAATACAAAAAGCATTTATTATACCTCCAATATGGAAAAAGTTCGTCAGATATTCTAGAAGAGCACAGATACGATATTCATCAGCTCCTATCTTATATGAGTGGATCAGTAAAAGAAAAAAAGATAGGATGCTTAATTTATCCTAAAATAAGTGATAATCTTGCAAATCAGTACGCAACCTTAATTAATTATACTAACACGAGATCAAATGTAGATGTCGTGCTATGTGGCATACCTTTTCAGCCTGAAGAGTTTATAAGAATATTAGAAGATTTATGGAGTGAGAAATATGCAGCCTTTGCCTAACAAGCAGGTATCTGACTCGGGCTTTCAGCCCTCACCCAAATTCGCCTTCGGCAACCTCTTTTATCCTCGTTCCGTTCAACCAAATGCGAGCGAGCCGATTGATTTTAATAGAATCATGTGCTGGATTTGTGGGTAGCTGTGGTTTTTCAAAGAAATGGTGCTATGGCTGATGTCAGAAACCTTTGTTTGGGATCAGAAGGAATATTGAAATAATTGAAGAATGCGAGGGCAAAACCTTCACAGAGAAGTGAAAAAGCAGGTTCCAGAGGGTAAGTATCAGATTAAACCCTGTACCCCTTGACCGTCTCTATGATCTCCCTCAGCTTATCCAGATTTTTCTCGGCGATTGTGCCGGTGACGATGACATCTGCACCATGCTCTATCTTGTCCCATGCAGTTTTTCCGTCTCTGATCCCGCCACCGACGATTAAGGGTATATCCAGGGCCTCGTGAACCGCCATGATCATCTCATTGGGAATTGGTTTTTCTGCTCCAGAACCCGCCTCCAGGTATACGCAGTGCATTCCATAATATTGGGCAGTTAATGCATAGCTCAGAAGTCTCTCTATGTCACCATCTCTGATCACATCCAGGTCGGTGACCTTTTCGATCGTGGTTTTCTTTTTGCCTGTACTTATCACGATGTAGCCCATGCCAATCGGGTGAAGGCCAAATTTCCTGATCAATGGAGCCCCGGCTATCTGCTCCTCGATCAGGAATCTCCTTTTTCTGGAATTCAAGAGACACATAAAGAAGATGTAATCCGCAAATTCGGTTACGGCATTGGCCGAATTGGGGAATATGATAACCGGAAGATCTACCACATCCTTGGTTGCGATCGTGGTTGCTTCAACTCTTTTTCTGTTTACCGTAGAGCCGCCTATCATTATCGCATCTGTACCGTAAGAACTGGAGATATCTGCTATTTTAGCCGCCTTTTCTGGTTTCTGTTTGTCTGGGTCTATCAGGGTAAAGTGCAATTTTTCTTTTTTTTCATCCATCCATTCCCTTATTACGTTCATTTTATAATCCCCGTAACCCTTGCAAGATCTATAGCATCTTCCTTGGATAGACCATCCCTAAGGATGGTATACCTGTCTCTTATTTTATTTGCCATCATCAGGGCCCTAATTATATATTTATCATCGATATTTAACTCCCTCGAATTTATGGGTGCACCAACGGTCTTCAGGGCATCTCTTACTTTCTCCCAATCTGCTCTATGGAGATATGCCATCATTATGGTGCCAACGCCACACTGCTCACCATGCAATGCCGGTTTCGGGCAGATCAGGTCTAATGCGTGGCTGAATTGGTGCTCTGCCCCCGAGCAGGGTCTGCTAGAGCCAGCTATCCCCATTGCAACACCAGAGCTTATTAAGGCCTCAACTAAGATATTGATATGATTCTTGATCTTTTCGGCGTTGTGCATGACTATCTGAGCGCTCATCATCGATAAAGAGGCTGCATAGTCGCCATAATATTCTCCCTTTTCCTCGTGGGCTATCTTCCAGTCTAAGACAGCAGTATAATTTGAAATGGCATCCGCACATCCAGCCGCAGTTAATCTCGGAGGTGCCCTTCTGATTATCTCCGTATCTGCTAGGATTCCCAGAGCAGAATGGACCCTGATAGAGACTGGCTTCCTACCCTTCAGGGAGGCCTGTGGAGAGGTTATCCCGTCATGGGAGGCTGCTGTTGGCACACTGAGGAAAGGAATTTCTGTTTTATATGCGCATACCTTTGTTATATCTATAACTCTCCCTCCACCAACACCGACGAGATAGGCAATGTTTTTCTCCCTTATTAAATCGATGGCAGATTGGATATCATGGTCTACTGACTTTCTAAGGATATAGATATCAGAGTCCAGAACCGATCTAACCCTCTCGCCGGCGATTTTAGCAGTAATTGGATCCGCAATTACCAGGGAATTTCCAACGAGAGATAATTCACATACAAGATCCTCAATCCTCTCTATTGCGCCATCTCCCACGATTACCTTCCGGGGGAGCTCAATATTTTTCATCTTTAGATATTATGCGACAGATAAATATATAACATGGAACTAACAAAAAGGGGATAACTGGATATTGAGAGAATTCCTCATTTCGCCAAAATTTAATAATGAAAGCCTAAATTATTAGAATCTAGAAAATGGCGAAGAGATTGAATCTTCCGAGGCTCGAGGAGGAGGTTCAGAGATACTGGGAGGAGAAAGCGATCTTTCGGGAATCTGTAGAATCAAGGAAATCTGGTAAGAAATTCTACTTCTGTCAGGGGCCTCCATTTACCTCCGGAAAGGCCCATATAGGACACGCATGGAATCACGCGATAAAGGATACCTTCCTCAGATATAAGGCAATGAGGGGCTACGACGTCTTCAGGAGGGCGGGTTGGGACATGCACGGTCTGCCGATAGAGGTAAAGGTAGAGGAGACTGTCATTGGAAGTAGGACCAAGAAGGAGATAGAGGAATACGGAATTGACAACTTTGTCGGGGAGTGTAAAAAATTCGCAATTCAGAACATGAATCGGATGACAAGGCAATTGAAAAGACTGGGGGTCTGGTTGGATTGGGAGGACCCCTACATGACCCTGGATAAGAGATACATGGAGGGGGTCTGGTTCGGAATAAAGAGGGCATACGAAAAAAACCTCCTCTATGAGGACGAACAGGTAATTCATTGGTGTCCAAGATGTGAGACGGCAATGGCTGGATATGAGGTAAGGGATGAATACAGGGAAATTACAGATTTTTCGATCTATGTAAAGGCTAAATTAAAGGATAAGGACGAATTCATCCTCATCTGGACGACAACCCCCTGGACCCTACCAGCAAATACGGCAATTGCGGTTCATCCGGATTTTGACTATGTGCGGGTTATGGTTGATAAGAATGTGTTAATACTGGCAAAGGAAAGACTGCATGTACTTAAAAAGGAATATGAGATCCTGGAGGAATTTAAGGGCAGGGAGCTGGACGGCCTGGAATATATGCCCATATTAGATATCCCCATACAAAGGGGTATTGAGCACAGGGTGGTCATGGCCCCAGATCTCGTAACTTCTGAGGAGGGAACCGGTTGCGTCCATATAGCCCCGGGGCATGGGGAAGAGGACTTTGCGATTGGTAAGAGATACAATCTACCATGCCTGTCGCCCGTTGACGACGGTGGAAGATTTACCACAGAACCCTACGAGGGAATATACATCAGGGATGCAAATTTAATCATTATCAACGACCTGAAGAAATCCAGAGCACTGTTCATGCAGGAGAAGATAACCCATTCGTATCCGCACTGCTGGAGGTGCAAAACCCCATTGATCTTGAGATCAACCAAACAGTGGTTTCTGGCTGTTTCAAAGATAAAGGATAAACTTCTGGAGAAAAACAGGGAGATCGACTGGGTCCCAGAGTGGATCGGCTCGGGAAGATTCGAGAACTGGTTAAAAAATGCAAGGGACTGGTGTATCTCGAGGCAGAGGTACTGGAATACCCCGTTACCCATCTGGCGCTGTGAGTGCGGTAACATAGAGGTTATAGGAACGATAGACGAGCTCCTCAGGAAATCGACTCAAAAACTGGATATGGAAACACTGGATCTGCATAGACCGTCTATCGATCGGGTAAAATTGAGATGTACCTGTGGAAGGGAGATGGAGAGGGTAAAAGACGTGCTGGATGTGTGGCTCGATTCCGGCTCTGCATCATGGGCGAACCTCGATTACCCCCATAGGAAAGACAGATTTGAGGAGTTGTTCCCATCGGATTTCATTACAGAGGGGTCCGATCAGACCAGGGGTTGGTTTTACTCGCTCTTGGTTTCATCTGTGATAGCCTTCGACAGAATCCCGTACAGGAGGGTTCTGTATCATGGCTTTACATTAGATGCAGAGGGCAGAAAGATGTCCAAATCCCTGGGAAATGTCGTGGATCCGTCTGAGGTGATCGATAGATACGGAGCCGATGTTTTACGCTTCTATATGTTATGGGCAACGGTCCCCTGGGAGGACCTCAGATTTTCATGGGAGGGGATCGAAACGATAAACAGGTTCTTTAATATCCTCTGGAATGTTCACTCTTTTACAAGTACTTATATGAAGCTGGATAGATTCGACCCGGGTGGAGAATATTCAATAAAATTAGAAATTGAGGACAGGTGGCTATTGTCGAGATTTAATTCATTAATTAAAGAGGTAACAGATTCCCTGGAGAGTTTGAGGCTTTATGAGGTGTGTAGATCGATCTATGATTTTTCACTGGAACTGAGCAGATGGTATATAAAGCTGATAAGGAACAGGGTCTGGATCGAGAAAGACGATCCAAGGAAGGTATCTGTCTATTACACCCTGCACGAGGTGCTTTCGGGATTGTTCACTATAATGGCGCCGATAACACCGCATTTCTCTGAGTATGTCTACAGAGAGCTTACTGGCAGGAAGAGTGTCCACCTGTTGGATTGGCCAGAGGTAAACGAGGAGCTGATAGATAAAGAGCTGGAGGAAGAGATGAGCACCGCACAGAAAATTGCGGAGTGCGTTGCTTCGGCCCGTCAGGATGCGGGAATAAAGCTGAGGTGGCCCATTCCAAGGGTTATCGTTGCCCCGAAGGATGAGCTGAATATCGACCGGGTGAAGGACGTAATCTTAAGGGCAACTAATGCAAAGGAACTTGAGATTAAAGAGATAGAAAGGAAGATAACCGCGAAAATTAATTACCCCGTTCTGGGGCCCAAGGTCAGGGGCGAGATAAAGAAGATAGCTAAATTATTGGAACGGGAAGATGGTGCAAAAATAAAGAATGAGCTCATGAGGAAGGGCAGATACAGACTGAATAAATTTATATTAACCGAAGAGGATCTGATACTTGAGAGTAAACTGCCCGAGGACATCATAGCAAAGGAATTTGAAAAAGGGATTGTGTATATAGACTCAAAACTCGACAAAGAATTATTCTCCGAGGCAATGGCTCGCGAAATAATCAGGAGAATACAGGAGATGAGAAAAGAGCTCGATCTGGATGAGCTAAAACAGATAAAGGTTAACATTAAGTGTGAAAACGAATTTACAAAATATGTGAGAGACAATAAGAAATTTATTGAACACGAGACAAGAAGCAGGATCTCACTTGGTAAGGGCGAGGGCTTTAAGAAGAGATGGGACATAGAGGGAAATGTCGTTATCATATATATCAGATAGCATATTTTAAAGCATATTTTAAAACTGAATTCCATATATGAAAGATGAAGGGTTCAAAGGGATATAGACGGGGGACGAGAAACCTGAGGGTAAGACCCAGGGATAGAGGAAAGATAAAAATTAGAAGGTATCTTCAGGAATTCAAGGAGGGTGATCTTGTCTCAATATCGATAGACCCCAGGTATCAGGTAATACCTCACCCGAGGTTCAGGGGCAGAAGTGGGAGGGTTGTCGGCAGACAGGGCAGATGTTATTACGTTGAGATTAGAGATGGAAACAAAAGGAAAAGGCTATTGGTTGCCCCCGAACACCTAATTCCCCTTAGAACTATTTCTTGATTTAAAAATAGAAATCTATATCTATATTCAATTCTATCAAATTTCTATTCGTGTATAGATGGTATGAAGTAAGATGAAGGTTATAAACGAGAGATATGCCTCTCTGCCTGAGGTTAAAAAGATCCTGGAGGATAAGGAGAAAAGGTACTCCAAGGAGGGAAAGGAACTGCTATACGAGCAAAGACGTGCATTAGAGCATTCACAGAGACATGCAAAACTGAATATAAAGGATGTCAGGGAATTAAGAAAAAAATTGGGCGAACTGGACATGAACCTGACGGAAGAGCAGATCATCAAGATGTGTGACCTCCTTCCGGAAACCGTGGATGATGTTCGCGCGATATTTGCAAAGGAACGCTTCAGGTATAATGAGGAGGAAATCAAGAAGATACTGGATATCATTGCACAGTATCGTTAAGGGGTGGTTGAAATGCACAGAGATGAATACGTCAGAATACTTGATTACCTACCAAGGGGTAAGTCCGAGGTTCCTCCTCACAAAAGAAAGCCGATCGCTCAGGCCGTTGGCGAGGATTTCTTCTCTTTACTTGAGATAGTCCCGAGAGCCAATGTTTCCCTCAAGACGGGGGAGAGGGTATACATCGGAGAGGGAACGAGGGATAAGGTAGATCACATCGAGAGGAGAATAAAGTATGACTGGCTCACCCCCAACGCAAAGGTGGAGTTAGAGCTTATACTGGCAGACATAATAAGGGATCATGAAGAGAAATTCATCAATTTCTATAATACCACGGGAACTATAAGTACGAGACTTCATAAGCTTGAGGTATTACCGAGAATTGGAAAAAGACACAGGGAAGACATACTCAGGGAGAGAGAGAAAATGCCCTTTAAGAGCTTCAAGGATATGCGTGATCGAGTAAAAAATATGCCAGATCCCGTCAAGGTGCTCGTGGACAAAATAATCTTGGAATTAAAGGGGGAGAGCAAGTATCAGTTCTTTGTTCCCATGATAAGAGAGAGCGCGAAGGTTAGAAGATAATCTACTGAAAGCTTCTCTTGATATTTTCCTTAGAACCCTTCTTCGTTATAGATCGCCATGATCTTTAAAATGGTCTTCTGAGCACCGATCATCCCCCCTCAGGGTATTTTCAAATACTCCGAGGCTAACTATTTTTGTCCCAATGCCCGAAAAACCTAAAAGTTATTTAAACCCAAATAAAAATATTATAACCCAAAATGTCCAAGAAAAATTTAATCATTGGGGTTTCGATATTGTTGTGCATTTTTTTTATTAGCAATAGCAATGCATATCCTATTAATTATATAACTCTGGAAAACAAGTTTAATGCGAGGATGGAGATTACAGATTTATACGTGGTAGACTTGAATAATGATGGATCTAAGGAGATAATCGCCACCTCCTATGACAGCAAGGTCTATCTGTTGGATTCAGCAGCAAATAAGATATGGCAATATGATGCAAAAGCCTACGTCTATTCCGTAAATGCGATAGATATGGAAAACGATGGACACCTGGAGATAGTTGCTGGGTCCTCCCGCATTCACGTTCTAGACTTCAACAGGACCGTGTTAAAGAAATCCCAGAGGTTAGATCCGGCCAAGAAGATAGTGGTGGGTGACTTTGACCTGGACGGTTTCGATGATATAATGGTCAGCACCGGTAGAATTCGCAGCAATACCGTGTATATATTTAATAATAAATTCGAGACCCTGTGGCAAAAGAGCGTCAGGGGGGAATTCCTATGGGGCATAGCGATGGAAGATCTGGATAATGACGGAAAAAAGGAGGTCATAATCGGTGGTTCCGAGATTCTTGTTTATGATGCTGACAAGAACCTTGTATGGGGCTTCAAACCGGATGGTGGGGTCAGGGATCTACTTGTTGATGATATAGACGATGACGGAAAAAAAGAGGTGTTGGTTGGTTCCTATCCAAATTTCTATGTCATCACAAATGATGGAAGATTAAAATGGAGTTATAAGACAAAAAGCACGGTAAAGAGCATTCATGTAACGGACCTCGAACACGATGGAAAGAAGGAGATCATAATAGGTTCCGATAAAGCCTATTTATTCGACGCTAAGGGAGATCTTATCTGGAGTTTCAACACCTCCGGTGATGTGAATTTCGTTCATTCGGGGGATCTAAACTGGGATGACACAGAGGAGGTAGCCGTAGCATCAAAACGTATATATGTCCTCGGGAAGGATGGTAGCGTACAATGGGAATATGAACCGTACAGGGCGGCAATGAAGTTATTGATTACTGACGTAGATAATGACGGAAGAAATGATCTGGTGGTGGGTGGACTGGATAATACAGTCTATCTCTTTAAGGCGAGGGAGGTCTACATAAGGGGAATACAATCCTATTCTCTCTATGAAGAGGCAGAGAAGCTCTACAATAAAGGTAACTATTCGGGTGCAAAATCAAAGATAGAAGAGGCGATATACATAGGAAACAGATGGAACATTGGTAAATGTAAAGAGGATTTCAATAAGTGCAATTCTTTACTTCAAAGGATCAATGAGAAATTACCTTCTACAACTACAACAACTACAACAACAACTCTTACAACAACCATCGAAGAAACAACCACTACCACACTGCCCGGTGGAGGCGGTACGGGATTCATAATACCCGCAGTTGTTATATTTATTATCCTTGTAGCGGTAATGATCTACCTGATCAAAAGGAGGTGATTATCTCTTCTCCAGCCGCTCCTCAAACTCATTCTTTCTTATGCTTTACTCCCTCTGACCTCTTTTTCCTATGCCTGCTTGGCTTTTTCGATGACTTTTTCGATCTCTTAGGTCTCTTCTTTTGGAGCTCTCTAAGGGACTTTAATTCCCTATTAATCTTCTTGATGTTCTCAAGCTCCTCCTTTATCTTCCTCTTCTTCTCCTCGAAGCTCTTATGTGTTTCCTCTTCTCCTCTGGATCTATCCTTAACGATATCCTCGGTCCCCTCAACCCTTCTGAATCTGCTGTAGAGGACGTACGAGAACGCTACAACAAGCAGGCCAGCAAAAAGAATAATAAAGATATTCAGTCCATCGGACTCCTCAGCCAGTGTGGTAGTTGTCACGGGGATAGTGGTAGTTGTGCTGGTTGTCGTAACCCTGGTTGTTGTAGTTGTAGTTGTAGTGCTTGTTGTAGTTGTAGTTGTAGTGCTTGTTGTAGTTGTAGTTGTAGTGCTTGTTGTAGTTGTAGTTGTAGTTGTAGTGGATGGCTCACAGTATATCACAGAAAGAATCACCTCCCGGCTCCGGTACCCTGTCTTAGTCAATTTTATCTCATACTTCCCCGCATCAGCCGGGATAAAGGACGCCATTCCATCAGAGTCCGTTAGGATCTTCTCCACAGAAATACCTCCAAGGTAGACATCTACCCTGACCCCGGGTATGGGGTTATCACCTCGATCCGTGGTTTTTATTGTTACCTCCTTCCCCACACAGTTTCCTGAGACATTAACCTCGAGATGTCTTCTATGGGGGAGGGTGGTTGTCTGACCATAACCTAAGATACTCAGGTATCCTGCCAAAAATGTAAATACCAGCAAAAACAAAACAAATGCCCTGAGAATGTTTTTTAATCTCATTGTCACCCGCACACAACTCTTATGTATCTATCTACTTTTTTGGAAATATATATTTTTCAGATCAAACACGTCATTCAATTTCATCCTTTAGATCCCCTATATCGCTCTCATCTTCTTCTTTTGAATACCTCGTATAGATAAGATATAAAAGAAAGATCAATAGTACCTCAGCAAACACTATTGCAAACAGGTTTATGTCTATACCCCTGGGTAATAAAGGCATTGTTGTAGTTGTTACTGGAATGGTGCTGGTCACCGTAACTGTTGTTGCAGTTGTTGTTGGAGTTGTAATCTGTTTAATAACTGTTGTACTCGTGGTAGTTACAGTAATTGTAGTCACGGGACATGGCGGACAGGGCCCTCCACAGTCTATTCCTTCTTCACCCTGATTCTGAATTCCGTCTGTACATGAGGGACATGGTTTACAGGGCCCTCCGCAATCTATGCCTTCCTCACATGCACCATCATGACAGTTCTGGATTCCATCGAAACAGCTCGGCATTGGCTTTGCCCCGTAGCCCCCACCGTGACCTCCACCGCCTCCACCCCCACGGTACAGAATGGTGGTAGTGGTAGTAGTCGGAGCAGATTCCTGCTTTATCGAGAAGGCACTAAAGGAATCCGTTTCTATAGTAAATAACTCTTTATCTGTATCCTTAGTTATTCCACTACTTACCTTCTGCCAGCTCCCAGAGCAATTCCTGTCTAGGAAATTCCAGTTACCACACTTATAGACCTCAAGATAATTCTCATTTGTATACCCGGTCCCGGAATAGCTCAGATTTAATGTGGCATTTTCGATCACGTATGAATTATTTATTGCATATACCACCAGGTACTCTGATAGATCCAATCTATCAAAGCCAATTACTCTGTTATTATTCTCTGATAAGTTAACACCCCTCAGCAGGACTATCAGGGAGTTATTAAATGTTGCAAATTGCAGATCGTAGGTATAATTGGCTATAGTCAGAACCACATCACCTATAGACTGGTTCCAGGCGATCAGGCTTCCGTCAAAGTATGCCCTCAGGGTAACATTCAATCCAGAGTTATTATAACTGATGGATGATGAATTGAACTGCATTCCCTCTTTGGATATGAAATAATCACTAATGTTTACTTCATTCCCGGCGGAGTCATTAGCAAAGAACGTAACGTTGTGCCTTCCCGTAATATTTGTGGTGTAATCTGCAGGCGGATCAAGAACTACTCGGGATGAATCTGGCAGCTCTATAACTGCCCACGTCCTGTTCAGATGCAAATCGGTTACATTCATAAACAGGGAGACATTACTCCCGTTAATCACGATCTTTGGGTTTATTGAATATCCGACAATGCTCGGCATTGTCGTATCCACTGTGACAGTAAAATTCCCGGAGGCAAAGGCACAATTTGAGGAATTATCACAGGCATAGCAGTTCCACAGAATCCGTGAATCACTCAGGTTCTCTCTGATGAAGGTGCTCGAATTCGAGGTTCCAGATATGTTTTTACACTCATCTACACCCCATACACCAGAATAATCCCAGTACAGGCATATACTGGATAATTGAGCGTTATCTGTCGCATTACAGGTGAAATTTACATCTCCACTGGAGAAGGATCCATTGTCCGGGGAGACCAATACCACCGCTGGAGGGGTGGCGTTCACCGTCAGATTCCTTACCTCTGTCTGGTTCCAGTTTCCGGCGGAGTCGTTCAGCCATACATAGTATGTGTAGAAGCCGTTTGCCACTACCTTGGTTATAACCGTATAACCTCCAGAATAGCTGTAACTTTCGGGGGTTCCATTCCAGTTTAATATCAATGTATCCGGGTTTACCTCTGCGTGACTTACATTGATTACAATGGTACTAAAGTCCGTCTCAACCCCGCTTCCCGGCGTCGGCGGGAGGAAGCTTACTGTGGGTGGTGTTAAGTCAAGCGTAATTGTCCAGTTTGTATTGGCAAAACCCGAATTATTACTATTATCCGAACACTCAACATTCCATATATACTTGCCCTCTGTTAAATTGATGGTAAAATTATTCTGGACACCATTATTGGGCGATGTATCGGTTTGATTTAATGCCCATACCCCTGTAAAATTGCCATAGAGTGAACAGTTTTCTAATGTTGATATGGTCTCGTTCGGTGTATAAAAGAAGGTTATTGTTACATTATTTTTTACCGTTCCATTCAATGGTGCGTCCAGAATTACTATCGGCGCCTCCATATCCCGAACCAATACCGAGTTCTCATAAGGAATGAAATTATGTGCAGTAACGGTAATATCCATATCTCCTATTGTGGACGGGCTTATATTAAAGGTTACGTTTCCGTCAGAATCTGTTTTGTCGTACACATAAATCTCGTTTACTTTATGGAGACACACAGTGGCATTTTCAACTGGATCTCCACCACTGCTGGTTACACGAACCGTGACTATGTTTCTCCCGGGAGAGATCATTGATGGATGGTCTACAGTTAGATTCTTCGGGATGTCTGTCCATATTGGAAGTTCCGGATCGCCCAACAAATTTATTGCATATTGGAGCCATCTCATACCATCACCGTCGTCACTTGACTGTGAGATATATGTAATTTTAGAATCTGCCAATGTCTTCCCGATGTGGTAAATCCCATCGTTAAACAGTGATTTGAAAAATTCTTTATCGTATTTATCAGAGGGTCCATTAGTTGAACCGGGTGAGTACCAACCAGATCTACTATTACCTGTATACGCCACTGTCCCGCCGTTTGCATTATTCATGAAATGCTCGGATATTGTATCATTGTCAAATGCATTGGAATAGCACCCTACCGAATAAAATACGGAATACTTCATAGAATTAGAGAGGGTATCGGCATCCGTCTTAGATAAACGTTGTGTACAACTACTCTGACCCGTTAAACAGAGAAAATCTTGATTGGCATGTGCTATATGGTTAACGAGATTATATCCATAACTCAGATTCCCTTTTGCTGAGTCATTATTTAAATTTCCACTGGACTCGTATAATTTCTTTACTGAGATTGAGGATGGTATGTAATTATCGTCAATTATATCTTTCACACTGGCTCCGTCAGTACTGTCGTCTAATATACCGGCCAAGAATAGTATTGTGTTTTCATAACCAACTAATGGGTTTTTTTCATATGTGAGCGTCTTATTGACAAATACCTGCACCTCCGCAATAGTGTCTACTGGCGCTCTCCCGACAAAGACGTCTGGCATCAGATCAACATAGTCCGTTGTTTCTCCGAATGTGCTATCCAGATCAAAATTCCAGTTTCTGTCCAGATCAGAGTAGTAGAGATCTGCCGGAATGTCTGAGTCTGTTTCAGGAGAAGATGAGTTTACATACCCATATCCACCCCTATAGGGAACCACAGAGGTATCGCCCCCCAGCAGAACCCATTCGACCCCATAGGTGTTATAAATATATTTTATAAAATTTCGTATTGCCTTTGCCTCGGGTTTCGGATCTGAGTTAGTATCCCCAATGCTGAAGCCGGACATGATCCAGTTCCCACTATTATTACCATTATCTGAGAGGATGATGCCTTGGTCAGTATCTATAGTAATGTTGTCGATATACCAACCGCCGCGAACTAAAGCGTTATCGGTGACGTATCTGAATCTCAGATATGTGACGTTTCCGGTGTAATTACTTAGATTTATTGTATCCTGAACCCATGCACTATCCCCTGTATATGCCGGTGCGCCTTCTATACCAACATATGCCGATGGATCACGATAGGTTGTCATATACGTTCCATTTAATTGCTCCCAGGATATATTGTCAGTTGATGCCTCTATGTATCCAAAATCCCATCCATATTCTATGTTATACTGAGTTACATAGGATAGAGTTGCCTCTGTGACAGCGGTAAGATTGATCACTGTTTGCATAGTGTTATTCAGATTGTTTCCATTTCCTGAATAGAAAACATAATTACTGGTTCCGTTATAGTTCTCATAAATCCAGCTTAGATTATATATCCTCGCGGGCACGCCCTTCTTTGTCTTCCACTCTGCCAGTGGCTGGAATGCTGATACAAAGCTCGAATTGGTTATGATAATATAAGCAATGTCCGATTCATTTTCGTTACTTAATGGTTTTATCGATCCATATGATGTTGAGCCTGTATCCGATTTATGATTGATGATAAGTTTACTGGCGATTTCTTCAAAATGATCAGATGCTTTATCTGCAGTTTTCTTTTCCGCTCTTTTTATTTCATATATCTCGTAGCTAATCCTCAGGGTAATCCTCTCGCTGAAAAACAGTTCTTTACCCCCTGTATCATACTGAATAGGATATACATCAATGACAGCAAGATCATGCTGACGTAGGTGCTTGACGCCTTTAAATTCGTACACTCTTCTGGGATATAATCCGGAGATCTTTATTTTTTTATTCTCTTTTGGTTTACTTTCATTTTTTGATATTGGCTGTATTGGTGGAACGAGAGCAATATCTTCAACCCTGCCCAGAGAAAGAGGTTTAGACTCCATCAGGGTAACCCTTACATTCTTGGCATTATCGGGAATTTCTATGAAAAAGGTCTTATATGGCAACATCGGAAGGTGGGTTTCAGTTATAAACTCATATCCCTCGATTACCGGGACATATCCACCGTTTCTTCTAACCAACCTTGGTTGAGGAACGTCTATGGTATATATTTCTTCAACAACACCGGATCTTGCTTTTCTATTCCTCTCAAGGTGTTCATTACTCGGAGAAACCACAATACTGCACAGAGAGATAATAGCTAAGAATGCAAGGAAGAGAATGACAGACCTCCTCAAGAAAAATTCCTTCGACATAGATGGTATTGTGAAAACGGAAATAAATATGTTAGAGAAGATCCCTCAGATGAGGGTGAGATTAATATTAAAAGTTCTATAGAATAACAGGATAACATGAGGTATAAGATCTATCTATCCCGAGAGGCTGAGAAATTCCTATCCAGATTAGGCAGGGGAGAAGAGGAAAAGATCATAAAAAGGATAGAAAAGTTGGGTGAGGACCCAGAACATTTCGGTGAATTTAGGGGAAATTTTTGGGTTCTCAAGATAGGAAAGACAGGTTACAGGGTCTCATATAGATTCTCTAAAGAAGAAAAAATTGTGAAAATAGGTGCCATTGAGAGGAGGTCATCCTCAGATTATAAAAGAAGGTTCTACTGAATATTGCGTTTCTTTTTGTAGTCATCTAAAGAAATAAAATCCCCTTTTTCAATCTCTTCAAATCCTTTTTCTGATTTCTCTATAAACTTAATGTCCTCTGCCAATCTCATGAGTAACTCTACGTCCTTTCTGGGTATGGAAATCATTACTCTATCTTCTGATGTTTTATATGCCATTCTAATCTTGCACTATAGGTATATATCCCTCTGATATATTTATATTTGATTTTGTGTTTAAATCAGAGAAGATCCCTGATGAAATAGACGATCAGAGCCAAGACGATTATGAATCCAATTATCGTCCCATCGTTGGTTGTGAAGGAGATTGCCCTTCCAATAATTCCCGGCTCTTGAACTACCGTGGTTGGGGGTTCAACTTTTCTGATGGTTGTTGTTGTCTCTGTTGTAAAATCCAGATCTAGCATCATAACGCTCTCGGGGATGAAGGTCACTACCTGAATGGCTCTTGAGTTACCAATATAGAAATCTATTGGGGTGTATCTACTCTCGTTTGTGGTTATAAGGATCCCATAGGTCCCTTCCTCAGTTGTGGTACAGTTTCCAACCTCAACATCCACAATCTTTGCGACTATTGCCGTTCCGACGGGAGCAGGCCTTCCATCTATCGTTACATCCCCGTAAACGAGCATGTGAGATGCCGCTGCCTCTTGAATTACCAAGATTATGAACAATAATATAAAATTTCTAAGCTTCATATTCATTCTATATAATAATGAATTTATATCCAAAATAATCAACTCAAGTTTTAGTCACAAAAGCGAATTATTTAGATATAACTGGATCAATACCACAGGTTCAAGTGTGTAGAAGAATGAACATATCTGTAATCGGAGCCGGGTACGTTGGTCTGATAACCGCTGCTGGTTTGTCTGAAAAAGGTCACAATGTCACATGCGTTGATATACAGAAGGAGAGGGTAGAACTGATAAATTCGGGGAAAACCCCCCTGTTTGAGGAGGGATTAGAGGAGATACTGAAGAGGAACGTGGGAAAAAATCTGAGAGCGACCACCGATCTGGAGGATATCCTCAACACCGATGTAACCTTTATCTGCGTTCAAACGCCTGCGGATTTCGATGGAACTGTAGACCTGAGATACATAAAAAAGGCAGTGGGTGATATGGGAAGAATTCTAAGAAAGAAGGATTCGTATCATGTCGTGGTTGTAAAGAGCACGGTCCCCCCGGGCACTACGGAGGAGATACTAATACCTTTACTCGAGAAAAATTCGGGGAAAATTGCCGGGAGGGATCTCGGGGTTGTTATGTCCCCCGAGTTCCTGAGGGAGGGTATGGCTATGAGGGACTTCTTAAACCCGGACAGGATAGTTATTGGAGCCTATGACAAAAGAGCCGTAAAGATCGTGAAGGGGATATACAAGGCTAACTGTCCAGTTTTTGAAACAACCCCCAGAACGGCCGAGATGATTAAGTACGCATCCAACATTTTTCTGGCGACCAAGATCTCTTTTATCAACGACATAGGGAACATATGCAAGAAATTGGGTATCGATGTATACGAGGTTGCTGAGGGGTTAAGCCTTGATCACAGAATAAGCCCCCATTCAATGAGAGCCGGTCTGGGTTGGGGGGGTTCATGTTTTCCCAAGGATATCATGGGGTTGGTTCATAGATCCAGAGAGCTCGGGTACGAGCCGAAGCTGGTAGATGCGGTAATCCAGATAAATGAGGAACAACCAAAGATCATGGTGAGGCTGGGAAAGAACAAACTCGGCTCCTTGGAAAATAAGAGAGCAGTTGTCCTTGGATTGGCCTTCAAGGGGAACACGGATGATGTGAGGGATAGTCAGGCATTTCCAGTTATAGAGCTCTTGCTGAAGGAGGGCGCTGAGGTGATAGCATACGATCCAAAGGCTATGGAAAACGCAAAGAAGGTTCTGAACAATAGGGTAAGGTTCGCCGATAGCGCTGA
>Ga0190363_1000699_pt1 | contig 19969 bp, 14 predicted proteins | sample 48721867_MG_FD_161272 | JGI IMG/M metagenome (GOLD analysis project Ga0190363, IMG submission 161272) | Hydrothermal vent microbial mat bacterial communities from Southern Trench, Guaymas Basin, Mexico - 4872-18-6-7_MG | ecosystem: Environmental > Aquatic > Marine > Hydrothermal vents >... | reverse complement strand
TTGCCGACACTATTGGTATGGTGGTTTGGTAAGGTATATGGTTATGTTTAACAACCACAACCGTGAGCTCGCCTTCCAAAGTAGCGGGTAGGGTGAACTCAACTTTACCGATCACATTTGTATACCCAATCCTGTAGAAACCATTTTCGTTGTGAACCACCACACGTGCATCTGTAACTGGGTTATTGCTGGAATCCATAACTGTGACAACCAACCGCTCCGTACCTGACAACAAACTGTCTGGTACATCCACATATAATGAACCCGGTATCGTAGTCCAAAGGTTAAGCTCAGGGTCACCAAACACCGTAAGCTCATAAATACAATAAGCCTCGATGTCTTGCCAGGTGACCCATGGCACGTAATCATCGCGTGCCATAGCGTGTACCTTACCTAATTCATACACATCGTCAACAAATAGATGATGATAGAAAGCTGTATCAAGCCGTTCCGATGGACCCAACTCCGGTGGTGTACCCCATCCATACCTTGTGTTCATTATCGTAGCGACTGCACCACCATGGGGTTTGTTAACCAACTCCTCCGCAAAACAGTCACCACCTGGAACTTCATCCAATGCACCCGAGAAACATGATATCGCATTGTGTACCCCCAGTCTGTAGCCGTTGGTCAGCTGCCACAGGTTGGAGTTCGTCAACCCATCGCTTTCCCAATAAACACCATACTCGTTACCGTGTGCTGCGTAATGTGCAAACCCCACACCGGAGTTGATCGTATCGATAACACGTTGGGTGCTCAAGTTACCCCATACATAGTAAAGTTTGGTCTCCCGCCAGCCCTCAGGTACTATCTGGCTGATGGCTTCACTCACTATATCACCGTTATAATCGAGCCAAGGCCATAGGTCTGCACCCACCAACATGATATGCGTTTGGTAACCAACCTCCACACCTTGCTCGTAGTTTATAACCTTGTTAACGAAATTCTCCACCTGCGAAATGTTCTTGACAGGTGCACGTCCCACGTATACGTCACTGTATAGGTCAACACTGTCTTCACGTTCACCCCATACGTTATCGTTATCAGCATTCCAGTCACCATCCAGATCGCTATAATATAAGTCAGTAGGTATCGTATCTTCATCTGGATAGTAGCCCACACCTGTTGTTATATAATACACATCACGACGTGGTACAAACTCCTCACCATTCTCGTAGTCGGCTTGCCCACCCAACAAGAAGTACATTGCACCCCATGCATTGTATGCATCGATTATGAAGTTACGTAGCTTTTCGGCATCATCACGCCCGGGATAATTTGAATAGATCCAATCCGTGGTCACTATCTCCGTGGGTACACCTTTTTGTGTTTTCCATTGCTTGAGTGGATTAAATCCATCCACGAACTCATCTACGGTGATGATAACATAGTATATTGTATCAGGTGATAATACCGGTGATTGGTAACCCACAAGTGTAGGTGGTTGATAACGGTCGATATCCTCTGGATTATACACTATCTCACGAATACGGGGGATGGCTGCTTTGATCGCATTGTATGGGTGTGGTCTCGCCGGCTTATAACTTGTATATATGCGGAGCTTAAGATACGTGATGAATTCGAGTTGCTTCGTTCTACCCAGATAATGTACCGGTACAATGGTTACATTGGCGATATGGTAGCCATTGATATAGCCATCGGAGTTGAACCTTACGGTGAAGGTTGGGTACTCCGGTAGATTATAGAATTGTGGTGCTGGTGGGATGAATTCATGTTCTACCGGTACAGATATTGGATATGGTTCCTGTACAGGGTAGGGGGTTACAACACGTGGTAACACGGTTTTGGATACCTTCACCACAACGATGCTATCAACCCTACAGTCAGGTGGTACCAGCAAAGCCGTATGTCTAACCGGCAGATAAGGGGCACCAGGCTCTATAGTATGGCCACAACCAGGTAGCTTGATGAGATCGTAATTGTTATATTTGGTGATCCTAAGCTCATCCAGCTGAAAATTGAATTCAAACTCTACCGTACCTGCAAACAATATCCCCGGTATCACAATAAAAAGAGCAACATAAGCTTTTGGGCTCATCGTACCTCCATCATGGTAATAAGATACTGTGGTATTTGTGAGGTCAATGAAGCGGTTGGACAATAAGGCCATAGATCGAAACCTACCAGGTTAAAATTATCACACAGAGGAATAGCTCTCATCTTCTACTATGTATCAACCGCCATTCACCATCCTCATATTTGAGGTAACCCCATGATTTCGTCCATACCGGTAATATTATCAACTTACAGCCATCCTTCTCTTTTACACAAGGTGTATGGTAGTGCCCTACTACCACCACATCATAGTGGTTACGAAGTATGGCCCAGTTGGCTTCTATTTTATTCCACATACGACGTCTGTTACGTAGCCGATCCCACAAGCATGAGGTTTTCGCCCATAACAGGCCTGCCTCAAACAATGTCGCCCTCGGTACTATGCTGCTGAGCAGGTGACCCGCTTTACTTCTTAACATGAATTTTTGTCCCCACGATAATCCTTCCAGATTATGAGCTACAAACACCTTATGGGTTCCAATATCTACAGCTATGTGGTCACCTACCCACAAGCCCATGGATTTGAGCCTCTCCCAAGGATACATTTCGTGGTTACCCAACACATAATAGACTTTTGTCCCATCGTGCATAAGCTGGGTAAGTGCATGCATCGCCTCATTGTACGCTTTAGGTATGTGATATTCAAAGTAGAAGTCGAATATATCGCCTACCAGAAATAGATGGTCCACCTCACCACGTATCTTGTGTAACCATCGTAGGAACCGTCCATCACTCTTTCTACCCAGATGTACGTCGGCCACGAAATACGCTATCATTTACCTACACAGAAAGATGCAAATATCCTATCAAATATATCCTCAGCTGTCACCTCACCTGTTATTTTACCCAATGCATTGATTGCACACCGTACCTCATACGCTATGAGGTCGAGCGTAAGTTCTTGCCATCCCTCACATATACGGGTGAGCGCTGCATGTGCCTCACGTAGGGATTCAACCTGATACTCATGTAACATCACATATGTGCCAGGTTGCATATCAAGTAGGTTAGCAATCGCATTAACCAACTCATTTATATTTCTGTGTTTAAGTGCCGATACACTAACAATGGGAAAGTTAAACCCTTTCAGAGCTTTATCGTCAACCTTGGACGGTAGATCGTTCTTATTCAACACACCAATTATTGGCTTGTTGGGTAATCTCTTTATTGTATCGATATCTTCGTCAAGTATACCCTCACTCTGATCAAACACATAGATGATACCCCATGCACGTATGACTGCACGACGTGCACGCTCTACACCTATCTGTTCAACTGGATCACTGGTCTCCCTAATACCTGCTGTATCTATAAGCTTAATCGGTACACCCTTAACATCTATCCAACCTTCAAGCAAATCACGTGTGGTGCCCGGATATGGGGTGACGATTGCACGTTCTTCCTTAAGTAGTGCATTGAATACGCTCGATTTACCCACGTTGGGTCTACCGATGATAGCCAATTCCACACCCTCACGTAGTAGCTTACCACGTTGTGCTTCCTCCAATAATGTAGCGATACTATCCCTTATGTTACACAGACGATCGTACATACCCTCCACCAGCGTATCATCTGCATCATCCGGAAAGTCGATCACAAACTCCAACTGTGTAAGGATATCCACAAGCTTATCCTTTAGCTCACCCATACGGGTGCTCAGTTTACCCTCGAGCTGTGCTACCGCCTCGTAAAGTGCCTCTTCAGTCTTTGCACGCACGATCTCCAGCACCGCCTGTGCTTGGGTGAGATCTATCCTACCATTTAGTACCGCACGTTGGGTGAATTCACCCGGTCGTGCCAACCTTGCCCCATGTTTCAGTAGCAACTCCAATATCTTACGTAAAGGTGCTTGCCCACCATGTGCATTGATCTCCACCATATCCTCTCGTGTATAGGTATGGGGTGCACGCATCACCATAACAAGTACTTCATCTACTACCTTACCTGTGGCGGGATCCACTATTTTACCATAGTGTATGGTATGTGTGGGTGCATCCATTATCTTGGTTTTACCACGAAATATCTTATCCACAATCTTGAACGCATCCTTACCCGTAAGCCTCACAATCCCGATAGCGGATTCACCTATTGGTGTGGCAATCGCCGCTATGGTATCGTTAATCCCTGCTATCATCAAGGTAACAGGTCTTTGCGTTCAAATTCAATGATATGCTCTTTGGGTTTATGATGTATATCACAGTATTGGTGTGGTTCAGTACCTGCGATATAGACCTCATCACGCGTATGTTTACAGTAAGGGGTGGCAAGCTTACCACTCTCATCACATATCCTACGTGTGACGATACCTGGGGGTTGCATAAACTTTAACGTATCATCTGTATCTATTCGTTTCATGATCCTTGCCCACAACGGGGCAGCTACATTGCCACCAACCGCATGGTCGGCAATCTTTCGGAGTGAATCAAACCCCACCCATACACCTGTAAGCAATCTTGGTGTATACCCTATAAACCATGCATCCGTAGAGTTGTCAGTAGTTCCAGTCTTACCCGCGGCTTCACCTTTGAACCCAAAATATCGTATCGAACGTGCGGTACCCTCGTCGACTACGCTTTTGAGTAGCGATGTCATCACATACGCAACCTGTGGCGATATTGCACGTACTGAATCGTTATGTGCCTCAAATAGCACATTACCGGTACGGTCTACCACCTTTCTCACAAATATGGGTGCCTTGTAAATACCATATGCGGCTATCGTGGCGTAGGCGTTACACATTTCGAGCAGTGTCACGCCTGATGTACCCAAAGCTAACGAATACACTGGCATTAATGGTGACCTTATCCCCATACGTTTGGCAACATCGACTACTGCGTCAGGTCCTATTTCATAGCCTAACCTCACTGCTACAAGGTTACGTGATAGTGCTATCGCCTTACGCATAGTTATAGGGCCATAATATACGCTATCATAGTTGGTGGGTGAGTAGATTTCACCCGTTACCAACGGTATAGATATGGGCTTATCCTCCACTATTGTGGATGCTGTATAGCCACGTTCGAGTGCCGCTATCCATACAAAGGGTTTGAACGCTGAACCTGCCTGCCGACGTGCCTGTGTGGCACGATTGAACTGGCTACGCCTGAAGTCGCGACCACCTAACAATGCCTTGACTTCACGTGTGTAGGGGTCGAGCACCACCACTGCTAACTCCAATGGATGTAGCGAATCATCTTCTATATCAAACGTCTTGTAGAGGTAATCTATGTGCTTGGTAGCTTCCTCTTCTACCACACGCTGTATGGTGGTATCCATAGTGGTGTAAATCTTTACCCCACCCTCATATAACAAGTAGGTACCGAATTGCTTGATGAACCACCTACGTACTTCTTCAATAAAATACGTACCTAGCTGCTGACGTATTGGCGACCGTACATGTAAGGGTAGCTGTTTGAGGCTATCTGCGAGGTTGGACTCAATGTATCCAAAACGTGCCATCTCATCCAGTATGTGGTTCCTTATGCGTAGCACCCTATCCGGATGTTTATAGGGGTCGAATTCTGCGGGTGCCCTTATTATAGGGATAAGGGTGGCTGCCTCATCAGGTGTGATATCATGTGCAGATTTACCGAAATAGCCCTTAGAGGCTGCTTCCACCCCGTATAGGCCGTTGCCAAAATAGATGTGGTTGAGATACATCTCCAATATCTCATCTTTCGAGAACTCCTTCTCTAATCGCCATGCCATCAGTATCTCACGTATCTTGCGAATGATGGATTTCTCAGGATACAAGAAGAACAGACGTGCCAATTGCTGTGTGATGGTACTTGTCCCCCGTAACGGACGCTTATAACGTATGTTCATCCATATAGCACGTACCATGCTGCGTGGCATCACACCTGTATGTTCGTAAAAGTGGCGATCTTCGCTCACCAGTAACGCATGTATTATGTGAGGTGATATCTCATCAAGTGGTACAGGTTCGCGACGCTCACGATAGAACTCGTAGATGAGGTTACCATTACAATCGTATAGTTTGGTACTCACTGGTGGGGAATACTCCTCTATGAACTCAGTTGGTGGTAACGTCTTACCAAACCCATACATTAGCGCAAGTATTACACCCCAGATGAATGAACCCATCCCTATACCTACAACTATGGGGTGACGCATCCTTTTAAAATATTTGGATACCTATAAAATCAACCTCATCACCGACAGCGGTTGACCACACACGTACGTGCGTTAATTTAAAACAAAGGCGTATAGGTTCATAATTTATTAACCGTGAAAATGTTTTAAATTTGTGAGATGGAGATACGGTACAACGAACCACTGTCGAAACACACTACGTTTAAGATAGGCGGGCCCGCACGTGTGATGGTTATAGTACGTAATATTGATGAATTACTTAATGCACTCGAATGGGCACACCGTGAGGGATGGCCCACGTATGTGATAGGTGGTGGGTCGAACCTTTTGGTGCATGACGAGGGCTTCCCTGGTATGGTGATCAAGATGGCAACCTCAGACTATAGGTTTGACAATAATTATCTGATTGCACAGGCTGGTATACCACTGGCAACCCTGCTTATGAATTGCATGGAACGCGGGCTCGCTGGGATAGAGTTTCTTGCCGGTATACCTGGTACGCTTGGTGGTGCCATATACATGAACGCGGGACTCAAAAAGATCACAATGAAAGATGTCATCGAAGAGGTGGAAATACTCAACAACAAAGGTGAAATCCAGACACTGGGGTTGGATGAACTCGAGTTCGGTTACCGTCAGAGTAGGTTCCACAATACGCGTGAGATAATACTGGGGGCGAAGCTGCGACTCAACCCCGAAAACCCCGAAACCATAAGGGTACGTGTTAACGAGCTCATCCAAAAACGTAAACACCGTATACCGTTGGAATATCCAAGTGGTGGCAGCATATTCCGTAACCCGGCCAACGATTATGCGGGTAGGCTCATAGAGCAGTGTGGATTGAAAGGGCTACAAATTGGTAAAGCTATGATCTCACGTAAGCATGCCAATTTCATAGTGAATTTAGGTGGGGCAACCTTTAAAGATGTTTGGCAACTCATAGAGATAGCAAGGGACAAAGTTAAGGAGCAATTCGATATCGAGCTGGAACTCGAAATCGAAATCTTATAATGAAGCTCGCCATCGTTGTGGGTGCACGGCCCAATTTCATGAAAATCACCCCCATACTTAAGGCGATCAACCGCTACAATGCAGCAAATAGGTCAACATTCCATACATTGCTTATACATACGGGACAACACTATGATTATGAGATGTCGAAAATATTCTTCGAAGATCTGGATATACCAGAACCTCATATATATCTGGGTATAGGGTCGGGTACACATGGGGAACAGACCGGTAAGATGTTGATAGCACTCGAACGCGTATTCATGGAGCAACAGCCCAACCTCGTAATGGTGGTAGGTGATGTCAACTCCACATTGGCAGGTGCATTGGCAGCCGCTAAACTACATATACCGGTGGCACATATGGAGGCAGGGTTACGTAGCTTCGATATGCAGATGCCGGAGGAGCTCAACCGCATCCTTACAGATAGGGTAGCTGAGTTGCTGTTCACCCCCGTGCAGGAGGCGAATTACAACCTCATACGTGAAGGTGTACCTGAATATAAAATATTTCTTGTAGGTGATGTGATGATAGATGTACTGATAGATAATTTGGACAAAGCACGTAACCGCAAAATACACCACCGTATGGGGTTGGAGCATCTGCAATATGGGGTGGTAACCCTACATCGTGCGGAGAATGTCGACAACCCTGAGAGACTTCATTCGGTGTTGGATGCACTCAATGAAATATGTAAGGATATACCACTTATATTTCCCATACATCCGCGTACACGTAAAAGGATAGAGGAGTTTGGGTTCACCAACATGATAAACGAATGGCCCGGCAATCGTATCAAACAATCTGCCCTTTATGCGATGAAACCCATCGGGTACCTCGATTTCATATCACTTGAGATGCATGCCGCTATCGTGTTTACAGATTCGGGTGGCATACAGAAGGAAACAATGATGTTAAACATACCATGTTTGACATTACGTAACCGTACCGAGTATCCGTTCACACTTACACGTGGTACAAATACACTTGTAGGTACGGATAAGCAACTGATAATCCACGAGGCACATAAAGTGCTTGCAGGCAACCGCAAGCATGCTGATATCATCCCATTATGGGATGGTAAAGCTGCCACCCGCATAGTGGATGTGATTGCTAATTGGTATGGTATGAACTGAATCACCTCTGTGGTGATTGACGTAGTTGAAAACATTTTATACTAATAGGATGGGATTGGAAACGGTACGTGATGATGTACGTAAGGTGTTACAACCCTACCTTGATAAGCTTATTGCTAAAATAGGGCGTGAAAACATTGTCTCCATAATACTTTATGGTAGTGCGACGGGTGAGGATTACATTCCAGGACGTTCTGATATCAATCTACTTATAGTGGTAAAGGATATCGATTTCGGTCACCTACGTGCAATAATACCGATAGTGCTTAAAGGTATCAAAAGAAGGATACCACCACCACTTATCGTACATCCCTCGTACATAGAGCGATCGGTAGACGTATTCCCTATCGAGTTTTTGGAGATACGCGATACACGTGTCGTAATATATGGGGAGGATTTGCTTGCCAACGTGGAGCCCACACATGAACAGCTACGACTTGAATGTGAAGAAAAGATAAAGGGCCAACTACTCACTATAAGGAGTGCATACATTGAGCACGGTAACTCACCCAAAACCTTACGTAACTTATTGATACGTTCGTTTGCAGCTATCATACCAGTGCTTAGACAACTACTGAGATTAAAAGGGGTACAGCCACCTATGTCACGAGATGCGCTGATAAACAATGTTGTGGAGCAATTCAACCTCATAGATGCAGCTACTTTCAAGAGATTGTTGCAGCTACGACAGGGGGTATCGTTTACGTCGACGGAACTCATAAATTTGTTCGAATCGTATCATCGTGAACTTGAGAAGCTTGCAGATATAGCGGATAGTATCTGATGGAACGCATCAGCTCCGTACTTTTACGTGCTGTACTGGCTGTACTCGTGGTAACCATCATCATAGTGGGGTTATACTACTTCTATACGCATCAGGAGGTGAGGCAAATTGAATCCCTCAAACAGAACATGGATACCCTTCATAGTGCATTGCTGGAGTTTGCATTAGCTACTGGTGGTTACTATCCTGCACGTTTGGATATACCCATAAAGGAGGTGGCTCGTTCCATAGGGTTGAATGTTAAGGATCCGCGGTCGGTTACGGGGGGTAAAGATCCTGCCACAGCTGCTGATATACACGAAAGTAAGGGGTTCTGTCTATTGCCGTCGGATTTTGCCAACCCATTCAATGCTAACGAGATAGCTGTGATGACATTTAGAGGGACAAGCGATTACCCACACACTCCCGGTGTAGTCCTATACATACCGCTGGAAGTTAAACGTAACTATACGACTGCATTCAAAATAATAGGGATAGGGCCACAGGGGCCTATCGATTATGTGATCGAAGAGCGTGCCATCCTACGGCGGCCACCGGAAAGAATTTAACGTAGCTCACGAGACAAATCGGATAGACCAAGCTCCTTAAGCTTGGACTTTGTCGGTATACCTTCCTTGTTCCAACCCCTTATCTCGTAGTAGATGTCGAGCATCTTATCAAACTTATCACGTGGTATTATTTCACCCTTCGCGGGGCCATCTTCGATATGCTCTTCGAAGAACCTCGCCGGTAATGTATCATCTTTGCGTGTGAACCCCTCACGTAGGTTGAATATGCGGACAAGGTTCCAGATACGTTCACCCAGTTTCACATAACTATCAGCCTCCATCTTAAACCCTGTATCCTTTGTGATGAGTTCAGCAAACTCGTCCTCACTTATTGGCATAAAGTCACACACTACTAACGAATAGGCGGCAGCACGTTCATCTTGTACATAACGTACGAAATGCGCTAACTGTTCAGGTGAGTGTTTATCCACCTTACCGTAGAGTTCAGCACGTGGAGTCCATGCACGTTGGTGGCAACCACCGCGATCCGCGGTAGCAAACGCTAACGCCATACCCCATGATGCACGTGGGTCGACACCCGCAATCTCGAGCCCCTTTACGTGGATGGCAAATTTTTCGCTACCTTTACCTATTTGAGCAGCAGCCCTTTTAACACCGCCTGCAAATAGCTCACCAATACCACGTTTGTAGGCTACACTCTTGATGAATTCTATCACTGCATCACCGTTACCCCAATTTAGGGGGATTTCACTCGATATGAGGCTACGCTCGTAACATTCCATTGCAAACCCAGTAATGTTGGCCATGCTGATGGCATCTACACCCAGATCGTTACATAGTGTGTGTGCATAGACGATATCCTCGTAGCTGAAGATACCGAGGTTACAGCCAAACAGTGCAGTAGGCTCATATTCTGGTACCTCATACGCCTTACCGGCGTATTCACCCTTCGGTATGCGGGTGTAGTTAGTACATACGAATGGACATGAGTAGCAGCCGCGTTTACCTTGTAGCATGCCTTTCTCTATCAACACCTGTGGTACGAGTTCGATTATCCTTGCATCCCACTTACCACCATAATTGTAGAATGGTAACACACCACCATCGATACCCTCCCATATGCAGTTAAGTGTACCTATCTTGTGGCGTTTCATACGTACTGGGTGTTTGCGTAGCTTCTGGTTGAGCTTGGCCACCAGTTGGCGGAAGCCATCCGCATCATGATAGTTGATACCACCTGTACCCTGTACGACGAGCGCCTTGAGGTTCTTACTACCCATGACCGTGCCTGTGCCACCACGACCGGATTGTCGTCCTTTATCAAAACTTATACATGCAAAGGTGACAAGGTTCTCACCTGCGGGCCCTATCGCACCTACGGATGCATCTTTGTATCTATCGTGCAGTATGTCATCAACCTCAAATATGCGTTTACCCCATAGATCGGTAGCATCCTTTATCTCAGCACCGCCATCAAATATGTGTAGGTATACCGGTTTGGGTGCTCTACCACGGATTATGACGAAATCGAAACCCGCCTTTTTGAGCTTAGCACCAAAGTTACCGCCAATGTGCGAATCGTTGAACGTACCAGTATGGGGTGACTTGACGACTATGGTCCATCTACCAGATGACGGCATAGTCGTACCAGTAAGCGGGCCCGTGAGCAAGATAAGTAAATTATCGGGTGATAATGGGTCGAGCTTTGGTGGTAGCTCATCAAGCAGTATCCTTGCACCCAATCCCTTACCACCAAGGAAGTCACGTAGCCAATCCCATGGTACGGGGTTGACCTTAACCTTACCCGTGGAAAGATCCACATCGAGATACTTGCCTGTATAGCCCATGTTTTAAAATATCCATGGACAAAATATGTCAATCATTGCAACCCCATGAAACCGATTATCCTTATAGTTACAAGGGGGTAACCTGATAACCGTGGCTTGCTTAGCCTGTATCTGTGCAGTAGTTGGGGTTGTCGAATTCCTACTCCATATACGTAAGCTTAACTCAATAGATATCCGAATAGTGGTTAACGGCAGTAGAGGTAAATCATCAGTAACTCGATTGATAGCAGCCGGGTTGAAGGCGGCTGGTGTGAAGGTGTTCGCCAAAACTACTGGTACCGCAGCACGCATGGTGTATCCTGATGGCAATGAAGCTCCCATAAATCGACGTGGTAACCCAAACATTATCGAACAGCGCTATGTGGTTTACGAAGCTGTACGAGTAGGTGCCACTGCGATGGTTATTGAATGTATGTCGATACGACCGGAACTACAGAAGGTTGAGGTACAGAGGCTTATCAACCCCACCATTTATGTCATCACAAACGTTAGGAGTGACCACCTTGAGGTGATGGGTCCAACAATCGAAGATGCTGCTACTGCGATGCTGGAGGCTGCACCCAAACATGCTATAATAATGACTGCTGAAAATAGGATATTTCAGTACATGGAACAAACAGCAGATAGGTTAGGTCTGAAGCTTATGCAAGCTGATATGAGTTTAGTCACTGATTCTGATATGCTTAACTTCCCTTATATTGAGCACAAGGAGAATGTAGCGCTTGCGCTTACGGTGCTTAAACAGCTCGGTATAAGTCGTGATTTAGCATTACAAGGGATGTACAACGTGAAGCCCGACCCTGGTGCATTACGTGTGTACGAGATAGAAGAAGATGGTAAGCACCTCTATTTCGTGAACGCAATGGCAGCCAATGACCCTGACTCTACCCGCATAATATGGGAACGGTTGGCCAAAAACTATGAATACAGGGTGGTGCTTATCAACTGTCGTGCGGATAGAGTGGAACGGTCGAAACAGCTCGCCAGATTATGTGCTACATGCCTGCCAGCGGATTATTATGTAGTGACAGGATATCTAACCAAGGTGTTTATCAAGCATGCAATGGCATGCAATATACCACGTACTAAACTCATAGATATGGGGGCAAGTTCGCCAGCTGAAATCTATACAAAGGTAACCTCAATAGCGGTTGATGGTAGCCTTATATTCGCCATAGGTAATATTGTTGTGTTGGGGCACGAGATTGTGAGCTATTTTGTCAACAAGGCAACTGAAGATGGTTAGCTTACTACCACAGGCGGTAGGCATAGGTATGGTAATCAGCTTGATATTTGTTGAAACCATCGGTGTAGCAGCTGGTGGCATAGTGGTACCCGGTTATATAGCGCTTATATTGCACCATCCATTTCGTGTGTTGGGTACCATATGTTGTGCACTTATCACGGTGTGTGTGATAAAGTTGTTGTCACGGGTCACTATACTATATGGACGACGGTTGCTCGTCATGTGTATATTGATTGGCTATCTTATCGGCTACATGGGTAGATTGCATCCGATGCTGGATATAGCAGGTAAGAGGGTTGAGATTGCTGTCATCGGATACGTTATACCTGGGCTTATGGGGTACTGGATGATACGTCAAGGTATATGCTATACGTTAGCGGCGATGCTGGTGGTAGCAGTCATCGTTAGATTGATCTTAATTGTTATCACAGGTGGTACCATACTGCCATGAAGCGTCGCCATGGTAAGCTACCAGGTTATACACTTGCTGTAGTGGCAACAATCGCGATACTGCTGTTTTATATCGAAGAACGAAATAAGGTCACAAGGGATGACCCACATTTGATGGAGAAACTGCAAGCAGCTACCATCACACAAAGGGCGTTTGAGATCATCAAATCTTTAAGGGATAGCCTTGAATTACCCATAGATGTGATTAATGACCCCAATGCAACCGGGTTGATAGGTGATCAGTATACCCCTATAACATATGGTATGGGTAACCTCACCGAAAAGCTTACCACGTTGAATCCCAACTTCGCGGCCGCTATAGTGGATATGTTCATACAAGCTGGGTTAAAAGAGAACGATATCATAGCTGTGGGTTGGAGCGGTTGCTATCCAGCCATCAACATTGCGGTATTGGCTGCATGCAAGGTACTTAAGCTGCACCCCATTATTGTTACCTCGGTAGCTGCATCAATGTGGGGTGCTACTATACCTAACTTAACGTGGCTCGACATGGAGGCTACACTGTGGGAAGCGGGCATATTCCCGTACCGATCGGTAGCTGCATCAATAGGTGGTAAAAATGACGTGGGGATGGGGCTATCACCTGAGGGTAGAAAGTTGATACTTGAAGCCATCCAACGTAACAATGTACGGTTGATAGAGGCTCGCTCGCTACAGGAAGCAGTTAATGAAAGGTTAGCAATCTACGGCGATAGTGTGAAGTTATTTGTGAATGTGGGGTGGTCACCTGCTAACATAGGGGGAGCGGAAACTGATCTGCAGCCTGGTTTAATCCTGAGGACGCAGATGTTGCGACTCAAAGGTACAAGTGTTGCAAAGGCGATCGCCGAACGTGGTGTACCGATCGTCAACCTTGTGGAGTTTGAGAAGCTTGCCCATAAGTATGGATTACCCATAGCACCTATACCTTTACCACCTGTAGGTGAAGGTAAGCTTTACCATAAAACAGTATATTCTGTGCCATTAGCGAGCGTGTTCATCGTGATTATAATTGCGATACTTATTGTGGTGGTTATGTTTGATGTTGAACATATCATAAGGAGGCAATAATGTGGCTATTTATAACATGGTTTATGGTTAATGGTATTATCGTGTTGGGTGAGACACCAGTTGCAAAGATAACAGTTACACAGACGAAAGAGATCAACTATTACCTGCTCACGAAGGGCGATACACTGAAAATAAAGGTCAAAGGTCCTACGTGGTTACGGGTTTATACAAGGATAATCTGGCATCCTGATATGGGTGAAACCGCTACATACAAAATAATAGTTGAGGAAGATGACCTCACAACTAAGGTGATACGTAAAACCACGGAAAGATCCAATAACTCGCACCTTAACGGTAAGCCCATCAGTAAATGGCGTTCATTCTATGTATATGTGCCACCCGACACCCATATGTATAGGTTTCATCTGTGGAAGGCACCATCTGATACGATGTTGGTGAGGTTTAGGTTTCAAGCTCCACGACCGTGGACTATGTTAACCCCTATCTCATACATTAGGCAGCTGGAAGCTATCGAACGTGAACGTATCGTGACGTATTACACAGGTGATGCAGATACACCTGTAGTGATTAAGGTTGATGGCCCTAATAAGTTGAAGGTGGTTTCACGGTTGTTGTTGGATTACACCGCTATTGGACGTAAAGTCTACACGATAACTATATACGAAGGAGAGAAGTTGTTGAAACGCATAACCCACGTCACGTGTAGATCGGAAACCGTCACGTTTAAGGATGAACCCAGGTTCGTGCCATCGGTGGCTGGGGTTACATACTTAGATATTGCAAAGGGTACACATATACTGAGGATATTGCCCAACCCTGATGCAGGTGAGGTGGGGTTCATATTCTATGTCAAGGGTGATTAGATGTGGGTGTTGACCTTATGTACAGGGTTATCGATGGGGTTGGAGATGCGGGTGAGTTACCAAGATAATGTGTTCCACTACTCGTATGTGGATATAGAAGAGTTCAAAACCGGTGTCAACCTATACCGGTATCCGATTGAGGCTATCGACGATATTGTAGCAAGTTATAAATTATCGTTTAAGCTACGTCGTTATATATTTGATGGTAAGCGAACAACCTTCAACTTACATGTAATACAACACCAGTTTGTGTTCAATCGGCGCAAAAGCTACAATGTGTTGTATTTCAACATCTGGCAGAAATTGTACAACGGTATATTTATACAACCTGCTATCAGATATACCCCTGTATATCTCATACGATGGATGCGTAACCGACGTGGTGAATATGTATCTTGTGAGTATGAAACGCTTAGCTTACAATTACGTATGGGGTATAGTGTGCCTAAGTATAAGGTAGCGGTATGGGTCACGTATAAATATGACGATTATTGTGAAGATTTTGACTACTATGATACGAGGATATGGTGTGCTGGTATATCAATATATTTGAGAGGAATAAAGGCGATCCACCCCACTATCAGTTATAGCATAGTATCAGCATATGCAGCTGGTAAGTTACCTGATATATCGCATCGTGATAACAGAATATGCGTGAATTTAGCACCACAACTGGGTAGGTTGAAGTTTAACCTCTCTTATATTGGTATTAAGCGTAACTATACCACGGAGTTGGATATAACGCATCGAGATAGGTCGGACATCGAACATAGGGTAGCTATCGAGCTATGGTATCGTGTGACAGCTGACATACATATAGGTGCAGGCTATACCTTACGTAAACGGTATGCGTATTCACCGTATGTATTGAATATAGATGAAGGGAAAGACTTTACACTCAATATCGTGACTATAGGGTTAAATGTGAGGTATAGATGAAACATGTACAGCTTACGATAATTTTATTGACGGTCAGCTGTATTAAGGCGCCGGAACCCAAAATACACGAGTATGTGATAACCAGTAGCTGTAAGCTACCAGGTTATGCACGTGATGTATACGTGAAGGATGGCTACGCATACGTAGCGAATGGACAGGCGGGGTTGGTGGTGGTGAGGTTGGACTCGTTTAAAATAATCAGCAGATTAGAATTACGGGGTTATGCACGTACGGTTTATGTGATGGATAGCTTTGCATATGTAGCAACTGAAGCAGAAGGTTTCGTGATAGTGGATGTTAAGGATCCATACGAACCGAAGCTGCTCGGTTACGATGCATGGTTTACAGCGTACGACCTACATACGGATAATGATACATTGGTGTATATTGCAGCTTCGTATTGGTTTATCGAGGAATATGTAGGTGACCCAAACTACCCCATGTACCGTAGACGCTGTACAACACCAGGTGATGCACATGGTGTATATGTGGTGGGAGGTTACGCATATGTGGCATGTGAGGAGCTTGGCCTCACTGTCATACATGTTGAAAATAGGGATTCACTTGCAAGGGTTGGTTTCTGTGATACACCATCGAATGCAAGGGATCTGTTCGTAAGCGATACGCTTGCATATGTAGCAGATGGACGTGGAGGGTTACAGATAATCGATGTAAGTGACCCATATAACCCATATATTGTGGCAGGTATCGAGCTGAAGGGTTACGCTAATAGGGTTTACGTAAAAGATGATAAAGCATATGTGGCCGCCGGTAGAGGTGGGTTGAAGGTAGTGGATGTAAGTGATCCAGCGCACCCGTATCTGTATGGTGAATGTATAACCTCATATGCGACGAGTGTGTTCGTTGATAGCTTGATATACGTAACAGACAGGGATATGGGGTTATTAATTATACAGGAGGTGGAATGACTCTGTGGTTGGTGTTCACACTACTATATACGAAGCCGAGGGTTGAGATCGTCGAACGTGATGCTACACGTACCGTTATCAGGGTGAACTTCACCCAGTCGTTAGCGGCTGTTGGTGGGCTTATCGCATATTCGGGTGAGTTACCGTCTGTAAAGGTTTTAACCCCCACCGTGGTTGACAGCAGTTGCATAAAGTTGGGTGTACCGAGTAAGTTCAGAGATTATCATGTGGTGCCATTTATGATAGACGGAGCTAAAATATGTTCATCAGTTACGTTGGATATCGAAATACGTGCAGCTTATGAGGCGAAATGTGGTTCGTTTGGGTTCACACCATTGTATCGTGCGATGATCGTCAATTATAAGCCTACACAGGTGGCAGCTCCAGGTACGTATTTGGTGATCACAGGTGCACAGTATGTTGATGTGCTACAACCGCTGGTGGATTGGAAACGCAGGAAAGGATGGCATGTAAAAGTGGTAACATTGGATGAGATAGGTGGTACACCTGTTGATATCAGGAATTACATAGCGAATATGTATCAGGCTGATAACCTCGAATATGTGCTGTTGGTTGGCGATGTAGATTGTGTACCTGCATTCACTAACCAAGTAGGTTGCCCGGTAAGCGATCATCCATATTCAATGGTTGATGGGGATGACTTCCTACCCGATATCTTAATAGGAAGGCTTTCAGTAGCAAATGAAGCTGAGCTCAACACCGTAGTGGCTAAGATACTGGGGTATGATCGCTCCCCGTATATGGAAGATACATTGTGGTACAAACGTGGGTTGATGGTGGGTGGTAACTATCCCGAGTTTATGACTACTGCATTGGCGACCAAACGTTGGATAAGGCAACTGTTGCTGGAACATGGATTTACGGCTGTGGATACGGTGTTCTATCCACCAATCACCGATGGCGGCCCGTTCATCACAGGCTATGTTGATGAAGGTGTAACATTTGTAAACTATCGTGCAGGTAGGGCATGGTATTGGGGGTGGGAATACCCCGAGTTCACCAATGACGACATATATGGGCTTAACAATGGGTTTAGGTTACCAATAGTGACGAGCCTCGTCTGTTATACAGGTGCATATGATATGGGGTGTTGTTTCGGTGAAACCTGGTTACGTGCAGGTAGCCCATACAATCCTAAGGGTGGTATAGCGTTCATAGGGCCTACATCTGCTGGTACACATACGAGATGGAATAACTGTATGGATTATGGCATCTATTGGGGTATACTTAAGGATAGCTTGCAAACCATCGGGCAGGCACTTGTAAGAGGTAAGCTGGAGCTACTTTGTAACTTTCCGGTTGAAATTTATGGTGCTGATGGGGTTGAACATTACTTCTATGATTATAACTTGTTAGGTGACCCTGAATCACCTGTATGGTGTGATGTACCACAGAGGTGTGAGGTTACACATACAACAACCGTACCTTTGGGTGCAAGTGTGTTTGAGGTTGAAATACATGATATACATGGTAACCCTGTTGAAGCCGCGCTCGTAAGTTTGTACAAACCGGATGAGTTTACGGTTACTGGGTTTACGGACGCTAATGGTAGATGTGAGCTTAACGTGCTTACACAAACGAGTGGGTTGCTTTACATCACTATCACCAAGCCTGGTATGTTACCATATATCGATAGTGTTTGGGTGAATTCGCACCCTATATACGTGGGGTATAAAGCACACGAGATAGGTGACGATGGTATACTAAACATAGGTGATACTGCCAACATTTATATTACGGTCAAGAATTATGGTAACCTCGATGCTACAGATGTGACAATAATATTGGGGACCGATGACCCTTATGTCAGTGTGGTTGACTCCATAGCAGAGTGTGATACCATACCCGCAGGTGGTGAAACAACCTGTGTTTATAGGGTGACAGTTGCTAACAGTGCATACGATCGACATAGGGTGAACTTCTCACTTGTAGCATATAGTGACGGACATACGTGGATGTCGGGGTTTAGTGACTCGCTTGCAGCACCAAAGTTTCAGGTGTATGGGTTCAGTATCGAAGGTGATGGCATACTCGAGCCCGGTGAAGAAGCCACTATAATTATCAGCATGCAAAATGTTGGCTCAATGGTGTCACCCCCAGGTAGTGTGATATTGCGATGCGCCACCAATGCGGGATATGTTGTTGACTCGATGGATACGATGAGTGGACTCCCTGTGGATGGGATTACAGACGTGAGCTTCAGGATAGGTATACATCACGATGTAACCATAGGTAAAAAGGTGCCATTTAACATTATAGTCGAAAGTATCAATGGGTTCACTGATACCACAGGGTTTGAGTTGGTCATCGGTGAACCGGACACAGCTGTACCATCGGGACCGGATGGTTATGGATACTACGCATACGACTATGCGGATATTGGGTATGAAGCCACCCCTGTGTATGGATGGGTGGAGATAGATACCATGTTTGGTGGTACTGGTAGCTGTCTTGGGTTGCAGGACGATGGTGTGGCGGTGATCGATTTGCCATTCGTGTTTAGGTTTTATGGTGAAGAGTACACAAGGATCTCAATATGTGCGAATGGGTTCATTGCTATGGGTGAATCCTTTTATAATGATCCATATAACTGGGCTATACCATCGAGTATGGGGCCACATGGGTTAATTGCGGTGTTCTGGGATAATTTCGACCCCACACGATCGGATTCAAGTGGGGATGTCTTCTGTTACTACGATGTTGATAACCACAGGTTTATAGTTGAATGGAGTCGCGTACAACATATACACGGGTATAACCCCGAGGTAGCGGGTGAGTTACAGACATTCGAAGCGATACTCATGGATCCTACATACTATCCTACACCTACCGGAGATGGTGAAATAATCTTACAATACCATACTGTTTGTAACGATGATACGATAAGCAACTATGCAACTGTTGGTATACAGGATCGTACCCATAGGTACGGTATAGAGTATACGTTTGCGGGTAGGTATCCGGTTACAGCAGCAAGGATTAAACCTGGGTGTGTGATAAAGTTTACAACTGT
>Ga0190363_1000698_pt1 | contig 20000 bp, 18 predicted proteins | sample 48721867_MG_FD_161272 | JGI IMG/M metagenome (GOLD analysis project Ga0190363, IMG submission 161272) | Hydrothermal vent microbial mat bacterial communities from Southern Trench, Guaymas Basin, Mexico - 4872-18-6-7_MG | ecosystem: Environmental > Aquatic > Marine > Hydrothermal vents >... | reverse complement strand
TAATCTATAATTATAGTACACATCGTTACCTTCGCCCAGGAGAAGTAGCTGAGATTATTGCTTACTTACCTGTCCAGCCTATTCAAGGAATGGATGGATTATTAGTGGTAGCCTCAGATAATGCTGGTAGAACGGAACGTGCCTTTAAAACATAGCGAGGTGTAGCATAGGCTTGATGAGTGTAGTGCAACAAGGGAGACAAGAAGAAGCTGGTAAAGGGAAAGAGAAGAAACTTATACCTACAGGAAACGAAGAACTGGATAGTAGATTAGGCGGAGGAATACCTATACCGTCATTAATTTTAATTGAAGGAGATCATGGTACGGGTAAGAGTGTATTAGTACAACAAATAACCTATGGAGCACTTAAAGCTGGGTTAACGGTGAATTATATAACTACTGAATCCACGATTAGAGAATTACTGCTTCAAGCAAAAAGACTGAGTTTTAACATGACCGACTGGTTTCTAAGAGGAAAACTTAAGATATATCCTATACATATGGAGGGGATAAAATGGGCGGAAGAAATCTCTAAAATGCTTTTAGGTATTGTAGGAAAGTTCATGTCGTTAACTAAAGATGAGTGGGATGTCTTTGTAGTTGACTCGTTTAGCGTCTTAGCAGTATATGCAAACGTTGGTGCAGTACTAGATTTCTTAACACAAGCTAGGACCCTGGTCTCTGAAGGCAAGGTAATACTACTTACAATACACCCCGAGGCCCTCAAGGAAGAAATCATGGTTAGAGCTAGGAGCATCTGTGACGGATATATAAGACTCAAGATGGCGGAGGTTGGTAGCAAACTCATTAAAATCATGGAGATAGTCAAGCTAAGAGGAGCATTAGGTTTAGTAGATAACACCATAGCATTCGACGTTGATCCAGCATTTGGAATTAAAGTTCTTCCACTTTCAGTAGCTAGGGCATAAGGGGGTCTTATATGGCTAATATTACTGTTCAATTGACAGATATAGATCCTAGATTCGCTAGAGCATTAAGAGAAAACCCTCACCTAATGAACTATGTAAGAAGCATTGCTAAGGAGATAGGAATACCTAAGTACTATGATACATACGAGTTGGATTATAGCATGAAAAAGCTGAAGAAAGTAAACATAATATACCCTGTTGGCGAAAGAATATTCATCCATGTATACACGCCACCCCGGGGAACTATTTCAGGATATAGGAAATATATAGCAATAGAACCACCACGCCCTGATCCACGCTTAGAGGAACTAGTTGAGATAAAATTAGCTGATGTTATAACAGAGGGCGATATTGCAGAGGATATAGAAGAGAAGAAAAAGATACTGCTTTCAAAACTTGAAAAAATAATAAGAATAGTAGATACACCTGTAAACTATGATAAAGTAAAACCATCCGTGAGAAAAATACCAGTAGAGAGGAGAATGTACGAATACCTAAGGTATTATTTAATAAGAGATAAAGTAGGGTTGGGTATACTGGAACCTTTTCTAAGAGATCCATGGATAGAGGATATCACGGCGAAGGGAATAGGCTTCATCTACCTAGTACACAAGATATTTGGTCCGCTTGAGACAAACATAGAGTTCAAGACATCAGAAGAACTAGACATGTTTGTTATCAGGCTGTCAGAGCGTGTGGGTAAGCCCGTTTCTCATGCAAGACCCATAGTTGATGCCACATTACCTGATGGCTCGAGGTTGAATATAGTATACGGTTCTGATGTTAGTCTTAATGGATCAAACTTCACTATTAGAAAATTCAGCAAAACTCCTATTAGTATAACACAGCTTATAGCTTGGAATACCATGAATGAATACATGGCAGCCTATTTATGGATGCTTCTAGAAAACAATATGAGTGGCTTTATATGTGGTGAAACAGCAAGTGGTAAGACGACAACACTTAATGCGATAGCTACATTCATACCACCGACAGCTAAAGTAGTGTCGATAGAAGATACTGCTGAAGTACAACTTCCACATCCTAACTGGGTAAGAGAGCTTACAAGGGAAACAGGGAGCAAGGAATCCTCAGTTACAATGTTTGATTTACTAAGAGCAGCTCTTAGACAGAGACCTAACTACATAATAGTTGGAGAGATTAGAGGACCAGAGGCAGCAATAGCTTTTCAAGCAATGCAAACCGGGCACCCGGTTCTCTCGACTTTTCATGCAGGTTCTGTGGAAAGACTGATCCAGAGATTAACTGGCGATCCCATAAATATCCCCAAGACATTCATGGACAACTTGAATTTCGTTGTAATTCAGAGTGCTGTATGGAGAGAAGGTATTATGGTGAGAAGAGTACTAAGTATCAACGAGATACTGGGCTATGACCCAAACACTGATTCCATAATATTCATCCCAGTATTCATCTGGGACCCTGTAAAGGATGTATTCGTCTTTAGAGGACGTGGTGCGAGTTATCTACTGGAAGAGAAAATAGCTACTATGAGAGGATTATCAAGACTTGAAATGAGGAAAATATATGAAGAACTTGAAATGAGAGCAGAATACCTACGTGAATTAGTTAGAAGGAAAATATTCAACTACTATGATGTATGGAAGGCTATTGTTAAAACACATGAGCTAGGGTTAGAAGAAGCTTTCAAACGATTAAGAAAAGGAAGTCTGCTATGAGGTATTAAATATATGCCTATAAAAAACCTCGTTAAAAACCCAGTTATCTGGTTAACCATAGCCTGTGCAATCGCATATTTTCTCTTAAAATACCCCTATAACCTAATAATCCTAGCTATACCACCAATATCGTTTCTAGTTTATTTTCTAATTAATGCTTTAAAGAAAAGAGGTATAGTCACTGGTGTTGACGAGGATTTAGTCTTCCTAATTACCCACATGTACTCTGTATCTACGGGAAAACCTCCTAATGAAAGATTATTCTTGTTAAAAGGGATCTCGGGGACAACATATAGGGAATATGGTGAAATACTACATCGGATAGCAGTTTTAGCTAGGGAGTGGGGATACGGTTTTATCAAGTCTATAAGAATACAAGCTCAAAGGGTTAACAATCCAGTATTCAAGGATTTCTTAATCAGATTGTCTGAAGCCTTGAACGTAGGCGAAGATATTGAAAGATTTCTTAAAACAGAATATGAGGCAATCTTAACTGAGTATGAAGCTAGCTACTCTAGAGTATTAGAAGCCATTAAGACATTACTAGGTATATACACAGCAGCTGCGTCATCAGCCATATTCATAATCGTCAACATGACCCTTATAGCATTACTACTTTATGGTGGAGTAAATCTTATCATAGCAGCTTTTATGGGAACCATTGTAGCACTTGTAGCACTAGTACTGTTGATACAGAGATCTCTCCCTAAGGAGAAACTCGTACATGACTTAAGGATAAATCTGCCAGAGCGTAAATTATATGCATATACGCTTATAATAGCTATAAGCATTGGAGCCTTAGCTGGGATATTAGTATTTAAGTTGTTTAACGACCCCTCATACTTCATGATAGTATTTGGAATAGCAGTCCTAGCCCCAGGTCTAATAGGGAGGAGAATAGAGAATAAAGTTAAGAACATGGATAACTTTTTCATAGTATTTATTAGAAGTCTTGGTTTAACATATATGAGCGTAAGGAACTATACACTCGCCTTAGGCAGTCTACTAAGGACAGATTTCGGTGAACTAACAAGACCTCTAAGAAGACTTTATGCTAGGTTAACTAATAGTGTTAATAAGAGAGTTTCATGGCTATATTTCATCGGAGAAACTGGAAGTGAAGCTATTAGAAGAGGAGTTGACATATTCTATGATTCTACTGAAGCAGGTGGAGACGCGGCAAAGGTGGGTACAGCACTAAGCAATCTCCTCCAACATATCATAAATTTAAGGAAAAGGAGAGAACAAGTTGCTAAGGCATTTGAAGCTACAATGTACGTATTACATACACTTATCGTCGCGATAACCGAGTTTATCGTATCATTAATAATACTGTTCCAGGAAATATTCTTAAAAATGGGTACCTCACTGCCAACACAGATATTCAATATAACACCATTTCCTCCAGAACTAATAATCATAATGAAGTTTATCCTCATTTTCACATTAACATTGCTGAATGCCTTCGCAATGAAGACGGCCAGTGGCGGTTACCCAGGTAGTGTTTGGGTAAATGCTTCAATACTACTTATATTAAGCGGTGTAACAATGATTGTATCATCCAAGCTTGCTGATATGTTAATTCAAGCATTCTCAATGGGCCTTGAACAGACAGTTACAGTACCATAACTAAGCCTATGTATTCAACCTTTTATACTCCCAGGTTCTATACTAATCATTTACTTAGCCACCTTAGCTACTAATGTCAACTTAACTCACTGTATAACTAGATAACGATCAGCAGTCGCCTACTTGTCTAAGTTTAATAGTTAATATGTAAAAGTTTGACTAGGTGTAATGATAGGTGAAGATTATAAGGGTAGCGTTATTACTGTTATTGTTGTTGTCGGTGAACGCACCGTATACCTCGCTGGCTGATAGTATATACTATGGTCAACAGAAAGCTTACAACGGGCAAATAACCTATGATGTGGTGGTAGGAGGAGTACCCAATATAGAATTCCCCTTAAGAGACATCATAAGCTCTATAAGAAATGAGGGAATATTCACATTATATAGTGTTAGTGGGAGGCTCAAATCCCTATACTATGTTTCACCACATAACGAAATAGCTAAAATCTACTTTAATGAAACAGTAGTGGATGCCGATACCGGTACAGACTTGTTTAAGGAGGGGTCCATAGGTTATTGTAGAGTAGTATATAGTGGGTACCATGTTTCCAGCAGGATAGTTAGTAAAGCAATAGGCGAATTAATAGTAACCTCCTACATGCTTCAAGGTAAGAGAACAATAGTTCACTCTTTATATACGCTTAGCCCTATGAAGAACTTTAATGTATCACTGAAGCTCAACATCAGTCCACCACTAAAGGCTGTAGTACAATTCCCTGGAAAAGGTGTGGTCTTAGACTTGGGTTTCGTAAGCTTAGCTATATGGTCGGATGACAATACAACTATAAACTCAACTGTGAAGTCTAGAAGTGAGGTAGTTATCCAATTAAACTCGGCAAACACTCCTAGAGGTGCTCATATAGACTTAATAATCACGTTAGGGAGGGATATTGGAGAGACCACCTATAAGGTTAGCCAGATATCAGAATCCCTTCACTATATTATGGAGGAATCACAAGAATTTTTCACGGATTTAGTAAAGAATATTCCAAGAGTGAATGCACGAGATGAAACAATTACTCAAATGTATTATTATTCAATACTAACCAGGTTGAACAGCATTTCGTTAAAGGGCTTAACACCCGATGGAATCGTGGTAAACGTAGTTGATGTGTGGTCATCAGCTCTCATGCTACCATACATAGATTTAGCACAATTTAGGTCAGCGGTTATTACAAGTATTAACAACATGATCACGTCTCTTCTGAGAGAAGAAAATGTTGCCGGGAAAATCGATGAGATGGCTTTTCTGAGTCTATCTTTACTTGAAGTAGCTAGAAGTGGTATGTCAACAGAGCTAATGACTAGGTCGATGTATTTGATAATTGATTCAGTACTGAGACCCTTACTTCAAGATATTTTAAGTAATAAGTCGGTAAGACTTGGACTCTCAATAATACCGTATTTTGGTGAAGGCAAGTATAGCGTAGCATTTGGTATGCTTGCAGCTACTGCTAGATCAATGGCTGAATTAGCAAGAGAACTAGGCTATGATCCCGCATTTTATGTGAACGCATACAATAAGTTAAGGGATCTTATCGAAGATACTTTCTATAAGAATAACCACTACATATACGCAATACTTTACAACGGATCAATTGTTGACAGCCCTGAATATGCCTTATACTCATGTCTACTAGCTCTTGTGGACCCTCCACATATCTCAGAACATATACGTTATGTTGTAAACATGTTGGGGAAACCGGGTATCAATGAGAAGGTGTTAAATAACAACATCCTTATGACAGTAACTCCCTACATCCTCGTACTTAATGGGTACCCTGATGATGGGTACCTCCTAGCTGTGAATTCCTATATGAAGATGTTATCGCAAGGAATTCTGGATCAGAATCAGAAACATTTGATACCTATATATGATCTACTGGTTATTAGAGGATTTGCTGGGCTAACAATCGGCAAGGACTTCCTCATACTAACTCCATCAATGCCACTGGTTCTTGGGGAGTTAAGTTTAAGTGATCTAGGATTAACTAATAAGTCGTTAAAAGTGATGGTAAAGGGCTCGGGGAGTAACATCAAAAATATCTATGTTAACGACGTAGCTATGGGTTCACCTGTACTTAGGCTAGACATGATCCCTGATCATGCTGAGATATTTGTAGAATTAAAGGGTCCTGAAACCGCAATACTGGTTGTTAAAGTTGTATCCGGTAATACACCACTAAAGAATGCTCATGTTAACGTAATTGTCGACAACCTACGTAGACTTGTATCAATGACCAATCATAACGGGGAAGCTTACTTCGAGGTGCCCAGGGGTACAATAGCTACAGTAATTACTGAATACGATAATATAACTACGTCTGTAGAGGTTATTGTCGCATCAAGTAAGCAAGAGGTAGTAATTAGATTCCCTGAAGAAACATATGAGGTCTCTGGGGTAAGTGAGATGAGAATACATGTCAATAAATTAGAGACCACAGTATACGAGCTTCAAAAGAAAGTTTCTGTATTTGACGAGGAAATACGGAGAATAGAGAATATCTTGGAGAATATAACAAGTCTTGCAAGCATTACTCAACCGAATACTTATATGCAATTAATAGTAGCTATAGCATTCACTTTATCACTTGCAAATATTGCTTACATTGTTATGCTTAGGAGAAACATTAGCAAAGAGAAATTAGAAGGAAAACATATAACAGGAGAGAAGAAGGTAGAGGAAACAAGCCATGAGGTCTGAGTTTAAAACATCAACTTTGCATGCCCTTATTTGCATAGCTATAATCCTGGCACTCATAGCATCCACTAGCCATGTACTTGCAGAATCCTCTAGCTCTACCACGATGAAGCGTGTAAGAACGTTCTCCTACACTATAACGGATTGGGGTGGCTGGGTGCTAGAGGTAAAAGTTACAACAGAGACTCCATGGATAATCGGAAGCGATATAGCAATCAACATATCTATAAAGGCAATGGAGGCACCAGAAAATTCAACCCTATCCATAACTAAGGTTAGTATAATCACTGACACATTAGAGTTCTCAAAGTACCTAGGAACCTTTAATAGTAAAGGTGATAACAAGACAATAACCTTCAATATTCCCTTAATAGACCCAGAATACGCTAAACTGAAGCCAGGAGAGCATGCAAACAAGATAATAAACATAGGTATTGAGGGCTACGTGAAGCTCGGAGAACAAAGAATCCCGTATTCATCGCTATTAAGCATGCTTGTAGATGTATATGTACTACCCTCTTACATCAAGATAGATGTTGATGCACCAACAGAAGTAGAGCTCGGTGATTACATACAGCTGGGCATTACAGTTAAAAATACTGGAGCTGCACCCGTCTATGGCGTCACGCTCTCTGTATACGATGAGAAAACATTTGTTGACGAAAAATACATCAACACACTATTACCTGGGGGAGTAGCAGTAGTCTTCGTGTCATTTAAGCCTAAAAAGGAGGGTATACACAACATAGTAATCAGGGTATCCTGGATACATCAGTCTGGTGTAAACGGGACAACAATAACAACAACTAAAGTTATAGTCAAGAGAGAGATTAATGTATACATGTATTCTAATGCTACTGAGGTTAACGCCTTCACAGCTGTTGAACTACGTGGGTCAACACAACCCCCGCTAAGTAATACGACATTAGATATAGAGGGAAGCATGGATGGAGGCTTCACCTGGGTTGTCTTAGGCCATGCTCTAACAGATGCTACTGGAAACTTCAAATATATATGGGTACCATCCAAGCCTGGTAACTACGTGCTACGAGCTCGTTTTCCAGGGTCAGAATTCTATCATGAAGCAGTGAGCAACATCGTAGCCATTAATGTATTAAGGGGTAGGCCTAAATTAACTATTTCTGCATCACCAACAACGGTTGAAGCAGGGCAAAAAGTTAAGCTAAGTATTAACATTAATCCTGCGTATAGTGTCAAGCTCTCAATAATGTATAGATATGAAAACCAAGAATGGAAAAAATACTCAACTGTTACGACAAGTAAAGATGGTGTAGCAGAGACTATTTGGATACCATTAAAGGGAGGAACTTATTATATAAAAGCTGTATTCGAAGGCAATGAGCAATTAGCTTCTGCAGAGAGTAATATTATCAAGATAAAAGTCAATGAGCCTACTGCATCAACAAATACTACCTTAGCAAAACCAGAGAAAGAGACCCCGATTCTCAGTGAAGAAATGGTTAGATACGTTGTAATGGGAGTTATAGGTGGAAGTGCTGCAGTAAGCACCTACATGTGGATAAGATGGAGGAGAAGATAGTTCTTAAATACAAGTAAAATCCAATGACTTAGCAAAACGAAACTATTAATATTGGAAAACTACTGCTTTTCCGCAGCCTATTAAAGTCGATGAAGAATACGATCAAGCTTTTAAAACGATTTCCAGGTCTTGGAGATCCTTAACTATTATTTCTCTTATTCTTCTCAACTGCTTTGGGGTTATTCCCTTCTCGTAACCTATAGACATCAGTCTCTCTTTACCTATTCCTATTCTATTGGTGAACTCGCCCATATAAAGTGTGTAGATGGGCTGTAATTTAGCAATTTCTATGTTATTTCTATACCACGCCATATATTCATGTACTTCAGCATAATGTGTTACCTTCTTTCCGTTAACTATTTTTAGATGGGCAACAATTTTTGTCTGTGCACCCCTCTTTCTAGACCCTATGTGTCTATCAATGTGAACCATACCCCTAAATACTTGGATTAAAGGACTTATCCCAAGTTTATACCATAGTATAGGCTTAAAGAATACAGCCAGGGTAGACGCCCCTTTACGTAAGTGAATTACAGGAGAACAGGATCTCAGAGCTTCGTCTAAGCTCCTATACTCATAAGCTGGAGTACTTACATACAGATTTAACATGGGTACCCTATTACCTTGACCAGTAACTACTTCGTAGCCTAACCCAACTGCCGCGTCCAGGAAAAGCAAGAAGCATATTGGTTCAAGTATATGGTAGCCTGATACCTTGTATTCAATTCTAACCCTGCCGCCAAGCATTTTCTTTAATTTATCACTTATGAATCCAAATAGTCCAATATTTACTATCCCGGGTGTTGAACTACTTAACACATATTCAAGAAACCTTGTAAACAAACTTGATATCTCTGCCTCTATTTTATTTAGTTTAACAGTTGATTTTTCTAATTTAGCAATTAGACTAGCAACAGCGTTTAATCTGTTAATAGTATTTGTGGCTAGGTCCTCACCAATTTTACCGAGAAATTTAGATAAACTTTCCTTAAGCGTTGTCTCACTAAGTAATACGTTCCTTAGTTCTGTAAGCTTAGCCTTATCTCTAGTCAGAAGCTCACCCCAGATTACTTTAAAGAGAAAGCCTATTTTAGTGTTGTGTTTATTGCTACGCGATACACACGACATAATCACTTAAAGGATTATAAGAACATAAAAATTGGTACTAAGGATGCTATCCGTAACTCAACAAAAAATACTGTTAGCGCTGTTAAGAGCTGGAAAACCATTAACTGTTAGAAAGCTAATGGAGGTTGCCGGGATTCAGTATAATATAAGGATGCACTTAGAGTACTTAAGCTCACTAAAACTAATAACGATGAATATCGAAGATACATTCCCACGTAGAAAATTCGTAATGCTAACAAATAGAGGATTAGTCATAGCCAAACTACTTGAACAAATTAATTCCATACTTAATGAAACTCACAAAGAGATAACAATACATGCCTTTAAGAAATCATAACTTTATACTTTATATTATGTTTGTTTTTATCAATATAATAAAGACATATTATCCGTGAAACTACTTACATTTACTAGTAATTATAATTATTATGAAATTAGTCTGCTACCTGTAGAAAGGGGAATACATGGTACAAGAATAGGCTCTTGCACATCATCTATTGAATATAAAACAGTGTAGTTTGTATAAACTTAACATGATGCAGGTAAAACATGTAATCTGACGTGCAGATAGACGATAATGCATGGAAAACTTAAATTCTCTTCCTATATATCCTTGCTTTCAAGTTAACTGTAATGAACATATTATGGGCTTTCTCCGGTAGAAACTCTGAAGCTCCTAGTATCAAGTATCCTCTGCTGTTAAGGACTCTATAAAAGTTGCTGAGCACACGTAGTTGAGCGTCTTTTGACAAGTATATTAATAAGTATCTGCAGAAAATAACATCTATAAACATCATTGGTGGTGTTTGTGTTACATCATGAACTTTGAATTTTACTAGCCTCTTCACGTATTCTTTGATTCTAAATTTCCCTTTAACTTCATCATAGTAAAAATACTTTCTAAGCAGACTAGATGGTGTCTCAATTAATGATCTAGCATCGTATTCACCTATTTTTGCTAATTTTATTGCGTTTGGATCTAGATCTGTAGCTAGTATAGTGATAGTGAATCCGCTAAGATTGAGACCTAGGAGCTCATGAAGCAGTATCGAGATAGTGTAGGGCTCTTCTCCTCGAGCGCATCCTGCACTCCATATCCTAAGAGTTCTACTTCCTCTTTTCTTTTTGGATAAAATTAATGGTTTAAACACTTGCTCTCTTACAGCTTCCCATACATGTGCATCTCTGAAGAATTGTGAAACATTAATTGTCATGTTGTCGAGTAAGAAGCTTAGCTCGTGAGGGTTCTTTTTCAAATACATAATGTATTCGTCAACGCTACTTATATTAAGTGTCCTCATGCGGGCAAGCAGCCTACGTTGAATAAATTGCGGCTTATATATACTTATATCTATTCCTAAGTGTTTGAGCATCATATTGCGAAGGTATTTATAGTCTAAGTTATTTAGCACTTACCTCACCTCGGTGCCGAATAATGTGCGTCTAGTATACCAAACGTATACTAAGCCTTGACTTACATCGAATACCACGTTTCTTCCAACATTACCGCCTACATCCTCACCGACTATTGGTATTCCATATTGCGATAAGAGGGTGTCTCTTGCTGTCAGTATATTTTTAGTGTTAACTGATATGTTCCTTGCAAAGTCTAGTATACTGGCTCCACCAACTATAGCTGCTTGTAATCTCTTCAAGGAGACACCTATGGATCTTAGCTCACTTATCATAACTTGGATGGCGGTTGTAACATATTTCCCTGGATTATCTATTTCACGATGTGGCCTCGGTAGTAGAGCATGGGCTAATGCACCAGCAGGTAATAATGGATCATAAAGTATTATTGCTACACAGGAACCCAATGCCCATGTCCCTAATTTTGCAGGGTTCTTCGAAACAACATAAGATCCTATACCAACGGTAATGGTATTTCTCCTTAACTCGTTAACTATACCATAATCTCTTATTTTTATAATTCTAAGTTTACGCACGGTGTCCCCCTATTCAACACGTTGTCATTGATGTAGCCACCTTTCTTTTGGTATTATTAATATCTTCACATGGATACCTTTTCCACCAATGATTTCAGCATTCATGACTATTACCTTTTCTAGCTTAGTAACATACATCAAAGCTATATTGTCAAGTATTGCGATGAAGTTGTCGATGACCACTTTTGGTACACTGTATTTAATGACTAGGCCATATTTATTATACATGCTTGATGCTATGGATCCAAAAATTATATTAGCTATTTCTTTTAGTAAGTCAATTGCCATCTCTTCATCTAGCATTGTTGTTCCAAGCAAACTTTCAATGAGACTCTTAGCAGTATTAGCAGCATGTTCTAGTGGTATTACCATGAGTATAATGCCTTCAATCATACCTTTAAACTCAGAATAACTAGCTACAACTTCGGTAGGTAATTCCCTACCTAATACGTCAATTAGATCAAGTGGTGATAGCATGAGAACAGATGAGGACACAACCTTGATTTCTTGGTTCAACATCCTTGAAAGCGCTTGGCTGGCCTCCTTAAGGGCTATTCTGCTAATAGACTCAAAATCCTTGGCCTTCAAGACGATATTATTCATTGTTAATCACTCTTCTGAATACTCGTAGAGCGAGACAAGCGTGTATGGATCTAGTATTAAGCAAACTCTTCCATCGCCTAGTATTGTTGCTCCAGCAATGCCTCTTACATTCTTAACTATCTTACCCAATGGTTTAACAACAACACTTTCTAGCTCTTCTACGTAGTCGACTGCCAAGGCGTATCTACCCTTATCGGTTCTAACTATAAGAGCTTGTTTTTCACTAGCATCGTTTATGTTGAGTATCTTGGAAAGCCTGTAAAGTGGTAAAATCTCTTTATTGTGTATGTATACAACCTCTTTCCCAGCGACGCTCCTTATTATGTTGTCGTCGAGATAAATTATCCTCTCTATTGAAGTAATTGGTACAGCGAATTTCTCGTTACCTACTCTTACGATTATTGCATAGATTATTGCTAACGAAGGAGGTAGCTTCATAATTACTTTTGTGCCTACACCTGGCTTTGAATCTATTTCTAGGACGCCACCTATGGATTCAATTTTTTCTTTTACAATATTCATGCCAATACCACGACCTGATACTTGAGTAGACTGGTTGCGTGTGGTGAAGCCTGGAAGAGTTATGAGCATTAACGCTTCCTTATCTGATAGCTTTTCTGCAACGGATCGACTTATTAATCCTCGTTCAACAGCTATTTTCTTAACGTACTCTGGATCTATACCCCTACCATCATCTTCGACTTCAATTACAACATAATCACCTTCTCTTCTAGCAGATACTATAATTGTTCCTACCCTAGGTTTACCTTTAGCAATTCTTTCTTCTGGTTTCTCTATACCATGGTCAACAGCGTTTCTAACCACATGCATGAGTGGGTCAACTATTTCTTCAAGAATCTTCCTATCTAATGCTATGTCCTTGCCTTCAATAATTAGATCAACCTCCTTACCCAGCTCCCTAGCTAAGTCTCTAACTAGTCTAGGCAACAAATTGAATACTTGACCGACGGGTACAAGTCGCATGTTCATTACTTCTTCTTGTAACATATTTGCTATTAACTCGAAGGAGGAAATGACATCGTATAACTCTGAAGAATCGAGTTTCTTGGCAATTTGAGCTAGCCTTGACTTGATTAGTATGATCTCTCCAACCAAGTCAAAGAGTTTATCCAGGCTCTTTACCTTCACCTTAATTTCCTCTATACGCTTATGCATGTAATCCTTTTCTACCCCGCTTTCAATAGTAACGCTTTCCTCGCTCTCAATGAATTCCTCAATCTTCTTTACAAGACGCGTAACTTCCTCATCAGATGGCTTCATTAATTTAAGTTCTTCAAGTTTCCTAACATCTAGACCTGTTTCCTCTGCAGAGGTTTCTTGTATATTGAACTCACTTATTTCAGGTATCTTGCTGAGTACGGTCTCTAACTCTGGGATAACGTCTTTACGTGCTATGAAGAATATAACTATTTCTCTTACATCTTTGTCCATTGATGCTGGATCCGGGTTAACATTGATAAGCACGCCTCTCTCTTCAACTTCCTTCAATATGGCAAAGACTTTAAGTTTAGGTGATGGGCACTCTTCTGAAAGCCTTATCACTAGCTTGAATATAGTCTCATTCTGGGCGCCAGCTTGTTCAGCAATATTTATTTCACGTTCACTTTTTTCTGTAATTTTCCGTAGGATTTCGATAAACTTTTTAGGTGAAGGTAGTGGTTGACCTTTCTCATATGCGTCAATCATTTTCTCGATAAAGTCGATACCTTTGAGTAATAAGTCAATAATATCTGATGAGATCTCAAGTTTCTTTTCCTTAAGGGCTGTAATTAGATCCTCCATTGCATGGGCGAGATTTGATAGATCCGTTAACCCCATTGCTGCTGATGAGCCTTTTATCGAGTGCACCAACCTGAATATTTCATTCACTATTTCATCATTGTCTTTTTCCTTTTCCAGGGTTAATATCAACTCATTTAGCTTTCCTAGGTACTCACGTATTTCGCTTATGAAGAGATCCTTGTACTCAGACATATCTATATTCATGTTCATGGTACTTCACCACGTCTTAGTCTTGCCTTTAGGGAAAGATATTTAAGTCTAATAACATGTTCTATTTCTTGGCCTATCTTATGAATAGGCAGCACTACATCTACGCAACCTGTCTCGATTGCTGCCTTGGGCATTCCGAAAACCACAGATGTTTCCTCATCTTGTGCTATCACGTAGCCGCCGGCCCCCTTTATGGCCTTGACACCTTCAGCTCCGTCCCTGCCTAATCCTGTTAATACTACGGCAATACTATTCTTACCAAAAACCTTAGCTACCGATTCGAAAAGAGGGTCAGCAGATGGCCTAACATTGTTTATCTTTGGTCCCTTGTATAGCTTGATTCGTATATCGCCAGTAAGACTATTCCTAACAATCATGTGGTAATCACCTGGTGCTACATATGCTACACCAGTTCTTACAATCTCGCCATCAACAGCTTCCTTTACGTGGATATTAGATATACTATCTAGATGCTCAGCTAACCTCTTTGTGAAGTAAGGAGGCATATGTTGTACTATAAATATGGCTGCAGGGAGGTCTGATGGCAACTTCGATATCACATTAACTAGTGCACTAGGCCCTCCTGTAGACGAAGCTATAGCCACAGCTATCCTGGGTACTTCAGATACTTTCTGAACCACTTTCTTAGCTTTCTGTATTACCGGAGTTATACTTGTTGTATTCTTTATCTTGTTTATTCCTCGTACACCTGTGATAGCAGCTACCTTGATTTTCCTAATGAGTTCTTCAGCAACTTCACTTATATCCAGAGATATAGGTCCTCCAGGCTTAGATACGACATCTAATGCTCCTAAGCTTAATGCCCTTATGGCTAACTGAGACTCCCCTTTAGCAAATGCACTAAAAACAATAGTTGGCGTAGGTTTTAACCTAAGTAATCTTCTCAACACCTCAAGTCCATTCATTCTAGGCATTTCAATATCTAAGACTAAAACATCTGGAGATCTTTCTAATACTTCCTTTATAGCTTCAAGCCCGTCTCTAGCTACTCCTATTACTTCAATATCCGGGTCCCTTGATAGTACTTCACGTAATAACTTTCTCATAAGAGCTGAGTCATCAGCTATTAGGACTCGAATCTTCTTTCGACTAGATCCACGACATCTACTTATACTATTATTAGTGTTATCATTAATAAGAGGGGGCTTCAACGTGTTTCTCCTCCACTTCGAGAATTTTCTTTAAAGTCTCGATCATCTTATTCGGGCTAAAAGGCTTAGGAATGATGGCTTTGATGCCTAGGTTTTTAGCTTTCTCTGCAACAAGTTTTTGTTCACCAATTGCGCTAACAATGACTATTTTAGCTTGGGGATCTTTTTCTAGAATTCTCATAGCAGCTGTAAGCCCATCCATGAAGGGCATGTTTATATCTAGTATTATGAGGTCAGGTTTATTCTCTTCATAACTTGTAATTGCTTTATTTCCATCATCGACTTCATCTACTACTTCGAATAACCCAGTAGACTCCAATACTTTATGAATCAGTTTACGCATAAAGGCGGAGTCATCGGCTATGACTACCTTTAACCTCTTCTTCCTGGATCCTGCTTGCCCGCTATCCATGTATTCACCTCCTGATAAGTGATAATAGTGTTTCAGCTAGCTTTATTATCCTTGAAGTGAACGGGTGCTTGGGATGCTTTAGCACGAAAACACCTCTACTTCTATGTGATAACACTTCTTCATAGAACGGTATGACTGCAACAACAGGCGCCTTCACTAGTTTAGATACCTCATTAGCTAGCTCAGGTGCTGAGGCTAGCTTTGGCGGCACCATGTTAAGGACGATATAGCTTACCTTTCCGAATTTTCTTAGGATCTGGGATGTAATGTAAGTGCCTGTGATATCTTGTTTATCCATACGCATTAATAATAAACTAAGTTCGCTGGATAGTACAGATATCATAGTATCTTCAGTAAGACCTGGATGTGTATCGAATAATACTATATCGATTCCGAAGTTATTAATAAGTTGATCGCTAACTTCTTTGAATAGATACTCATTATATCCCTCTTTAAGAAGTTTTGCTATCTCCTCGGGCTTCATACTAGATCCTATGAAGTATAATTTACCCCTACTTATTCCTAAATGAGATGTTATATCAAGAACCGCGTCACGTAGTTTACATCTCTTGTAAAGGAAGTCATTTAATGTATGCCTCATCATTTCCGAAGAAACACCATAAATTACATGAAGCCCAGGTGAAGTAATGTCCAGATCTACTGCTACGATTTTGAGCCCTAATGCGGCTAGTATAACGGCTAAATTAGCTGTTATAGTACTTTTTCCTGTTCCACCTCTATATGAATGAATAGCTATTGAGATACCCATATTCTCACCTTAACTCCTTCTGCTTTCCTGATCATTACTGTTTATCCCGAGAAGTTTTTCAAGACGGGAAACTCTTTGTTCCAAGTCATCTATCTTATTCATGATAGCATCTATCCTACGCTCGAAATCAGATATTATAGATTCAATTCGTGTCATATCAGTTCTCATACTAGCTAGTGTTGAGGTTATATACTCTCTCAACGAGCCTTTTTTCCTTTCCTTACTAGGCAAGGCTTCATCCTCTCTACGTGTGAATCTGTATAAAGATGTGTTAAGTTCTTAGAGGATACGGCGACCACTCGCAGATAATATTTCGTTTATTGATTATATAAAGACAAAATGACTTAGATCATTATTTAGGCTCTGATATTGGTTTCTAGTCGCTTTAAAGTCTAAGTATTAATATTAAAATCACTATTACTTTTATTGAGAAAGCTTTGCTGTGAAAACTTGATATATGGTGCGAATATGGGCTCACAAGATTTTGAGTTTCAACAAATTCCAGAAACTAGACAAGCTTTAAGGGAGCCGAGGGAAGAGGCAGGAGAAACACAGGCAAGAACAGAACGGGGTAGAACAAGGATTGGTAGGCGGAGAATAGAAGTTACTGCTATAAACATCCAGAACAGTATTAACAGACTAAGATCTGTAGCGGATACGGTAGAGAATGTTGCACAGAACATCGCTTCTGCAATAGAAGAGATAAGCTCTTCATCTGAAGAAATATCTGCATCAATTCAACAGATAGCCCAAACAGCACAGAATATTGCAACACGGGCTTCTGAGGTATCAAAAATAGTAAGTGAGTTTGCTAAGACCATGGAAAACGTTGCTGAGGTTAGCAAGAAGGCAGGCAAAGAAGCAGAAGCTGCTGCACAAGAGGCAATTAAAGCTGGCGAATTGGGAAAGAAAGGTATTGAGAGTTTCAAGAACTTAGAAAGGAATATTAGAGAAACAGGTAAGGTAGTTGAAGGACTAGCTGAAAGAATTAGGCAAATTGATAGAATAGTTGAGACAATAACAAGTGTTGCAGACCAAACAAATCTCCTTGCACTTAACGCAGCAATAGAGGCAGCCAGGGCTGGCGAACACGGCAGAGGCTTTGCAGTAGTTGCTGAGGAAATCAGAAAGTTGGCGGAAGAAGCAAGGAAATCAGCAGGGCAAATAGCCGAGATGGTAAGAAGTATTCAAGAACAAATGAAGAAAGTATCTGATGCCATGGAGAAATCATTAGAGGTTTTGAAGACTACCAGTGAAGCAGTCATAGCGGCTTTAACAGCACTTGAGAAAACAGCAAACACATCCCAAACCGTAGCTAAGTCATCAGTAAACGTAGCCGAACTAATAAGTGAGGAGCTTGAGAAAACAAAGAATGTTCTATCAATGGTGTCTGAAATAGCTGCTGCAACAGAGGAACAAGCCTCAGCTTCAGAGGAGGCATCAAGTGCTGTAGAAGAACAGAACGCTGCGATACAAGAACTCAATAGTACTGCACAACAGTTACTTGATGTAATACAAGATATGCAATCAACAGTTAGAGAACTAAGAAGGCTTACGGGCACTACTGGAGCAGGAAGAATAGAAAAGTAAAAACCCGGTGATCACCTATGGCTTCATCAGCTACTGCAGCTACATCTAAAAGTAGCGGAGAAATACAAGCGGTAGTGTTTAAATTAGGAAACGAGATTTTCGGTGTAGACGTACATCAAGTTAGAGAAATAATTAAAATGAGAGAATATACTAGAATACCTAATACTCCACCCTACATTTGTGGAGTCATAAACCTACGCGGGCAGATAACAACAATAATAGATCTTCGTAAAGTATTTGGTATGAACTCAACCAAACTAAGCAGTGATTCTAGGATAATTATATTAGATATAAAAGACACAAATACTGGTGTAATAGTGGATTCAGTATTAGGGGTCACTAGAATACCACGTGAGAATATAGATCCTCCACCAAAAATAACTCAGACAAACGCCTTAGAATTCATAACCGGGATAGCAAAACAAGAAAATAATCTCATAATACTCCTAGACCTAGAAAAATTATTGGAAAAAGGACTAAAAGAGGCTGGAGTAATTCTATCAGAAATAGTGAGTTCGACAACACAATTAAAACAATGAGAATCTTATGTGTGCGATATGATATCAGAAACATTATTACATCAACAACATTATTTTTACACCACGTGCTATCACTATTTATTTATAGCGCTCTTTTCAAGTTCTAGTGGAACTGGTACATACTTTGAGTATTGCAGAGCAATAGTACTTGAATACAATATATGAATAGTGAATTAAATGATCAGAGGATGATATAATTGCGCTTGAACTCTAGCCTTAGAACCCCAAATGATTTAGATGCTGAGCCCAATAGCCATCTCGAACTCAAGCTTAATGTTATTAGAGAACTCGACTCTCTAGTTGACTTTTGTCGTGGAACCATCCAGCTTAAAATAATACTAGCCCTTGCAGAAAACGCTAGTGGGCTAACCATTAAGGAGTTAGCCATTAAGATTATGTCTAGGTATAAAGCTGTTGCTGATGCTTTAAGAAAATTGGAGAAAAAGAATCTTGTAAGAAAGGCAAATAAGAGTGGTGTCGAGTACTATGAATTAACCGAGAAAGGCTGGGAATACTATGAGAAATTAACGGCAGTACTAGGACTTCACAAAGTGAGTAAAAGATTAACAAAGTCTTCAAAACGCGTCTTACTTAAGGACTTGGTTGAAAATTTAACCCTATATGGATACGTAGCTGATGCTATCATAGCGCTGGCTACTGCAAAGAATTATGAACTTCCATTATCAAAAATCTCATCACTTTTCAAGCTTAGTCCTTCGAGAACACAATCATATCTCAATGTTTTCGCTGATCCGCAAGCTCCTGTAAGATTATTTAGGAAAATACAGAAACCTAGTCTCACTAGAAGGGTGTATGAGTTTCTAGGAATTAATAAAGGACCATATAAAGTATACTATAAACTAACGAAGGACGGCTTAAGCGTATATTACAAGCTTCCACACTACATAAAATTTGGTAATTCCATAGCGGCCAAGATCATAAAGAGACTCGTAGGAACAACTCATCCGAAGATAGCCTTAAAAACAATACTCCTTATACTTACATTCGGAAATATAGCGGCATCCTTAGGCATACTAATAGAGCCTAAGGTTGCTCTCATAATACCTGTATGGATACTTTCACAAATATTTATCTTACTTCTAGTGCATGTCGCATATTAATAATGTTATAATATAGGTGTATAAAGGGTGATATTCAATACATTTAAATCTCTATCCCATGTAATGGTGCCCAATATGAATTTTAATACCATGGTTAACAAATTAGGTAAAATTATTAAAGTATTGATTGAGATTAAGGGTAATGAGGTATACCTAGATTATATTATGAATTCAATAAAATC
>Ga0190363_1000697_pt1 | contig 20003 bp, 38 predicted proteins | sample 48721867_MG_FD_161272 | JGI IMG/M metagenome (GOLD analysis project Ga0190363, IMG submission 161272) | Hydrothermal vent microbial mat bacterial communities from Southern Trench, Guaymas Basin, Mexico - 4872-18-6-7_MG | ecosystem: Environmental > Aquatic > Marine > Hydrothermal vents >... | reverse complement strand
ATAACGTCGCCGACTGGTCGCCATCGTTCATCCTCAGGGAAGGGCTTCCTACTTTTCAGATTATACTTCATTCTTCTTCCCTTAGAGAAGGTTCTTTATTGATTCCAAATGTTCCTTTATCATCCTCGATTTTTCCTCTCTTTCCTTTAGCATAGCCATATAGACTTTTAACGCTCTGTCGAAGATTTTTCGCGGTTCACCATTTTTTGGTATGGCGTAGTCGGTTATGACTTCGTGCCTCTTCCTTAGGAAGGATAGGTCGTGAGTTTCCGTTACTGCCTCGTAGAATTCTTTGTAGGATTTGTTAAACGGTAGCCCGCATGGATAGGACTCCGCCAAGTATAAGGTGTCCCCGAACCATTCTAGGAAAGTCCCCGCAAAAGTTTCCTTGTCGGGAACCGTTTCATGTATCATGTAGGATATGAAGGATATAGCGTATAGCCATTCGCTGTCGTATCCGTCATTCTTTTGATAGCCCAGCTCTTCAGGATTGCCCACTAGCCAGATGCGGAAGACTCTACGCCTTTCATAGGTTTCGCGAATTTTCTGCCATTTTTCTCCAGTCGTTAAGCTTTTTTGCCGTTGCCAATGTCTAAGTTTTTGACGTAATTCCTTCTCGAAATCCTTAAGCCAATCCTCGTCTGATTCCTCCAGAACCCACTTTAATCCTATTTTAGATGCCGTTAAAACATAAGCACGTAAAATCATCATAATTTCTCTAAGCCATGTTTCACTTGTTGTCGCCGCTTCGAAATAGCTCTCTATTTTTTCGTCTATCTCTTTAAGTTTAGCTCTTATTTCTTCCTCACTCCTCAATTTAAATTCCCCCTTAAGAAGGTTCTTTATAGTAATTCCTCCTCAAATCCTCTTCTATTCTCTTTAAGGCTTCTATTAACGGTTTGAATCTCGGGTCTTTTTCGAGTTCTTCACGCGATTTGCTTTTTATCTCTTTAGTTATTTCATCGAATTTTTCTGATACGGTCTTCGGAGTTCCTTGCCACTTGAACAGTTTTTCGGCTAACTCTCTGTATTTTTCTGGAACTTTAAATTTGAAATAAGCATAGGTGGGATCGAAATCGTCGTCCCAATCCTCAATATAGTATGGATGCTTCTTCAGCACAACACAAGCTCTTGCTGGGCAGGTGTCCTTATCCCACCAGTCGCAACCTTGACATTTCTCAATATCCTCTGGAGCGGTAAATGTGTCGCATTCTCGGTTTCCACCCCCATTCCTAGTGTAAAGCAGTATGACCTTTCCGCCTTCGTCTAGGAATATGTCCCTATATCTTCCCGTCTTCCATTCTCCGAACTCATCCAATTCCAGCATAGCCTTTAGAACGGGTGCTAGGCGGTTCTCGCCGAACAGAACATTATAGAGTCCGTTCATCTTTATCCCTTTGTTTTATGCTTATATGCCTATATGCCTATAAGTTTTTTGGCTTGTTCCAATAGCTCAATCGCGGAATCAATATGCATGTCTGCGTGCTCAAGCTCGCCCATGTGAACTCGTTCTCCCCAATCGTGGCTCGGGTCTGGACAGTCATCAACATTATGCCTTGCGTAGTTGAGCTCTTTTATCGCTTCTTCAAGCTTGGCTTTCAGCTCCGCAATCGGAGTTTCTATTCTTCCCACGCACATGGGTTCTCCTGTTTCTAGGCTGTTCACGCCAAGATAGATGGTTTCTCCGTCTTTTTCAGCCTTGACTATTGCGAAGTATCCGTTGCCGTTAGATGCTATTGTTATGTAAGATGGCTCGTAGCCTAGCTTCGGAAGGACTTCTTCGACTAGGGTGTCGACATCAATACATTTGCCTATAAGACCATCTAGTTCATTCAATTGCTTCCACCTCCTTTCCATGCTTATGAATTTCTATTTCTCTAGTTGTCGTGAGGGTTTCAGTCCACTCGCAACCGCAGTCCTCGCAGTAGTAGGAGTGGATGACCTGCCACCAGAAGCCTTGACCGTCATACTTCTCATCAGGGCTGTAGACATCTTCCACAACATTCGAGCTATCACATTCAGGGCATCTAGGCACAACATTCACCTCAAAAATAGATTTTTTATTTGCTCAAGGAGGGGGTCAGCAAAAAAACGTCATCGGGGAGAGGGGAGGTGCCAGAGGTGCTTTAGAGAGTTTGCCTCATCCCCCAGTTCGTTTTTTAATAAAATCCTTTTTAAAAGTTTTGGGGGCGTGGGCTGATTCGCATTCAGGCTAGGAGTTGAAAACCCTAACATTCGGAGGGAGTTCTCTGCCTCATCCTAGCCCTCAAGTTCATTTTACTCAGCCCTTCCGCCTTTCCCACATAATGATATATAACCCTTAGACCACGTTCTCCAATATTTCTAATTTCTTTTTGAGTTCCTCAGGCGGAAGCTCTATTAGTTTTTTAATCAATTTTAATGCTTCAATAGTTTCTGGATAAATTTTTGTATCTACCTCTTGTCTTTTAAGCTCCAATATTTCATGTCTTCCCTTTCTTGTAATCATTACATAAGGTTGGCTTTGTATAAAAGTGATTAAGTCGATCCATTTGTTAATTGATTTAGCCCCGAGTCCAGTCAGCTTCCTTAAATCAGATTTGTATATAGAATTTTTTTGAAAAAGTGCTTCAAATATAGATTTGCATATTTCGAAATCTGTCCTTTTCTTCTTCATAGTCTTATCTTCCATAAAGACTCACCCTCCAATCCATCTATCCAAACTTGTTTGTTCCGTATATTTTTGCTCTTCAGTAGAAGTAGACAGCCTTTTTATTTCTTCGAACTCTTCCAGCGTCGATTCTTCTACTTTACCGTGGTTGAGCTCTTCTTGGGCTTTTCTAAGGTTTTTCTCTACAATTTTCATTACGGAAGGTTCAGATGGTCTTCGGTTAAACTCCAAGTCCAGCCATATTTCTTCGTTCACGTTCTGGAGGGGCATGACCATATATCCAATTGGGAAGTCATCGTTGTGAAGGTTCATTTCTTCTTGAAGGTTTTCAAGGGGGATGTGCTGAACGGGAACATAGGTGCATCCATCAAGGTTCTTGCTGACGAAGACTAGGTCGACGCGATTTACCCGCAAGCCCAGCTTCTCTTCGATTAGTTTTCCGACTGTTGGTCTGTATTCCTCCTTTTTGATTAACTCATCGGGGTCGTGGCTGTGTCCGTTTACGCATGTGTAGGGACGCCAGTTAGAGCCGTTCCAGAGAACCTTTTCCCCGCATATTGGGCACACATAGCCTTTTTCTATTTCCAAAACCTCTTTTGGTTTTTCATAGTTTATTTCTTCTAGGGAAAGCGGGGTTTCGCCTAGTAGCCTACAGTATTTAACATACTCTTCATAGTGCTTCTTTATTTGTTGTTCATGATATTCTAGCTGTCCATATGCGATGGCACCGACTTTCAATTTTTTATGCCATTTGACATCTTCCAAAGCACGCTCTTTCAGTTTTTTATAGGCTTTAACTCTAGCTTCATTAAGGATACGCTCAATCTCCTCCTTGGATTTTCCTTTGTCCGCTAAGAACCACTTTATATAGTCGAGCTCTACATTACGCTCCTCATTTCTGAAAAGCGTATAGTCCTTATCCAACTTGTAGCTAACCCATTCCTCGTTCACATAGTTTGGATAGTGCCTCGCACCCTTTAGCTCTTCGTAAAGCTCCTTCGCACCTTCCTCCCAGATGACCTCTATGTTCTCTGGTTTAACATTAGACTTTATGGCGAGTTCTTTGAATTGTTCAATACGCCAATCCAAGTGCTTCGAGCAGTAGATTGCCCCGCCAGAGCCCCACATCCCGCCGTAAGTGTCGCCGTCCTTAAGCCAGTTTTCAGGTCTTTCAATCCTCTCTTCAGTTGTGAAGAACGGCGGATTGGCTCTTACAGCCTTTATTCTGATACAAGCATAATTATACTGTTTAGTAAACAAAACTATCACCTATCAAACTTATTTCATTTAATCTAAGTAAATTTCACTACTTCTTGCTGAGCTTTATTTCTCCCCTTATTATAACCTCATCGTATTTGCCCGAGAGTATCTTGTTGACGCTGTATTCATGGGCATCGTGTAAATCCTTGAACCCCTTCTTCAACAGGTTCCCTTCAGAATCGTATACTGAGTAATGACTTACTTCCTTAATTTTCATTAACTACACCTCTAAAAGGAAAAAGTATGCCTTTATGTTTATATATCTTTCTAATCAGAGTTTCTCGCATAATATTCCAAGTGCAAGGACTAGCCAAGCTAATAGCGAAAGAATATAACCTATCAGCAGAGTAGGCGAAATTCTAGGCTCAAGCAGTAATGTTAGGAGGGAAACTAACCATGCGAAGAGAGTTATTATAAATGTTGCCTTTGTCGGCGGAGTCCACTTACTCTTCCTTTTCTTCCCCACCATTTTCTTCCTCCTTTAATTCCTTTGTTTCAACCTTTAGCTCTGGGACATACTGACGAGCAACAGTAATACACCTTCTCACAGCTTGGCTTATATTCTCGACAACCCCTGCCTCAACTAGCTCATCTAAGAAATCAGCCAACTTTCTCGGGATATTGACCGTAATTTTTACCTCGAATTTCCTTTTTCTCGGCATTTCATTCACGATAATATAAGATTTTGGATTCTGATTTAAGTTTTTTTCTTACCACTACCACTTTTACCAGAGTTGTTCCACATCTGCCGCATGTCCTAGCCGATGAATCTTCAGGTCTAACCCAACCGCACTTCGGACATTTATAGACATAGTCTACTTGCTTCATCTCAGACACGTATAGCTATTGGAGGAACCTTTGCGACAAGCACATCGCTCTTAACGGTTTTCCAGTTTTTCGTTTCCTCAGCCCCTCCGAGCACCATTACATCGAAGAAGAGAGGGACTCGAACTGGAGTAGGACATGGCACCTCTGTCGGGAAGAAGATCCACTCAATAAGTGCTTGAGTAAAGAATGCTATGAGTTCAGGACATTTTATTTCAACTACGAACTTCCCGTCTTGGTCAGTCTTAGCGTTAAATGCCCAAAAAACTCCAACTCCTGCTGGATCAAGTAGCCACCTCACCATTATAGGTTTATTCTGCACATTTTCTCCTAGGTTTCTCAGAACTATTTCATAATCCTTCTCATCCACAACTCCGTCCCCGTTTAGGTCGGCAGACTTACAGTATTGTCCAAGCCGTATCCCCTCAAGAACATAGTTCAAGTCATACTCGTCCACAACACCATTCCCATTTATGTCTCCGCTACAATAAAGCGATATTTTCCCATAAACAAATATGCTTCCAAACCAATCAGGAGCGTAGCATTCAGTTTCGCATTTTGAAGGGTCATATGATAAGCCTATACATGCTTGGATTTCTGGCTCAACTGATGGCTCTAGAGATGGACTTTCAACTAGAGTAACTGCAGGGCACCAAGCCTCCTTCCATGTTACCATATTAACAACCGCCCTTTCTCTCTGTATCTGCGAAGAGTTTCCAACCTATCTATGCCCAAACCCATCAATACCAGAGCTAATAGCGAAGGAACGAAATACAAGCAATAATAGGATAAGGCAAGTGTAATTAGCAAACAAAGAAGGGTTGCTATTTTAAGCCTATTGCTCAGTTTAACCAAGTCCATTTCCGACCAACTTCCTTAACTTTTCGTAATATTTTAGATATCTCAGCCCTTTTAATGTTGTCATTAAAAGCGGTTTCCGTAGCGAAGGGGCTTCAATCTTACTCAACAACCCTTTATCAGATAGAAAGGCAACATGCTCGTAGACAGTCGTCCCGCTCAAACTGCAAAATTCCATTATGCTAGCTATGTTACGGGGAACCTCGCAGAATTTAAGTATCCTAGCATAAATATCGTATCTAGACTTATACTTGGGACGTGGCATCCTCCTCGCCACCCCACTCAATATCTAGCTCTGAGAGCTTGCTCCAACAATCGGAGCAGATAGGAAGTTTCTTCCCTTTGTATATGATATAGACCTTTATGTCATTAGGCTTTCTGCTTTTGCACTTAAAGAAAGGGATTTTGACATTTTTCTTCAGGTGTGGTGCTCATTTTTCTTTCTCTTCATGTTTATTTCTTTCTAACATTTCTTGCTATTCTTTCAGCAAAATAAATTGAGGCAATCGCTATCCCAATAATATAGCAAGCAAATATTAACAACCACATTTTATCTCACCTTCCATACTGCTCTTTTAACGGCTGAAAGCACTCTACTCTCAACCGTTCCAGCTGCCCAAACCACATAGACCTTAGCAATTTTTCCTGGCATTTTCCTTATTAATCTGCCTAGCCTCTGCACTATCTGTCTGGGAGTCCTCCCACTACAATGTATGATGCCTACAGAAGCTTCGGGCACATCCAAGCCCTCGTCCAAAGCCCTGCAGCTCAGAAGTATGTTGTATCCTGCTTCCCCCCACTGCTTTCTTAACACATACTCTCTTTCCTTCTTTTTCATTTCTGAATGGTAAACTAAGCACTTATAACCGTTAGCCGTTAGGTATCGACGCAAATCCTCAATAGCACGGATGGATTCGCTGAAAAGCAGCACTTTCTTGTTCGGAGGGACTTGCCTAACTATTTCAAGCACGACTCGTTTCTTGTCTTCTATGGAGCTTAACAGCATTTTTCTTCGGGTTAATGCCCACAATCCCTTCCTTGCTATTCTATTACCTTGCTTTGCCAGCTTGCTCCATTCTGTAGGATTGGGCGTTCCGAGCTCGAAGGTTACCTTACGAATTATCTCCTGATACTTCTCGTACTCGTAGGCTTCAGCATAGCTCATCTCGGCTGGTGCGGAGTAGACCTCTATTGGAGCAACCCACCCGCCTTTCCTCGCCTCAGGAATCTGGAAGCTGTAAATTATAGGCATAACCTTGATTATCTTCCAGTTGTCTGGGTTCCATTTAGAAAGCGTTGCTGTCAAACCGAGGCTGTATTTTGCTTTCGAGGCTATTTCAAGGAGTTTAGACCACGTAGGTGCGGCTAAATGATGCACTTCATCAAATATGAGGAAGGGATAACGCGAAAGAATTTCGGGATGTCTAGAGGCTGAATGATAGGTTGTTATCAGTATCGGCTTTAGCTCCTTCTTCCCCCCATAGTAGAGCCCAATATCCGCTTCAGACCATCCAGCCTGCTTCAGTCGCCTAAACCAAACTGTCTGCATTATCGGTATTGTTGGTACAATTATCGCGACTGGCGGTTTTATGCACCTTATAGCCTCTAACGCCACAAAGGTCTTACCAGTAGCTGTCGCCATGGCCAATACTCCTTTCCTTTTCTTCAAGAACTCATTTAACGCTTCAATTTGATACGGTCGCAACCTTATCGGTTGGGCAGTTAGCACTTCTAGCTGTAAGTTGGCTTGTGCTGTTCTCTTACGAGGTGGGGGCTTGCTAATCACTACTTGCTTTCGGATGGGTTGTTGATGAGGGGTTTTTGCTTTTACCTGCGGCTTCAGCATTCCAGCTAACCAATCAATTAGGGTGCGCTCGTATGCCTCCCTTTGTCTGCGCCTCAAGCTCAAACGGATTCCCCATTAAGTTACAACTCATTTTTTGTTAAGTCTATTGATAAAAGCTGTGCGATTATGAATATTGGAAGGTAACATAGCCAAGAAATCCAATCTCCTTGCGAAAAACCGATCACCCAGCCCATGCCCAGCCAAGAGAGCTTATCCAACCATCTCGCAATTGTTTTCTTTTTCACTTTTATAGTAACTTCTCCCAAAAAAATCGACCTCCTATCTAGTAGCTAATTTCCAAGCGGTTTTGGCATGACTTATGGGAATTCGCTCTACCAACCCCTCTTTATACAGCTTCCAGAGAACATCCGATACAGAATCTCTTCTTGTGTTAAGCCTTCTCGAAATTTCAACAGTAGGAATTGGTCTGTTGGTGCTTCTCAAGACTTCAAGAATCCTATCCTTTAGAGGCCTATGAACTTTTATCTTCGAGTAGGCGTTCTCCACAAGTTTCCATTCGTGAGTTCCCTTAACCCTCTCGACTACTCCCTTCTTTTTAAGACTGTCCAAAATCCAGTTAACTTGACCCTTACTCAGCCCCGTAAGCCTAGCCATCTGTGATACTGTCAGAGGGGCATCCTTCAACACATCCACAACCTTTTTCTGGTGCTCTGTAACAATAATGGCTTCCTCCTCGCTCACTTCCCCAACCGTGGCTTTTTCAGCCTTAACCTCGCTCACATCTTTCGGCGTAACCTCGTTTAGGGTTTCGAAGAAGACGCGTCTGCAGTAGTCGGATATCTCGCTGAAGCCGAAGAAGAAGTCCAAGAACTCCTCGACAGATAGGTGCTTGAGCCAGCCAAACCGCTCCTTCTTTGAGAGCTTTTCTCTTGCAGCCTCTATCATTCTTAATGTCTGATTTGAAACCTGTAGGGTAACCTTCTCCTCTTCCATTTTTTCTCCTCCATTTCCATTTTTAGAAGCTCTATTTTATCCTTTAGCTGTTTGTTCTCTTCTTTAAGACGCTGGTTTTCCTTTTGGAGTTTTTGAATCTCCTCTACAAGTAAGTTGAAGCACGAATAGCAATAAACTGGCTCTCCCTTCTCTATTTCATACTTACATTTGGAACAAATCATCACTATCTAGTCCTCCAATACTCGTCGACTTCCAAGTCCTTTATTAGTTGGTTGAGGGAAGTCCTTATCGATTTTGGTAAGCCAGCAAGATGTTTGCTCAGGTCGGGAACCTCCCTCCTTCTGAAGTTGGCTATTGCCCCGAATGTTTTCGATAGGTCGTCTATCAAGGGCTTCAGGTGCTCGCCTATGTTTAGCTCGTTCAGGGCGTTGAAGTCCCTTATTAGCGACTCTATCCTAGCCTTCCTGCCAAGCCTCCCCTTTACAAGTAGAATCCTCAGAGAGGAAATTATCCTAGAAATCCACTTCTCAATTTCTCTCTTGTAAAGTCTAATTAGCTCTTCCTTTTGGGTTTCGTTCATATCAATTATCTCGATTTTCCTTATCGGAAGGGCTATCCTTATAGATTCCAATAGCTCGGCTGGGCTGAGGCCGTGTGCGCCGACAACTTCTTTAAACCTCGCCAAGAAGAATGGGTCTCTTAGCTCTTTTAGTAGCTTAGCTCTAACCTTCTCAAGCTTCTCCCTGTAACCGTTCATCTCCACCTCGTAAAGCCCGTCCGATGTCCACCAGCCAAATGAGCCTAACCGTAGGGCGAAATAGCTCGGACTTGGTAACGTTATGCCCTTAACAGCTTTCGAGAAAAGATGGCGTATCTGCTTATCCTCGGTATAGTCGTCCAACCACCTGCTAACCAAGGTTCTCATCCTTTTCACGCCCAGCATACGAGGGTTGAAGAAGACGCCGTTACTCAAACCCTTAATCAGCTTCTCCTCGTTCATTTAGCAACCTCTAGGTTCTAAATTTCTTCTTCTTCCTTTTTCTCGATTATCCGTTCAAGCTCTTCAGGAGCTTCAATTTTAACCTCTAATTTTTCTTTTTTCGGTTTTTCCTCCCCCAAGATTTTTAGTGCTCGCCTAACATAACTCGCTATGTTTTTCGCACGTGGCTTAGAAACGCCCAACTCCTGCATAATCGCACCTATAACTTGTTTTTCAGGAACTCGGTCAATAATTCTCTGCACTCTCTCAAAGTACTCCCTTGAAACATTTGTCCAAAACAGACCTTGTTTTTCCCTATAGCAAACTATTCGCTTGTCCGGAGTTAAGTAAGCGTTCTTGCCTATCTTTATCCAATCGCTCGGAATTGCTTTAACTGCCCTTCCAGTTTCAACCTTCCTTTCCGTTTTGACTGTTTTGCAGTAAACATAGAGGTCACTACCTTCCTTTCTCAGACTTTCAAACATTGGACAGTTTATGCAAGTGTTTATACTCGTGAAGCCCGTTTGTTTTGATTGGGGACATTTGACTGCCAATATCACTTCAACTTTTACTTTCAAGCCTCCTCCCTCTTAAGACATATAGATATTTTTATGCTTATATATTTATCGTAATGAACAACCTTTATATGCCGAAACTTAGCAAATGTTCCAGCAAAGCCATTAATGCCTCGCCCAGCAAGCCTTCTTCCACATGCCATTTCTGAGCTACTTCAACAAGTTGATCCGTGGTTACCGAAACGCCTTCAGGAGTCCTCTCGCCTATATCGATAAGCTCGAAGATAGCACAGAGAAAGTCCTTCTGCTTCTCAATATTATCGGGGTAATAACGTTTGATGATGTCCATTAGTTTAATTGCATCTTCATCCCCTTCATCAACCATTTCCTTGAAGATTTTAAAGTTGGCACATCTGCGGCAGAGCACTTGTCCATCCTCAACATCTTCAACTAAATCCTTTTTGGCACCACAAATTTCGCATTTACCCAACTCCCATTCACCTCAATAATTAGACTTGCACATTTGCTTGAGCAAGCGTTTCAACTTATCGTATTCTTTCCAGCTACCAAGGTTTTTAGGAACACTCTCAAAAACCTTCAGAACTTTGTGTCCTCTAAAGAGTTCTTTTGCTTCCATTTTCTCCTCTTCGGTCAAATCTTCAAAAAGGAGGAGAACCGTTGGAATGTGCAGTTCCTTCGCTGCCTTAAACTCTAAGTAGAGCCTTGAATCCAAGTTTTTCAAGTCATTTAGGTAGTTTCTCGTGCACAAAACCAAAAAGACTTTTGAGGCTCGCATTGCTTCATCTAAGCTGTAGGATTTACCGCTACTATCTCTATATTTAAAAATCATTTCACTTTAACTCCGTAGCAAGTGAATCGACTTATCTTGTTCAGCTTCCTCGCCAGCTTGTATGTTTCCCTTTCTACTGCCCTTTCAACAAACGGATGAGCAAAATGTTCGCTATAAACACGTATTCTGTGAATTCGACCTTTCTCATCGGTTATGTAGAAGGTGCGTTTGCAACCCATTTTATCTCCCCGTTAGATGGAACGATGGTCTAAACACGCGTTTACATCTCGTACAGACTATTCGAGCTGTTGGCTCATCTCTCTCATTTATATGCCCACAGTAAGGACATCTATATTCATACTTCAAGTTTTCACCTCTTCAAATTTTCTACGAGTCTTCTTACTACTTCATCATAGCTCTCATCCGAGTTCAGTTTAAGCTTGTCAAGTTCTCTTCTTGTTTCTTCGCTTAGATAAACCCATCTTCCGCTTTTTTTATCCAAGTGCATTTTTAAGGTCATAGGCCAACCCGAACACAGCATCCATCGCTTGGCTGGAATTGCAGAGTCGGTGCGGGGATTGTAGGGAATTGGCTTGAAGCATTGGGGACTTGCGTATCGACATTCTTTGGCTTTTTCGCATGGATCAGCCAGAACACGGGATAAGACCGCATCTGCACTTCCATCACAGTTCGGACAGTAGGGAATTGCTATCTCTTTTTCTTTTCCATTTATTATCCATGGCTTGAGTGTAGTCTTTATTTTTGTTCCGCAATGTTTACAGTAGCTATATCCTCCTTTTACTTCTGCATTTTTGCCAATCCATTCAAGTATTCTTTTATGCAATTCTATCATATTTTACTCCGCCTTTATTCTCCTTACAATTGGAGGTCTTACCTTCATCAGTATGCGATAGCCACAGAAGGGGCAAACAAAACGTCGCCTAAGCGCTAGTTGTTCTCCCGAGAAAGTTCGATGGCATTTTGCACAGCGATAGGTTAGTTCGCTTATTGCCTCCCAATTCACATCATTTATGCTTGACAAGGAATCACCTCCTATATAGCGTATGTTCTTTGCTCTGAAGAGTTTGATTTTCTATGTTCTAGGATTTCTTGCAGAACTTCTACGAGCCTAGTCGCTTCATGATCGCTGAGTTTAATTATTACAGGCCAGAAGTTTTCGTCTTCTAATGTGATTGTTAGGCGGTCATCCTTCCAAGAGTTGCCCTTCTCGTCGACTCCCAAGTAGTGGCTTAAAACACGTAGCCTAGCCGTTTTAGGAAGGGGAATTACGCCGTTTTTCGGAAGTTTATATTTTCCAACATATATTGTAGCTTCCAATTTATCACCTCTTCTTGAACTTTATTCATGTTTTTCCACCTTAATCCTAATTCGTTTATCATTCTCAAGCTTCAAGTTAGATTTGGAAACAACATATACTGACCTGCATCTTGGACAGATAAACCTTAATTGACCGTCCTCGCCAACATACCATTCAACTGAAACAACACCACAGCAAGGCATAGGCATCTTCACACAATCTTCATTTATTTTATCCATGGATGAAACTCCTCTATTCCTTTAATCATTGTTTTTACATCTTTCCATTCTTTCTTTACATTTTTCAGGGCTTCCTTTGCTTTCTCAGAATTTTCACTGTAAAGGAGAAATATTGAATAGGCTTCGAAAACCTCAGCGACTTCTTCAGATAATTTCCGTAGCTGATGGATTAGGCAGAAGGTGCTTGAAGGTTTATAACCACATTCACCCTTACACTCATACCTAACAGCTTCCATAATTTACCCCCACAATTTTAAGGCAGTACCGTAGTGCCATTCCCAGTCAAGTCCTTCCGCCTTGAAAAGGGCTTTCATTTTATCTGTATCAAGCGTAACCCATCCCTTTGCAATAGCCTTCCACAACAGCTCCGCAACTATTGGCAAAGTCAATTGTATTTTCAACATTTTGCGCTCCTCTTCCTCTTTGGGAGGGGGCTTATAGTTTGGATTCAGTCGGCTTGGACCATTTATAGTAATTTCCATCCCTTTCCACTTACCCTCGCCCACCTCATGAATAGTTATGCATTCTGCGAGATATTCTGGCACTTGAGATTTTTTAATATTGAAAGCTTCCTTGAATGCCTTAAATTGCTCCTCGTCCTTAACCCAGATTTCGCAGGATACGCCTTCTAAGGGCAAAACTCCCAATTTTTTCAATAGCTCTTTATATATGTTCAAGACGCACCCTCATACCCTTTTTAGCAATTCCCTTACCTTACGTCTGAACTCGGTTCTGAACTGCTTGTCGCTTTCCAGCATAGCATTGGCGTACAGCGTCCATAAACCGTCTGGGATTTTTAGCCTTCCTTTCAGCTCCTGTATTTGTAGCGAGTGCATGATAGCTTGGCATTCTAGCCTATCGATAAGCTCAGTATGGGCTTCAATGATGTCGAGGATTTCCTCTAAAATGGCTTTCAACAAGCTTCCTCCTTATTCCCCAAATACCGCCCTTTCCCAATTTCTTCGCAAATTCAATTATTGTAGGAAAGGCTATGGGAAGAAAGAGCCCGACCATAAAGTATCGTTTTGCATTCCATTCAAGCTCTTTTTTAACTCCCACACCCAAACGCCGAAGCCATTCAGGAATCTCAATAGTGGCGATTTCTTTTTCATAGTCAACATCGGGGAACCTATGCAATATTAAATTCTTCCAATCCATTTTTTTCACCATTTAAAGCTTTCCTTAAATTTTTGAAGGCATTCTTCGCTACAGAAAATACGACCGAATTCGTCTTTGAATTCGAATGGCTCTTCTACCCATTTTCCGCATTGTTGACATCTTGTTCTTCTTTTGACTATCATTCCACAAATTTTGCAGATTTTAACTTGGTAGCCTGTTGGATGTCCTGGTGCCCACCAGAAATCCATCCATTTCGAAAGTTTTTGATGTTTGCATTTCTTGCGGAGTTCTTGTACTTTTCTTTCGAATTCTTCCTTTAGCTGTTCGAAAGTGGTTGGTTTTTTAAGTAACTCCTCCGCAATATGCTCTTCTTCTTTTATTGCCTTCTTTAGTTTTAGTTGTTCTTCAGCCCATTTTTCAACTATTTCCGGAAATTCGCTATGTAGTTTGTCGAGTATTGCCTTGATAGCTTCCTCAAGTTTTTCCCTATTTATTTTATAAAATTTACCTATCTTCATCTTTTTCACCAATTTTTCCATTCCTCCTTATTTTTTTAATCCCTTTTTTTAATAGTTCACGAACAGCCTCGGAGAAGCTCATGTTTTTTCCTTCTCGGATTCTCTTAGCCCTATATTTTTGAACCGTCTCGTAGAGTTCATCTTCTAGAGTGATTGTTTTTCTTTTCAAGCTTCAGCCTCCTTAACCAGTTGTTTAATCGCCTCTTCTCCCTCTTTTTCTTCTATCCTTTTCAGCATTAGTTCGCAGAACTTCTTCGTAACCTCTATCAGCCTTGATTTGTCGGTTATGTACTTGAAGACCGTGTCTATCACTAGCAGAGAGTAGTACTTGCGCGCCTCCTCTATCAGGTCGGTCGGCGCAGGCTTGACTTCCTCAATGATTGGCTTTCGCTCCCGCTCTTTCTCCAACCGTTTCATCATAGCCCTAGCCCTTCTAACTTCTGGCGGAGGTCTGACAACGCGTATCGCCTCCTCTATCGGCTTTCCTTCCTCCACGGCTTCCCTCACCTTCTTCGTTTCAGCCCTAGAAAGCTTGTGCTGGATGACGGCTTCGAGAAGCTCTTTCTGCTTCTCGGGCTCCTTCGCCCTAGATATTTCCTCTAGGTGTTTGCCGCTGACAACCCCGAGAACAACATAGGGGCGTGCCTTATCCAGCAGCTCCTTCTTTATTTTAACTCTGTTCAGTACTTCGTAAACACGTTTTACAGATAGACCGAATTCCTCAGCTATTTGTTCAGGGCTCATTCCCTTTTCGTCCCTGAGATATTGGAAGTATAGTGCTTCCTTTATGGGGTCAACTCTCCCCCTAACCCTATTTTTCAGGTAGTTCAGCTTTCTGGCCTCATCTCTATCGACGTTAACTATTATCGCCCTTATTTTGCGCCAATGCAGATCCCTCGCAATCCCCCATCTCTGATGACCATCGATTATCATGAATTTGGCGAAGGGCTTGCCTATCTCCCGCTTCTCCTCCTCGGCAAGGGGCCTAGCCAATATCGGATCTATCTTATAGAGTCCCTTCTCATGCCTTCCCATACACTGCCTAAGCATATCATCCTCTTCAGAGTCCATGACGCCGACGCTCTCGGGCATGGGAACGAAGTACTTCAGCGGTATGAGTTGTATTATATCCTCTTCTCTTCGCTCCTCTTCTCCCATTTTATCTCACCATTCCTATCCTTTCGAATAAGTTCAAACAAATACTCACTTCTATTTTTGAAGCCCAGCCGTCTAGAGCGGTAGTAGGACCAATGCCAGAGGTCCTCATCAACTAAGTTGATATTTGTTTTGCGCATTTTTCATCAGTTAGGTTTACTTGAGGGTAAATATAAAAATTTCTATCCAGATGGAATGTATTAAATTCTGCCCGGGCAGAATTTAATATTTGACACTTAGGTATATATTGCAACCCATTACATCCTATTTTCCTCAGCGTTCACAGCATTATATTTTTAAGTACTCCTTCCTCATTTTCGCCATCTGTTGTACTATTTTCCATAACTCTGGATAAAGGTGCTGAAGTTGCGTCATTCTACACAAGTAATGCTGTTTGTTTCTATGCTTAACGATGATATGATTCCGTTTCCATTGTACTGTTAATCTTCCGATTTCCCCGCATTTCGGACATTGAACAATATTCAGCAACTTGTAAAAGTTTGCACTCGGACGGGCGACGTATTCTTTAACTGTTTGTTCATCAGGTTTTCTTATTGCAACTTCCAGCAAATCACCGCGTTTCAGATGTAGATGCTTAGCTATCCTTTTTGGTACAGTAACAACAAACGAGTAACCATGAAGATATAACTTAGCAACGAAACTGTGAAAGTCCTCAGCTTCCTTCAATCTATCCATGACTGACTACTCCTTTTCCTCTTCAGCGTCCACCACACCAGCCTTGGATATTTTGAAGGTTGCCTCTCCCCAAGGCAGGTAGTTGCTGTCTATTAACGTGGCTATTCTGGTCGCGCCGACGCTTCTGAAATACAGCCTGTGAGTTGGCGCATGGGCTAGTACATGACCGCCAGTCGGAGGGTTTACGGTTTCCGGTCTAGCCTCGTACGCGTAGGCTACTGGAGTTGAGAGGACTTGGTTAGTTATTACCGCAGCTAGGTCGTAGGCCCTCATATAGTTGATGAGTGCCCTCAAGCACCTGTTTATCTTCTGCTGCCTTTCGGCTAAGAACTCCCTTCCTGGATATTCCGCCCTAAATGGGGCTGTTAAAGAATCCACTAATATCAACCTAACATCGTTTTCCTTTATCACCTTATGGGCATTTTCCAAGAGGAAAATGAGGTGTCCGCTCCCATATACCTTGGAGAACAGCACATTATCCAGAATTTCCTTAGAGTCAAACCCCCTAGCCTCGGCTATTTCTACAAGCCTTCTAGCACTAAAAGCACCTTCAGTATCGAAGTACAGGCACGTGAAGCCGTTGTTGTTTACGGCGTTAACGCAGAGCGTATGTAGAAACTCCGTCTTGCCGACTCCGTAGGGTCCAGCCACCTCCAACAGCTCGCCCGTTCTGACACCCCCGTCTAAAAGCTCGTCTAAGGCTTTGCATCCAGTCGAGATCGTCTCTTTCTGTTTCTCCTCTTCAAAAAGCTCCTTCGCGGTCATTATCTGCACCTTCAGCTTGTTTCTAGCAAGCCTAACCAGTTCCTGTGCCTTCTTTAAGTCAAAACCCCTCCTCTGACCGACGCGTTCAAGGAGAATGTGCGGTGCCTCAATCGCTATGCTCTCAAGGGTGTAGTAGCCAGCATCCCGTATGGCTTGTGCCAACTCAGGAGAAATTCCGAGCTTTACCAAGGGATCTTCTTTTTCACTCAATCATCATTTCCCCCCTTCCTTCCTGTAGAACTCTATCAGTTTTCTGATTATTTCATCATATGTTTCACCTTTTCTGCCCAAGGTTTTCAATATTTCCCTAGTTTCCGGTTTTACAGATATGTTCACCCATTTACTCATCCATCTTCACCAATTGTCATAATGGTTATAAAGGGATTAATAACAATTACGGTTTAAAATATTATAAGTCAATAATTAAGTTCAAAGCTTTAAGCCAAAGTTGAGGGTTGAGGGATAAGTTGAGAGATACTTAAGCCGCCACCGCCACACATCCCCCATTCAATTTTGCCGTATCGATATTTATTCGCCAAAATCACCTGTTTGCATTTATCGCACCATCGCATGATTTTCCCCCCTTTAGCAGTATTTGGGTTCATTACGCAAAGCGGATCATTACAGTCTGGACAAAGAAACAGATGAGACAGTTCATGACGCATGATGCTCGGATATATAAGCGGGTACTGAAAGATTGTGACATTATAATCCGGGCTAGCGGCAGCATAGCAGTCATTAATGGACTGACCAGTTACTATCAACAACACGTGTACTTTTTTGTTGTTGTATCTAAAACCGTAATGCCACCCTATATCATTTATTGCCTCCCAAATAAGCAAGCCTACGTAATGATAATTGTCGTTGCTATCCCATTGCATATAGCCTACAATTTCAAAGTGTATTCCAAAAGTGCCTTCGAAACATTCAATATCTATTGTTGAGAACTTGTTGCAATGTCGAACGTTATACGCTATAAAGTCTAGCTTGTCAGGGGGAAACTCCTCATCATAAAGCACTAGGACATTAACAAATGCATCATAAGGATAGGCGTAGTAACCAGCCTTTGCTTGTTGTTGTAGTGATGGAAAAACTAAAAGGAGGGTAGCAGCAACAAATATGATTTTTTTAAGTTTCCTCTTAATGTTTAAGCCTACGACGACGATGAATGCTATCCAGCACACAATTATGCATCCGCCTATAAATGAAAGGCAGAGACTTAGGGGAGTTTCTTTCGGTTCCACAAATAACTTCGCATCATCAAGATTAACCATATGTTTTAGTCCGTAGACATCATAGCAATAGTACCAGACGCTAGTAACGAGCACCAATATGAAAAAAATTCCGACAAGGTGCTTTTCCTTCATTTTGTGTCACCAAACTAATTTAATTTTTTTAGCATATTTATGCTTTTATTCAAAAATATAATTCAAGATGTTAAGTTCCCTCCATTTCTTTTCTGCATATCTCATAAATCAATAAACCTAAAATCAGAAGGGCTGAAATGAAAAAGGGAATTGTCAAGTTAAAGGCATAAATAATCGCAATAAAACAGCAAAAAAGCAATACAAATGGCGACAGAAACGGGATCATCAACCAGAAAAAGGCGCGAAGAACCCTATCCTTTAAAGATTTTCCTTCATATATTACAGCTAATCCAACAATCCAATAAAGGGGGTTAAACCAAAAGAAGATTGGAAACCACCACTCGAACATTTTCAATCACCTCTTCACGGTAAACTGAAGTTTAAATATTCCTTAACATATTTGCTCGGAGTAGCTATCGTAATGTCACGACCTAACGAATCTTTTCCCCCAGCAAAAAGCAAGGCGACAAAACATCTAGGCTTGACTTGTGTCAAAATAGAGCTGCCAGAATCTCCTGGAGCGGAGAAACTTCCCTCGTCAGCTTCTATCGCTATCTGGTCAATAAATCTACAAACACAAGTTCCTTGGTACCCACCGACATTTACGGCAACATCCGTAGCTACAACTCTTCCTTCTGTATAAGAAGTTGTGCGACCTCTCTTGCAGACCAGCATGCCTAGCTCCGGATCTTCCATGCCCTTCACTTCTCCCATATCCATTACCCATGACTCCCACAAGCCCTCGTAGGCTATGCCGACAGCCCCGTCAATATAATTATCCTCTTCCACATAGTAGATGAAGCGCCCCTTCCTTCGCAGGAGCTTGGCGAAGAAATTGAGGGTTTTGGCAATTCCCCTTCCTATAGAACAGGTACCAGCACCAAGTGGAACTAAATCGATCCAGCGGTCAAGTTCGCCAACAATATCATTTTCTGTCCCGCCGTCCAGCGTTGCGGGTTGAACTATGGGTTGACCTTTCTCAGCAGTTCTATTAGTTGTTAAAGATTCACATGCAATTACATGATTGTTAGATAGAATTTCGCCTTTTTTATTTACAATACCTAATGTTCCCGCAGCATTTTTTTCTTTCAGAGCAATTCCAGAAACCCCGCCCGAGAATGGGCGATGACGTTTCCTTTCAGATAGAATTTTGAATCCCTCACGAATCTCACGGACATCTGTTTTGAATCCAAAAAGCTCTTTCGGAATGATTTCAACTTTGAGCCTTTTTAGCTCTTCTATTGACCTTTTCCTATGGACAAAGAAGACTATGGCTACTTGGTCCGTTCTTTTCCCATTTACATATTTGTAGCCTATTCCAATTGCATGAGCATTATGTTTTCTCATCAACTCATGTTTCGTTTTATTGTCAAGGATTTTCCTCAGTTTCGCCAACTCTTTTCTCATGCTCATGTTTCCTTGCCCCTTCAATTACTTTCCTGAACATTTGTTCGGATGTTTCTTGTGTCGAGAATATGGCGTACAGTATTTGCTCGTAGGCCCTAGTCTTACCGTAGTAGAAGCCCGTTGTGACGAACCCTAAGCCCGCCAGCACTATCAAGTATATGGTGTAGACATCCTGCCAAGGAGCTATGTTGTTTGCTGCAAGATATGTTGCCGAGAGGATTATTAGTGCTACTGTGAAGGCGGTCAATACATTCTGCCACGGAATCTGCAAAGTCCGCACCTGTTCACTTTTATATGTTTTTAAGCTTTTATGCTTTGCCCAAGCCTTAAAAATCATATATGCCACAACTATACCCAATATTATCTTTTCATGAGTTATGCTAGGAGAGATGATGTCCCATAGAGAAAAAATATAGCCTTCCTTGAGAAGTTCATCAATTAATAGCCCGCAAATTAACCATATAATCCAGAAGTCAATTCGCTTCGGAAGGTTTTTCCAAGCATTAGATTTCATTTCAGAAAAAAAGGGGAGTTAATAGTACTTAACTGCTTCTTCCTTAGCTTTTGATAGCCACAGTTTTCCCTTGTCTGTTATTCTGTAGACGGTTCTTCCGTTGGTGGGTCTTATTGCTTTTTCTGCCAATCCGAGTTGTATTGCTTCCTTCATCCTTCTGCTGAGGGTTACGGGGCTCCTGAATTTTGGCTCAAGTTCCCTCCAAGTTTTCGGTTTTTCGCTTATCTCGTCTAAGAAGGTGTAGGCGCCTCTCCTTTCAAAGTATCT
>Ga0190363_1000695_pt1 | contig 20010 bp, 21 predicted proteins | sample 48721867_MG_FD_161272 | JGI IMG/M metagenome (GOLD analysis project Ga0190363, IMG submission 161272) | Hydrothermal vent microbial mat bacterial communities from Southern Trench, Guaymas Basin, Mexico - 4872-18-6-7_MG | ecosystem: Environmental > Aquatic > Marine > Hydrothermal vents >... | reverse complement strand
CCTCCATCCCCACCTTGACCGTGGCGATGGTTGGGACGACTGGGACGCCGAGGAGCTCCGAAAGCCCTTTGACATCTATCTCATATCCTAAACCCTCGGCGATGTCGCTCTTGTTGAGGGCGATGACAAGGTTCGCCTCCAGCTCTAGGAGCTGTAATGTTAGGTATAGGTTTCTCTCCAGGTTTGATGCGTCTACGATGTCCACGACGACATCCGGCCTCTCCTCAACTATATAGTTCCGCGCGATCAACTCGTCTATTGAGGCCGTTGTTAGGCTATAGACCCCTGGCAGGTCTATGATCCTCATCATGATCCCCTTGTGGATGCATCTACCCTCCTTCTTCTCAACGGTCTTGCCAGGCCAGTTCCCGACGTGGGCCCTGCCCCCAGTTAGGTTGTTGAAGATGAGAGATTTGCCCACATTCGGATTCCCTATTAGGGCTACCTCTATCTCCTTCATGGAGGGACACACTCCACGATTATCCTCATCAATACGCCTCGACCGAGGGCGATCCTCGATCCCTTAACCTCGACGAGGGCTGGCCCAGAGGGCCCTGACTTCAAAACCCTCACCCACTCACCCTTGAGGAATCCAAGCTCCGACAGCCTCCTGATGAGGCCCCTCCCTCCCCTCAGCTCCACGACCCTAACCATCCTATTCTCGGGCGCTAGGCCTAGGGGTATCCTCATCTCACTCCACCGGCTTGACATAGACCCCCTCAGCCTCGTCGAGCCTCAGGCTGAGGTTGTATCCCTTCACCAGCAGCTCAATTGGGTCTCCAAGCGGCGCCCTCCTGACGACGGTTACCCTCGTACCCATCACCAATCCCATGTCTAACAGCTTCCTCCTCTCCTCCCCCCTCCCCTCTATCCTCGATATTATCCCGCTTTCCCCAGGGTTTAATTCGCTCAGCCTCCTCTCCAACTCTTAGGGGATAGGGATGTTAGATTCATTTATAGGAAACCCTAAAAGATTTAGAGTTGCTCAGCGTCGTCGAAAATTATTCGATTTGAGCCTCCTATCCTCTTCCTCGCAGTAACTCTTGAAGAGCTCCATCCATCTAGATATGAATCGTGGGCGATCTGGGGCATTAGTTATGAATTCGACGAATCTGGAGAATTGGAGGATCGTCTTCGGATCGAGTTGATGCTCCAGGATGTGGGCGTCCCTCCTGGCGATCTCCTCCGGAACCTGTATGATTCTCAGGAATTTGAGGAAAGTCTCATGTCTACTGCTTATGGCTGCCGCTATCTCAGCCCCCTTCTCCGTCAGGGTTACGCCGCCATACTTCTCGTAGTTCACCAGCCCCTTGGATGAGAGCTTCCTCATCATCTCCACAGCGGAGGAGGGTTGAACCCCCACCTCCCTCGCTATATCCCTTATCCTGGCATAGCCCTTCCTCGCCGTGATCTCATATAGCGCCCTGAGATAGTCCTCAGCCCTCTCCGTCAGCTCCACATCCATCGACGCTCATAAAATTTAAGCATACCTAAATTTATTACGCAATCCGTCGTTGAAGATATATTAGGCTACGGGTATGAATCTCCAGAGCTGGGATGTTTAAGCGTATACTCGTCGCCATAGATGGCTCCGAGCCTTCTAAGAGGGCTTTAGGCTATGCGGTTGAGCTGGCTGAGAAGTGGGATGCGGAGCTCCTCATGCTCACCGTTGTACCGAGGGTGATGCTCCCACTCTTCTCCGATGAGGGGTTTGGGGCTACGCCTCTAACCTCGACCGCCGGCTTTGGAGACTATCAGGAGAGGCTTAGACGGCTTTACGAGGAGGTGCTGAGGGGGGCTGAGGAGGAGGTTAGAGCTGGGCATCCACGGCTCAGGCTGAGAACTAGACTTGAGGAGGGTAGACCATCGACGACGATCGTGAAGGTTGCCGAGGAGGAGGATGTAGACCTCATCGTCATCGGCAGCAGGGGAATCGGAGGAATAACGGGCTGGATACTTGGAAGCACCAGCAGGAAGGTCGTAGATCTCTGTAGGAAGCCCGTACTCGTCGTGAAGTAGGGGCGGAGCCCATGGAGGAGATGGAGGCCCTCAGGAGGGCTGGAGCCATAGCCTCCCAGGTGAGGAGGAGAGTTGTAAGCATAGTTAAGCCTGGGGTTAAGCTCATCGACATCTGCGAGAAGGTGGAGCGATGGATAGAGGAGCTGGGAGGCGAGCCAGCCTTCCCCTGTAATGTTGATGTGGATCACATCGCCGCCCATTATACATCACCTCTCAACGATGAATCGAGGGTTTCCGAGAACTCCCTGGTTAAGGTAGACATCGGCGTCCACGTGGAGGGCTATATAGCGGACACCGCCATTACCATCTGCCTCAATCCGGAGCTGGAGTATCTCGTTGAGGCCGCGGAGGAGGCCTTGGAGAAGGGCATAGCGGCCATAAGGGCTGGCGTCAGGGCCTCGGAGGTGGGCGCCGCCATAGAGGAGGCTATGAAGCGGCTGGGCGCCAGGCCGATAAGGAATCTAACCGGCCATAAGGTCTCACGGTATATCCTCCACGCCGGCAGCGTGATTCCAAATGTCTCATCGATGCTGGAGAGGCATCGACTGGAGGTCGGTGAGGTCTACGCTGTTGAGCCTTTCTCAGTTCCCAGGGAGGCTGATGGCGTCGTCGTCGATGGGCCGCCGAGCAATATCTACATCTACAGGAAGAAGAGATCCGTCGGCGGCCTGGCTAAGAGGATGCTACGATATATACAGGCTGAGTATAGAACCCTCCCCTTCGCCTCAAGATGGGTTCTAAAGGCTTTTCCAGAAGCTGAGGGAGTTGAAGCCTTCGAGGAGCTCCTCCGGGTCGGCTGCTTATACTCGTATCCTCAGCTTCTAGAGAGAAGCCACGCGCCAGTGGCGCAGGCTGAGCATACAGTGATCGTCACAGAGGATGGCTGTGAGGTTACTACCGCCTAGCCTTCCTCTTCTTCTCCCTCCGATGTATTCGAGTTATGGTGAGAATCCCATCACAGTTGGGACAGGGCTCATCCTCCTTGAAGACGTAGTCACCCCGCTTGAAGCCTCTAACCTTCTTAAATCCACACTTGGGACACTCCAGGGTTGTAACAACCTCGACTCGGGGTATTAGGGGTTTCCTCATCGTCGTCACCCTAGACCTGAAGATCATGTAGCCCATCGCTGCGAAGCCCGTTGAGCCTAGCAGTATGTAGTAGTTGGCGTCCTCGGTTCTCCCAGATGCGATGGCTTCAAAGCCTAGGTAGAGGCTGAGGAGGGAGAAGGCTCCGATTATGATGACGGCTATGAAGGTTCCCCAGGGGAAGCCGACGCTTGGTATAGCTCCCTCACTACTCATGGCGTTCACCTACTGCGCTATCCCTATGGTGTTCCCTATTCCCGCGACTATCACCGTGTCTCCCTCGCTCGTCCTCTCCAAGATCAATCTTCGAATCGCCTCCACGGCTTTGTCCGCGGCGTCGAAGAGGGCGGATGGCATGGGGGCGACGACCTCGGTGATATCCTCCTTCACCGCCACGGCGTATAGAGGGACATCATACTCCTTGGCCGTCTCCTCGATCTTATATTTCTCAACGCCAACGCCGCCGATGGCGGCGCCTATCCCCTCGGCCACCGAGCCGGTTTCCTCCCCCTCCAGCTTCCCAGCCGCGTCGACGGTGATTATGGCCTTAACCTCCTTCCCCCTCTCCCTTAATATGTTTCTTATAGCGTCGCCTGGCTTCCCCACGTTTCCTCCAGGTCCCTTCGCCTTCAGAACGATTAGAGTTCTCCCCTCCCAGGGGATCTCGGCGGCGACTATGTCCTTCGCCACCTCCCTCTTCTCATATCCCCTCATCAGCTTTGCGGCGACGAGGGCTCCTACGCCGTCTCCGATGGGCATACCCTCCCTGAAAGCCTGCAGCGCGGCGGAGTAGGCCTCTATCTCCCTCATCAAAAGCGGCAGCAGCATATGTATCTGCATGATTATGTAGAGGTTCATCGTCTTCTTCCCCAGCAGGTAGAAGTGCCTGATCACCTTGTAGTAGACGTTCAGCGCCAAAGCCGCCTCCAGGAGATTCTCAAGGTTGTTCAGCTCACTCTCGGAAGCTCCTGGAGCCATGGCTTTAACCTCATCCTCGAATTTGCTCTCCCTCACGTTGAGGAGTTGCTCCAGCTTCCAGACGATACCCGCGGGGTCTAGGCTTACAGGCTGTATGAAGAAGTGTTCAAGAAATCGCTCCACCTCGGGCGTCGGATCTCGATCGGGCTTACCGAGCTCCCTTATCGCCTCTATGGATACCCTCCGCCCCTCATCTCTTAGGGCTTTAACCCTCCTCAACGTTCCTTCTACCTGTTTCAGCATTGTTATGCTCTGAATCCGCTGAGCGTAGAGGAGATAGAGGAGGAAGGCGACGCTAAAGATGATCTGGACAAGGACCCCGATGTCGCTTTTAGGTGGGGGGAATTGAGAGGGCTGTTGTAGCATCACGACCAATCCACTTGAACCTCTACGCCGTTATAAATTTTCATTGGTGACAACCCTTTTAATGAAGCTATCGGGTTCTCCATATATTAGGATGCTCAGTTACGCCGTTAAGAGACTGATTAGGGGGCCCTCCATCTTCATCGCCCTATTCCTCAGCGTTCTTCTAGCGGTGACGCTCTTCTCAGGCATCGTCCAAGGCTCCGATGCGGTGGCATATTCTATGATATCGAAGGCGCTCGGAGCCGTCAACATCGACATTGAATCCTGGGCGGAGCAGAGGAATATCACTCGCCTAGCGATAGCGAGAATGGAGGATGCCTATAGAGAGGTGGAGGGTGTAACATGGGTGGAACATCTCATAAGATGGGAGGTCGACGTCAACGTGTCGGGATGGAACGAGACTCTAACCTTCAAGCTCATCGCCATCCCCGAGAACTCGACGCTTCTCCAGGGACTCTCAGGGGTCGAGGAGCTGGAGGATGGTAAGGTCTACATCGAGGAGGGCTCTCTAAACGCCTCCAGCTTCAAACCCGGGGAGATGGCGACTATAAAGATACTCACCTACAACCCCCATAGCCCTCCTGGCTTCGAATCCCGATACTTCACGCTCCCCATCGGTGGGGTGATTGAACTAGATGAAGAGGCCTTCTCCCTAGCCATAGGGCGCTACCCATACTATCTGAGATACGTCATCCTCGGCGGGGGCGTTGAGAGAAGACCTCCGCATAGGCTTATAATAGTCACCGAGGAGACGCTTAGGAATTACCTTCTTCAACCGATATATGATGAGAGGCGTAGACCTACAAGGATCTTCATCGCTGCCTTCTTCCTTCGCCTAGAGAGGGGGAAGCTGATAAATCCCTGGGATATCGAAGGCTCGAGGCATAAGATCCGCCTGGTCTACGAGGAGATCAACACCCTGGGGGTGAAGTATAAGTATCTACCTCTAAACTATCTTGACAGCCTCCTAAACTCCATAGAGTCCTATACATCCGGCATGAAGACGAACACCCTCATGATTACGATTCCAGTCTTCTTCACGGCCTGGTATCTTGGCGCCACAGTCTCGGAGATATCACTAGGCGTAAGACGCAGAGAGATCGGCCTCCTCTTCACCAGGGGCCTAAACCATCGACAGGTGATGCTCATCCTCCTTCTGGAAGCCTCTCTGATAGGCCTCATAGCGGGCGTCCTGGGCATCCTCCTAGGGGCAGCCCTAGTACCCCTAGTCCTCCCAGGCATATCCCCCCTTGACAGCCTTAGAAGTCTCTCTCCGCCTACGATCCTCCTATCACTCCTATTCAGCGGAGTCCTCTCAGTATTGGCCGTCTATACCCCGGCGAGGAAAGCGACAAGGATGAGTGTGATTGAGGCCCTCAGGATATACCGTGAAGAGGAGGAAGAGGTGGGTTCATGGCATGAGCCTCTCCTAGCCCTCGGTCTGGGAGCCTATAAGATCGCGATGATGCTCCTCGGCCTCAATGTTGAGAAGTTCAGACCCCTCATCGGGAATATCCTAGTCTTCATCCTCTACTCCACGTGGTGGGGCGTCGACTACATCCTCTCCTATATAGGCCCCATCCTCTTCTTCTGGGGCTTCATAAAGCTCCTAGTCCAGTTTTCACCCTGGCTCCAAGGTGGAGTCAGTTTCATAGCCCGCTGGATCGTAGGCGACGTCTCCAGATACTCCTCGACGAGCGCAAAGCGCTATGCGAAGCGATTAGCCTCCTCGGCCTTCATGGTGGCCTTAATCCTCGGCTACGCGGTCTCGGTTATCGGAAGCGCGGCCAGCACCCAGGACTTCATCGAGAGAGTGACGATGTCCATGGTGGGCGCGGATGCATCGATCTGGCTCTTCTCCAGAAAGGGAGCTGAAGAGCTGGCCGATAGGATCGAGGGGCTTCCAGGGGTTAGGAACGCAACGGTAGAGGTGTGGTTCGAGGCTGAAAGCTCCCTTGGAACCATACCGGTGAGGGCGATAGAGCCGCTGGAGTGGAGTCAGGTCGCCTATATGGAGCCTGGATGGCTGGAGGGCGTCAACGTTTTCGAGAGGATGAATAAGTCGAGGGATACAGCCATCCTCGAGATGGGTGCGGCTGAGAGATTGGGCGTAGACCTAAACGAAACCTTCCTGATAAAGCTGAAGTATAGGATCTACCCCTTCCAGATTGTAGGCTTCTTCGGCCGCAGGCCTAGGGGAAGCTGGAGAATTCAGAATCCAACACTCTACGTCCACAGGGACTTCCTTAAACATGTGAAGGAGAAGTATATCAAACAGGTTAGAATCCTCGTAAAGCTGGAGGAAGACGTCGATCTAGAGGCCTTTAAGGAGACCGTTGAGGATCTAGACCCAAACATCGATGAGGTGGATATAGCTGAGGAGAGAATTAAGGGAGCGAGGGAGAACCTCTTTCTCATGGGCCCCAGGAGAGTTGAAGAGCTCGGCGTCATCTTCTCGGCGATCGTCTCCTCCGTCGGCGTAGCCCTCATAGCGTTGACGATGCTCCGAAGCCGATGGAGGGAGCTCACCATCCTCGCGACCAGGGGGTTCTCCTGGAGGCAGATCGCCGCATCGCTCATCCTAGAGATGATGAGCGTCATCCTCATCTCCACGGCCATAGGGATGGCTGTGGGCTATATCATCCTGAGAAACGAGACCATTCTCTTTAATGAGGCCGTAGCAACATATATAGTGCGCAGAATAACATTCCCAACGGCCTCGTGGATGGGAGTGCTCTCCATCGCCCTCATGATATCCCTCTCCTCTATACTACCCATCATAGTGACAGCGAGGATAGTTAGCAGAAGGCCCGTATTGATGATAGAGGAGTGATCGAGATGTCGCCCGCCGTGATAGTTAAGGATTTGATTAAGGTCTACAAGCTGGGCTCCGTTGAGGTTCAAGCCCTAAGAGGACTGAACATGACCGTTGAGCGAGGTGAGATGGTCTCCCTCATAGGCCCCTCAGGCTCCGGGAAGACGACTCTCCTAAACATCATAGGGGGGCTGGACACGGCGACAGCTGGCTATGTGAAGGTCTTCGACGTCGAGGTGACTAAGCTGACGCCCCCCGAGCTCGTCGAGTATCGGCGGAGAACGGTGGGCCATGTCTTCCAGACGATGAATCTCATACCGACGCTGACGGCCGCCGAGAACGTGGAGCTACCGATGATGGCCATGGGCATACCCAGGGAGAAGAGACGTAAGAGAGTTGAGGAGCTCATAGACATCGTAGGCCTCAGACATAGGATGAATCATAAGCCCGGGGAGCTGAGCGGCGGAGAGCAGCAGCGAGTGGCCCTGGCGGCGGCCCTAGCGAATGATCCGCCGCTCATCCTAGCCGATGAGCCCACAGGGGAGCTGGACACCGTAAACGCTAAGATCGTCGTCGACTATCTACGCAGAGTGAACGAGGAGATGGGTAAGACCATCATCATGGTCACCCATGACCCCAGCGTGGCGAGGGTCGCGGATCGCATTTTCCGCATAGAGGACGGCGTCATAAAGGCTGAGGCCCCGCCGATAGGGGAGGAGATCGCCGGCCCGGCATCCTACGCCGAGATGCTGAGGGGGCGCATCACGGAGATCAAGGCTCAGCTAAGGAGACTTGAGGATGAGTTTAGAGAGGGCAAGATCAGCGGAGACGAGTATGCCGAGAGGAGGGGTAAGCTGAAGAGGACGATGGAGGTTTTAGAGGAGGAGCTCCACAAGCTTGGGATAGTCCACTGAAAGCATTTGGGGGTTACCAGCTTCCGCGGCTTCGCGTAGCCGAAGACTACACTACCACCGCGGACGGAGCGCGGTTTAACTTCCGAGTTCGGAATGGGTTCGGGTGGTTCCCGCGCCCTCTGGCCGGTAACCCCCAAATGGTGGATGGGGGCTAGTCTTTAAACCTTTCGCCCATATACCTGAACTCCACCACCCAGATCTGCTGGCCATCATCCCAGCGGCGATAGAGGGTGATCCATGCCCTTTTAAACTCCTCCAGACTTTCGAATCCCTCCCTCCTGGCGTCCTCCTCGCTCATCTCCCCGAGACGCTGGGGATATATCCTCAGCACCTTAATCTTATCGGATAGCAGCTTATGCCCAACCCTTAGGGAGTATATGCCTCCAATCCTCAGCCTAGGCTTCTTCAGCCTACGGGTCACGGTTTTGAGGCCTCGCCGAATGAGGGGTATATAGCGCCATTTGAAAGAGATACTCAACCCGGAGGAGATCAAAATCCTAGATAAAAGAGGATGCCGTATCCCGGGTAATCTTTATTAGGTTAAAGGGGCCTCGATGAGAATTGGTGGGGCCGTGGTCTAGCCAGGTATGACGTCGGGCTCCAGAACAGATTTGGGTTTACCGACCCCATCTGGGGGATGAGGAGGTTTTGGAGCGGAAACCCGAATGTCGGAGGTTCGAATCCTCCCGGCCCCACCATTAGGCTTCGTTAAGTCGTTGGGCTGTCTTGCATCCTCTTGCAGAATTTGCAGAATCCCTTGACGAGGGCCTCTCGATCTACGAGGCCTTTAGCCACCTTCTCAGCCAGCTCATCGGTTAATCGCTCCAGCGCCTCCATCTCCTCCAGGGACTCCAGCCTTCCCCTCTTAGAGGTGAGATAGTGGTTTATGGAGGGTTGACTTACGCCGAGTATCGCAGCCGCCTTCACCTGGGTTAGACCATATCGGTCTACGAGCTTCCTAGCCATGAGTGCTCTAAATACGGGCAGTACCCTCTTGGAGACGGTCTCACAGGGGAAGATCATACCACCTGATAAGGGGATCAATGAGATATAAGTATCACGGCGTTATACCTTAAAGACGTTGGAAATAAATTATCTTCTTCCAGTCTTTTTGTCACCTAGTTTCTTTCTAATTTCATAGTCATACGAAACCCTTGATAAAAATACATCCCTTTTATGTTCATATTCTCTTAAATTTTTAATATATTACTATGTATTTTATCTATTTTCCTGATAAAGAAATCATCATCTATTTCATCTCTGGATTCTATAGGAAATTCAAGTATCTCTCGTATTTTACTTATTATACTACTATATGTGGTTGAGTATATTGCATCCTTATAAACAATATAAACTCCTCCTATTTCATTTATTATCTTTATCTGAATAGGGTTTAACCATCTCGCAATTATCATTGGAATTAGTTGCAATTCCATCGAAACTCGAATTTTCCAATATAGATCGTCTGGATAATTAAGACCATTTTTAATCGCCACACCATACTCAACATCATCCTTTATTGCTATGAAATCAATATTATCAATACTTGCAACTCTTTTATTATATTCTCGTATTCCTCTTCCAAATTCCTCGATTCACTCTGGATAGACAGCCCATCCATTGCGTTTAAAAGCTTTCCACCAAACAAGTTCAGCATGCCGACCCATCTCTCTGCTCACACCTGAGATAAAGATGGAAAGATCTAGCTTTTCCTTCATTAGAGGCATAAGTTCTTGGTATTTAGTGTTAGGTAATCTATAAAAACATTGGGCATATCTCCAGCACCTTTTCTACCAGGAAGACGAGTTCTACGTATTTTACCTTCCTTTTCAAGTTGCTTAATTGCTTTTCCAACTGTATCGTGAGCAAAATAAGATTCTAAACGGTATTTAAGCTCCCTATCGTAAGCTACTTTAACGTTCTCTAAAATTGTAATTATTGCTTTTTTGCTTCGTGAATTTTTGAGGGGTTATTCATGATTTTAGCCCTTTTTCGGGATTTATTTGGTTAAAAAATATTTAAAAATTGAGTCCGACTAGATCATAAACCGACTATCCAAATTAACTCTTCTTTTTCAAAAAGTGTTTCTAAATATTTTAGGGAGAATAAGTATAAGTATCACGGTGTTATAGGCTTCGGCGTCGAGATGTTCAGCATCGAGGAGCTCCTGAAGATGCATGGAAAGGCTGAGAGGGAGGTCTACCTAGACCTGGAGAACTCGGCTCCCGTCGCCCCAGAGGTCTTGGAGACGATGCTCTCCTACTTCTCCGAGAAGGCCTATGGAAACCCCTCCATCACTCATAAGCCTGGATGGATGGCCTACGACGTCATTCAAAGGGCCTTGGAGAACTTCAGGCGATGGCTTGGAGCATCTAGGGCGGAGGAGATCAACTTCACCCCGGGCGCTACAGAGGCTAACAATCTCGCCCTGATAGGTGCAGCCCAGAGAAATAAGCGAAAGGGTAGGCGTATCGTGATCTCAGCCATCGAGCCCCTCAGCATCCTCCACGTCTCTGAACACATCCTTAAGCCCCTAGGCTTCGATGTGGTCAAGATCCCAGTTGACGAGGAGGGATTCATCAACCTAGATTCCCTCGATGAGGCAGTGAATAGGGAGACGATCCTTGTGAGTTTATCGGCTGTAAACCATGAGATTGGAACAATACAGCCTTTGAAAGAGGCGGTGGAGCGGGTTAAGGATCGAAACCCCGAGGTCATCTTCCATACGGATGCATCAGACGCCTATGGGAGAATCCCCCTAGATGTGGGGAAGCTAAGCGTGGACATGGCTACGGTGAATAGCTATAAGATTTTAGGACCTAGGGGAATAGCAGCCCTCTACGTGAGAGAAGGAGTTGAGGTGGAGAGATTACTGGAGGGGCAGCTGGGAACCCAGAGGCTTTGGCCTGGCGTGGAGAACGTCCCCTTAATCGTCGGCTTTCAAAAGGCCTCGGAGCTTATATTCAAGGACTTTGACGGCAGGACCTCCTACATGAGACATCTACGGGATCAATTGATAGACGGGATCTTGAGCTCCATCTCGGGGACGTTGCTTAACGGTCCGAGGGAGGGGAGAGCCCCAGATAACGTTAATATAAGCTTCCTAGGCTGCGAGGGGGAAGCCCTAACGATAGAGCTGAGTCTACGAGGCGTCTACGTCTCCAGCGGGAGCGCCTGCACCAGGAGGCTTCTCCAGCCAAGCCATGTCCTAATGGCTATTGGGCGCAGACCCGAGGAGGCCCATGGAAGTATATTGATGAAGGTCTCATGGCTCCACAGCGATGAGGATGTGGATTATGTCCTGAAGGTGCTACCTGAGGCGGTTGAGAGGCTCAGGGGTCTAAGCCCCCTTAAGGAGGGATAAGGGATGTCAAGAGTTCCACTCCCCTACGGCCCTAGAATCCTAGAGCTCTTCAGGAATCCCAAGAATGCTGGGGCTATGGAGGACGCCACCGTCTCGGCGACGGCTGGAAGTCCCATCTGCGGAGACGTCATCGCCATCTACCTCAAGATCGGCGAGGGGGATGTCATCGAGAAGGCTACCTTCGAGAGCTATGGATGTGCAGCCAACATAGCGACGGCGAGCATCCTCACCGAGATGGTGAAGGGGAAAACCCTCAGGGAGGCCTGGGAGATCACTTGGAGAGATGTGGCCGAGGAGCTTGGGGGACTCCCCTCCATAAAGTTCCACTGTGGAACCCTCGCCGTCGGAGCCCTACGTAGAGCCATAAGGGCCTACTATGAGAAACGTGAAAAACCCCCATGGCTGCCCGAGGAGGCGACGCTAGAGGAGAAACAGGCCCTAGAAGCCGAGAGAATGGGGGAGATGCTTTCAAGGAGGATGGGAGGAGGGGAAGTTGAGCAGCCCCCTAGATAAGTATGTCAGCCGAATCGAGGAGGCCTGCGGGGAGAAGGGAGATTACATCGTCATCCTTAGATACGATAAACAAAGAGAGGCTCTGAAGAAGATATTATCGAGATGCGAGGTGGAGAAAACCATCTCGGGGATCATGATAAAAGCAGCCTATCAAGAACTAAGCCTAACCCTCTTCACCACTGGTAAAATCCTATTGAAAGGCGTGAAGGATCGAGCGGAAGCCGAGAGATTCTTGACGGAGCTCCTATCGGATTAGATGCCTTTAACGATCTCCTTAACCGTCTCCACCAGCCTCTCAGCCTCATCAAGGGTGTTATAGATGTAGGTCGACGCCCTAACGGTTCCTTGAGGGCAGTTTAATAGATGCTTAACCAGCGGCAGAGCGCAGTGGTGGCCAGATCGAACCATGATATTTGCCGAGGCGTCTAGGGCTAGGGCGACTTCATGTGGATTTAGACCTTCAACGTTGAAGGAGACTACGCTCATGCCATGCTCAGGGTCCTTAGGCCCATAGACCTCCACCTTCTCCAACTCCATTAAGCCCTCCCTGATGGCCCAGGAGATCTCTCTATCATGCTCCTCCACATCCTTCATTCCCAACTTCTCTAGGTATTCGACGGCAGCTCCCAGCCCTATCGCTTCAGCTATAGCTGGGGTTCCAGCCTCAAATCTCTCAGGACTCTCACCAAGCTCATATTGATGGAGATCCACGTCTCGGATAGTTCCACCACCTATACATAGCGGCTCTAACCACTCCAGAGCCGACTCATTGATGTATAGGACACCTATACCCGTCGGCCCCAACATTTTGTGCCCCGAGAAGGCTAGGAAGTCGCAGCCCATCGCCTCCACATCCGTCTTCATATGGGGTACAGATTGAGCGCCGTCAACTAGGATGAGGCTTCCATGTTCATGGGCGATCTCAGCGATCTCCTCCACCGGAACGATGACGCCTAGGACATTGGAGACGTGGGTTACGGCGACTAGTCGGGTTCTATCATCGATGGCCTTCTCGAAGTCTGAGAGGTTGAAGAGGCCTTCTCTATTGGGTTTGACAACTTCTACTTCAAGGCCGAAACGTCTAGCAGCCCTGAGCCAGACGATGAAATTGGAATGATGCTCCAGCAACGTCGTCACTATCTTGTCTCCCCTCTTCCACTCTATGCCTCGGGCTACTAGATTTATCCCTTCACTGGTATTCCTAGTGAATATGATGTTCCTCCAGGACCTCGCACCTATGAACCTCGCAACCTTCCTATGCGCCTCCTCATACTCCACGCTTGCCTTCTGAGAGAGTCTATGGACGCCCCTCTCCACGTTTGCCCTATACTCTCTATAATACTCCAACATCTTGGCTAACACGGGTTCTGGAGTTAAGCTGCTTGCGGCATTATCCAGGTATATGATACCTCCCCTGAGAATTGGGAAATCTCTCCTCACCGCCTCAACATCCAAAGCTGACCAACCAGAGTACACTTATTATAACACCGCTATAAGCTTAGTCTCTTCAGATGACATCGATATTCCAAAGGGTGGGAGATGCGCCCTCTATTAGGGTAGACCTTGAGAGGGGGGAGTGGAAGAGAATTCAGGGATTCACAGCAACGGATGTCCCCGTGATGATCTATCTAAATGGAGAGCACCTCGTAACAACCATCGCAACCCCCGAGAAATTGAAGGAGTTAGCCGTCGGCTTCCTAATAGGGCAGGGCATTCTTAAACGCAGAGAGGAGATAGTCGACCTCTGGGTTAGGGAGCTTGAGGTATTTGTGAAAACCGATAGAGATGTAAGAACATCTATCAACCTTTATAAAACGGTCAGAGCGGTTTTGGAGGCCTGTGGAGAGGGGGAACTACCATTTCTCCCTCGATTACTAGATAGGATGTATAAGCCGAGGGTTAAATCAGATGTCATCTTCCCACCGGAGAACCTGGTGAGGGCGATTATGGAGCTCAATAAGAGATCGAGAACGCCCGGCACTCATAGCGCCATGGTGTTCTCCCCCTCTGGGAGAATCCATTCTTTTGTGGAGGATGTAAGTCGACATAATGCGGTGGACAAGGCTTTAGGAGAAGCCCTGTTGAAGAGGGAGGATCTCTCCGATTGCGCTCTCGCCCTAACGGGCAGGGTGACGGGGAGTATGGTTCTAAGATGTGCTAGATTTCATGTTCCTCTAATCATATCGATACTACGCCCCCTTTATTCCGGGATTCAACTAGCAAGGGATGTCGGGATAACGCTCATAGGCTTAGCTAGGGGAAAGAGGTTCAACATATATACTCATGCTGAGAGGGTGCTCCACCCACATGATTAGCTTGGGTAAGGCCAAGGTCGTGATTTAGTATATCTCTTTAAGAGGTTTGATCACCTTTTAGACTTTAAGAAGTAATCCACGGTGGAGGTTTTGTCTTCAGGGAGACTTAGGGGAGTGGTTAGGGAGATAGGGTTGGAGAGGGAGGAGGGACGCTTCCACTTCTTCCGGGTTCGAGTGGGCGTCATTTTGAAGATAGAGGGAGCTATGGACTATGAAGAGGGGGAACGCTTGGTGAGGAGGTTAAGAAGAGAACTTCTAGGGAGAGAGGTGGAGATCGAAGCAATTATCTATAGATGCCCCCTCTGTGGCAGAGGCTTCAATTCCGAGATGGGACTCAAAGTTCACATGAGACGAAGCCATAAGGGAGCTAACCCTTAAATTTCCGGTTCCTTTCCTCCTATACTTAAAGGTGGTTTAAATGAAGATAAGGGAAATTCTGGAGGAAGCGCCTTTAGTTGGTTATCACTATAGGCTTCTGGCGGTCTCCTATCTCGGCTGGATGTTCGACGCGATGAACTCTGGCCTCATCTCCTTCGTCTTGAAACCCCTATCAGCTGAGCTGGGTCTCACGCCGGGCGTCGTCGGTCTTCTCCTCAGCGCCTGGCTGATGGGTATGCTCATCGGAGCCTTCCTGATGGGAACCCTCGCCGATAGGATTGGGCGTAAACCCGTGATAGTGGCGTCGCTGCTCCTATACTCCATACCCGCAGGGCTCTGCGGCTTAGCCGATCGTTGGGAGCTGATAGCGGCTCTAAGATTCCTGGCTGGGATAGGGGCGTCAAGCTATATGGCCGTGACCAGCACCCTAGTCTCCGAGTGCTTCCCTAGGCGAATGCGGGGGAGGGCCGTCGCCTTCCTGGAGAGCGCCTGGGCCTTTGGATGGCTCTTGGCAGCCTATTTAGGTCTAATACTCGCCCCGACGAGGGGTTGGAGACCCGTCATCCTAGCGGGCTTCACGCCTCTGATCGCCGCGATGCTCTTCCAGATACTAGTCCCCGAGTCCCCAAGATTCCTAGAGAAGGCGGGAAGGCTTGACGAGGCCGTCTCCATACTCGTTAAGGACGCCCTGATGCCGTCTGAGCGTAAAGGCGAGGTGGAGGCCGAAGAGGGGCGGGAGGCTGGAGGCTTCACGGTGGCCAGCCTATGGGCCAAACCCTATCGGCGTAGAACCCTGATGCTCTGGATACACTGGTTCTGCATAGTCCTCGCCTATTGGGGCATCTTCCTCTGGGCCCCCTACATCCTAGTCACGGAGCGTGGCCTAACCCTGGTGAAGTCGCTGAGGTATTCGCTGCTGATCACGGCGATGCAGATACCAGGCTACTGGAGTGGCGCGCTTCTCATAGAGCATGTAGGCCGTAAACGTCTATTGGCCCTATACATGGCCCTCGCAGGCCTTGGAAGCCTAATGTTCTCCATGGCTCGGACACCCTTAGAGGTGTTGATCTGGGGCTCCGTCATCTCCTTCTTCAACCTAGGCGCCTGGGGAATCACCTACGCCTATACCCCTGAGCTATACCCAACGGAGATGAGGGCCACAGGGGCCGGATGGGCCAACAGCGTAGGGCGCATCGGGGGAATCCTAGGCCCCTACATCGCAGGGGTCCTCATAGGATGGATGGGAAGTACGCCGCTGTTCATCCTCTTCGCCCTGATACACCTGGTCTCAGCCTCAGCGGTCTTCCTCCTCGGAGTGGAGACGAGGGGCATAAGCCTCGACTAGATGACGTCCCTCTCCCTCAACTCCTTTATCTCTTCGGAGCTGTAGCCTAGCCAGCTTAGAATCTCCTCCGTATGCTCCCCCAGCATCGGAGGCGGCGAGCGCACCTCCCCAGGGGTGTCGGAGAGTTTAATCGGTATGCCCGTCAGCATCAATCTCCCAGCCTTCCGATGCTCTACCTCTACGAACATCCCACGGGCCTGGAGTTGGGGATGCCCCAACAGTCGATCGACGGTATTCACGGGGGCGCAGGGGACACCAGCCTCCTGAAGCCTCCTCAGCCAAACCTCCCCGCTTTCCCTCTCAAAGATCTCGCCCAGGATCCCGGCCAGCTCCTCCCGATTCTCCACCCTCTTCGGGTTCGTGGAGAATCTCGGATCATCAGCCAACTCCTCTAGGCCCAGGACGCGGCAGAGGGCTCTCCAATTCCTGTCGGCGGCGCATCCTATAGTGATGTAGATATCCCTGGTCTTGAAGACTTGATAGGGCGCTGCAACGGGGTGGGCGGTTCCAAGGCGCTTTGGCAACTGCCCCGTGGAGAGATAGTAGCCTATGGGCTGGAGCATCCAGCTGACAGCCGAGTCCAGCAGCGATACGTCGACGAGCTGCCCCCGCCCAGTCTTCTCCCTAGCCATGAGGGCTAGAAGTATGCCTATCACAGCGTATAGGCCGGTTCCCATGTCGACGATGGCGACCCCAACCTTCACCCCTGGAGGTCTATCCTCCTCCCCTGTGACGGAGATGAGGCCGCTCTCCCCCTGCGCCAATAGGTCGTAACCACCTCTGTCTCGGTAGGGGCCTGTCTGGCCATAGCCTGAGATCCTGCAGTAGATGATCCTCGGATTTATCCTGCTTACCTCCTCGTAGCCTAGGCCGAGGCGCTCCATGGTTCCAGGTCTGAAGTTCTCCAGCAGCACATCACTCCGCTTCAGGAGCTCGATGAAGATGCGCTTACCCTCCTCGCATTTGAGGTTGAGAGTGATGCTCTTCTTATTACGGTTGAGGTATAGGAAGTAGACGCCTTCACCGCCGAGGAAGGGTGGCCCCCATCTCCGTAGGTTGTCCCCTATGCCGGGCCTCTCAACCTTGATGACCTCCGCCCCCATATCCGCTAGGAGCATTGAGCAGAAGGGGCCTGCCACAACCTGGGAGAGGTCGAGAACCCTAATGCCCTGTAGTGGCGGAGCCATATCAGAGAGGATCGATGATCAATCTATTTCACATCTATCCTCCTCAGGAGGAAGGGGGGCTCCCCTTCTCCCTCCACCACCTCTACCCTACAGCCCTCCTCTACAACCTCGGCGTCTACGACTCTGCCTATGAGCCTGATACCCCCGATCTCGGCCACCGCCAGAACCATGGGAGATGGATACCCCTCTGGGGGATAGTGTAGCACGGTGTAAGCGATGATCCTCCCTTGATCTGGGAGCTCCATCATCTCCAGATGGCCCTTAGACCCCGGGCCGCATCGATGGCATATAGCTCTTGGTGGATGATAGATGGCGCCGCAGAGCCTACACCTCGTAGCCTTGAGGTGAAAACCCATTCCCCTCACCACCCCCGCTCGTAAACGATGACGACGGCGTTGGCGGCGAAGCCTGAGATATTGCAGCTTAAACCTCGCTCAGCATCCCTCACCTGCCTCTCACCCGCTTCGCCTCGGAGCTGCCAGGTGATCTCCACAGCCTGGGCGACGCCTGTAGCCCCGAGGGGATGCCCCCTCGCCTTCAGGCCTCCGCTTGGGTTGATGGGCCTCTCACCCTCGATGGCTGTGAGGCCCTCCTCAACGGCTATGCCGCCCTCCCCCTTCTCGAAGAGGCCGAGGTCTTCACTCTCCACGATCTCCAAGATGGTGAAGGCGTCGTGGAGCTCCACCACGTCGACATCATCGATGGAGAGACCAGCCCTCTTCAGAGCCCTCCTCGAGGCCTCCTTCACGGCCTTTAGGATGAGGGGGTCATCCCTCTCAGTCATCATAACCCTATCGACGGCCTGGCCTACGCCTCTGATGACTACGGGTTTATCAGTTAACTCCAACGCCCTCTCCAGAGGAGCCAACAATAGGGCTGCGGCTCCATCGCTTATGGGGCTGCAGTCAAACAGCCTCAAGGGTTCGGCGACTACCCTAGAGTTGAGGACATCCTCCACCGTTATCTCCTTCCTCAGATGCGCATAGGGGTTTAGGAGGGCGTTCCGATGATTCTTGACGGCCACCAAGGCGAGCTGCTCCCTCGTCAACCCATAACGCTTCATGTAGAGCCTCGTCAGAAGCGCCGCTAGGGAGGGCATCGTCACTCCATGCGGTCTCTCGCCCTCTGGGTGGGTCATGGAGGCTATAGCCCTCGTTGCCTCCGATGTCGGTAGATGCCTCATCTTCTCAGCTCCCACGACGAGGGCGATGTCATAGAGGCCGGAGGCTACAGCGAGATAGGCGTTGAGGATCGCTGAGGCGCCTGAGGCTGCGGAGTTCTCGATCCGTTCAGCCGTCTGAGGCTTAATGCCCAGCTCATCGGCCAAGAGCGTAGCCGTGTTCTGTAGGCCGCAGAGCATCCCCGAGGCCATACAGCCGACGTAGAGGGCATCTACGGGAGCATCTAAGGCATCGACGTCCATTAGAGCTGTATGGGAAGCCTCAAGCATTAGGTCTATGAGGCTGCGGTTAGGGTGCATGCCGAAGGGCGTCATCCCAACGCCCATGATGGCGACATCCCTCATGGCATCAATAAAGGGGTGTCCAAGGGGAGATAACTCTACCTCACAGCGCTGGGAGAATAGCAACTCAGACACTATTATATCGCATTGGGAAATCTAACGTCGATGAAGACTAGCGAGATCATTGAGAGGGATGAACGTTATAGAATTCTAAGCTTCACAAGGCTAGAGCCCATCGTCATCACGGAGGGTAGGGGAGCCATAGTCAGGGATATGGAGGGGCGTGAATACATCGACTGCTACGCGGGAATCGCCGTCGTCAACACAGGCCACTGCCACCCCAGGATCGTGGAGGCCATTAAGAGCCAGGTTGAGAAACTCATCCACTGCTGCTCCTACGTCTACCACAACATCCCAACAGCCGAGCTCGCTGAGCGCTTAGCGGAGGTGACGCCGAGGAGCCTCCAGAAGGTCTTCTTCGGAAACAGCGGCGCCGAGGCAAATGAGTGCGCCATGAAGCTGGCGAGGAAGTATACAAAGCGGCATGAACTCATCGCCCTGGAGTGCTCCTTCCACGGCAGAACGCTGGGAACTCTCAGCGTCACAGGTCAGTCCCGGCGTAGACGCTATGACATGGGGCCCTACCTCTCAGGCGTAGCCTTCGCTCCCGTCCCCTACTGTTATAGATGCCCCTTCGGCCAGGCCTACCCTGACTGCGGCCTCCTCTGCGCCAGGAGGCTTCGAGACGTCGTCGAATACCATACCTCTAAGTGTGTCGCAGCCCTAATAGCCGAGCCAGTCCTCGGCGAGGGGGGCATCATCCCGCCTCCACCGGAATACTTCAAGGTGGTGAAGGAGATCCTCGAGGAGTATGGCATCCTCCTCATCGTCGACGAGGTTCAAAGCGGCTTCGGTCGAACGGGTAAGATGTGGGGCATAGACCACTACGGCGTTGAGCCTGACATCATGACGATGGGTAAGGGCATCGCAGCCGGCATGCCCCTCAGCGCCTGTATAGCTAGGCCTGACATCGGAGACGCCTTCGAGCCCGGAGATCACCTCTCAACCTTCGGCGGAAACCCCGTAAGCTGTGCGGCTGCCCTCGCAAACCTTGAGGTCTTCGAGGAGGAGAGGCTGCCTGAGAAGGCGGCTGAGAAGGGGGAGTATGCCATGAGGAGGCTGAGGGAGATGATGGAGGAGCACCCCCTCATCGGCGATGTTAGGGGGCGAGGCCTCATGATCGGCGTCGAGTTGGTGAAGGATCGTGA
>Ga0190363_1000694_pt1 | contig 20025 bp, 19 predicted proteins | sample 48721867_MG_FD_161272 | JGI IMG/M metagenome (GOLD analysis project Ga0190363, IMG submission 161272) | Hydrothermal vent microbial mat bacterial communities from Southern Trench, Guaymas Basin, Mexico - 4872-18-6-7_MG | ecosystem: Environmental > Aquatic > Marine > Hydrothermal vents >... | reverse complement strand
TATCTTTATAAAATTACACTAAATTCTTGCAGAAGTAGATTGAAAGCTTTAAGAAGACGAAAGAAAATAGAATATTTCTCTATAGATGAACCCCTTGAAACTGCTGAAGGCAAATTAAAAAGAGAATTTGAAGGGTCTCGCCCCAATCCTAAGGAGGTTTTAGAAGAAAAAGAAAGGCAATCTTTGGTAATAAAAGCGCTCTTTTCTTTAAATCCTGAATATAGAGAAATTCTTATTTTAAAAGATATGGAAGGCTTAGAATACAAAGAGATAGCTGAAATTTTAAATATAAATTTAGGGACTGTAAAATCAAGATTAAATAGAGCAAGAAATATTTTAAAAGAAAAACTGGAGAAAATTTTATGAAAGATTGCGAAAAAATAAGAGAGTTTTTTTCTGAATATATTGACGGGGTTTTAGATAAAGCAAATACAGATTTAGTAGAAGAACATCTATCTAAATGTGAAGCCTGCAGGGAAGAATTAAATAAGCTTATTAAAATGTTAGGGATATTAAAGAATTTAAAAAAAGAAGATACCCCTCCCGATTTTTTAGAAACTCTGCAGGAGAGGATAAGGCAGAGAAAAGCTTTAAATACATTCTTAAGCAAATTACTTAAAAGCCCTAATGTAAAAGTGCCTTTAATTGTATGTATTATAATTATTTTTGTAATAGCAGTATTTAAAACTGCAAATATATATTATCTTCCAAAAACTGTTTCTGAAAAAGAATACAAATTGGAAGATTTCAAAAAGCGTAGATCTTTTTCAGAAAGACCAGCTCCTCAGGTTTCTTTAAAAGGAGGAAGGCTCAGGAAAGAAGAAAAATTTTTGATAAAAAAAGAAATAATTCCCTCAAGAAAGATGTTTGAAGGGGCAGAAAAAGAAGAGATAAGTAAACATGTCCTTTTTGAGAAGGTTTCAGAAAAGTATAGTTTAAATATTGAAACTGAAGATGTTAAAAAAGCTCTCAAAGAGATAAAAAAAATTTTACAAAAACTTGATATAAAAATTATTTATCCTTCAGATATTGCTTCTTTAGATGAAAAAGTTAAAGAATCTGGCTTTTTTGAATTAACAATAAACTTATCTTATGAAAAATTCAAATCTTTCATAGAGGAGTTAAAAAAATCAAAAATAGGAAAAATTACTTTCCCCCAACAAATCCCCCTAAATCAGCCTTTTTCTTTACACATTTTGTTAAAAAAATCTCAAAAATAAAGTTTTTAAATTTTTTGGGAACAAAATCCAAAAATATCTGTCTAAATAAATGGAAGGAGGTGAGAGAAATGAAAAAAGCAATTTTATTTTTGATTCTATTAAGTTTCTTTTCTTTAAAAGGGTTTTCAGAGGTAATTTCAGAAGAACACACCAAACCTTCACCTTATTTTTTTATACCAAATTCAGACACTTCTGTAGACCAATTTCCTTTATTAGAGACAAAAGCAAAAGTAAACATCAGTGGAGTAATAGCTTATGTAGAACTTACCCAGGTATATAAAAATGAAGGGAAAAGAACGATAGAGGCAATTTATGTATTTCCTTTAAGCACAAAGAGCGCAATTCATAGTATGAAGATGGAGATAGGAGAAAGAACTATAATAGCTAAGATTGAAGAAAGAGAATTGGCTCAAAGGCACTACATTCAGGCAAAGAAAGAGGGTAGAGTTGTTTCTTTATTGGAACAGCAAAGAGCAAATGTTTTCCAGATGAAAGTTGCAAATATTATGCCAAAAGATATTGTAAAAGTAACAGTAAATTACACAGAGCTTTTAATACCTGAAGATGGAGTTTATGAATTTGTATTTCCCACAGTAGTAGGACCAAGATATTCTGGAGAGTTAACTAATCCTACAGAAAAAGATGATTGGATAGAAAGCCCATATCTTCACCAAGGTGTTGAACCCTCCTACAATTTTGATATTACTGTAAACATTAAAGCAGGTCTTCCTGTAAGCAAAATAAAAGTTGTCTCCCACAAAGTAGATATAGATTTTAAATCTGAAAATGAAGCAGTAATTAGATTAGCTAAAGAGGAGAAAAAAGGAGGAAATAAAGATTTTATTTTAAGATATGTTTTGAGAGGAAAGAGTATCCAGACAGGTTTATTGCTTTATCCAGGAGAAGAAGAGAAATTTTTCCTTCTGATGGCTCAACCTCCTCAAAAAATTACTTTATCAGATATTCCTTCCAGAGAATATCTATTTATTGTTGATGTCTCAGGTTCTATGTATGGATTTCCTTTAGAAGTTTCCAAAGCCTTAATAAAAAGGATAATTAACAATTTAAGAGAAAAAGATCACTTTAATATTTTATTCTTTTCTGGAGGCTCAAAGGTGTTATCAGATGAACCTCTTCCTGCAACTTTTGAGAATAAGTTAAAAGCTATCAGTATGCTGGAGGCTCAAAGAGGAGGTGGAGGAACAAGGATTTTATCTGCTTTAAGAAGAGCTTTGTCTTTAAAGAAAAAAGAAGGTTTATCCAGAATAATAGTTATAGCTACAGATGGTTATGTAGCTGTAGAAAAAGAAGTCTTTGATTTGATCAGAGAAAATTTAGATAATGCGAACTTCTTTGCTTTTGGAATAGGTAAAGCTGTAAACAGGTATTTAATAGAAGGAATAGCAAGGGTAGGAAAGGGAGTGCCTTTTATAGCGACTGATGAGAAAGAAGCTAAATTAAAAGCAGAAAAGTTTTTAGAATACATAAAATCGCCTGTTCTTACAGATATTAAGGTAGAGTTTGAAGGATTTTCTGCTTATGATGTAGAACCCTCCAGAGTTTGTGATTTATTTTACGAGAAGCCAATAGTTATTTTTGGAAAGTATAAAACTGCTAAAGGAAAGATTAAGATTACAGGAAAAACACCTAAAGGAGATTTTGTAAAGATTATAAATGTAAACTCCTTTAAAGAAGATAAAGAAAATATAGCTTTAAAATATTTATGGGCAAGAGAAAAGATAGCACAGCTATCTGATTATAGAAAAGTAGGTGTTGATACAAAAGAAGAGATAGTCAGGTTAGGTTTAAAATACTCTCTTATGACAGAATTTACCTCTTTTATTGCCATTGATACAATCAGAAGAGAAACAGGAGAGATAGTTACCGTAAAACAACCTTTACCTTTACCTGAAGGTGTAAGTGATTATGCTGTGGGAGGAAAAAGAATAGGTGGTGGTTTTTTAGGTGGGTTTTATGCTATGAAAGCACCTCCTCTTGCTTTTGAAAAAGAAGAGATAGCAAAAAACAAGTGGGAAGCTATTTCTAAAAAAGAATTAAGTCAAGTTTATTTAAAAGGAGGAAAATTTAATCAAAAACTTTCAATAGAGAAAGTAGAAAATTTATTATCACCTCTAAAGAAAACCTTGGGAGAATTATTTAAAAAATGGGAGCTAAAAGAGATTACCATTGTTTTAAAGATTGAGAGGGGAAAATTGATAAATATAGAGGTAAAAGCTTATCAGGGAAAAGGATACAAGAAAGAAGAGCTTGAATCTATTTTGAGAAAAATAAAATTCCCTCAAGATTTTACAGGCAAGATAGAGATAGAGCTAGAATACATTTAATCAATTTATCTTTGTGTGCCCCTCTCTGGTTCTATTAAAAAGAGAGGGGCTTTCTATTTTGTGCTAAAATAACATAAAAATGAAAGATTGTTTTTTACTATTTGAGACTTTAAAGACCACAGATTTAGATTCTAACACTTTTATTTTTTATGACCCTGTAGAGATAATAGAGACAAAAAGTTTAGATTCTTTTGAAGAAATTTTTAAAAAGATAGAGAAGCTTTCTAAAAAATATTATCTGGCAGGATATATTTCTTATGAGGCAGGTTTTTATCTTCAGGAAGGAGTAAAGACCCATTTTCCTAAATCCTTTCCATTTTCTCTGGTAAAGTTAGGTGTCTTTGAAGAAGCAGAAATTTTTCCTGCATTTAAAAAAGAGATTCAAAATTGTTATAAAAAGTTTCTGAAAGAAGAGAAAAATTATAAGATTAAAAATCTTAATTTAAGCCAAAATTTTTCAGAATATAAAGAAAAAATTAAGAGGATTAAAGAATATTTAAGAGAAGGTGATATTTATCAGCTAAATTACACTTTAAGATATAAATTTGATTTTGAAGGCTCTGCATTTAGACTTTATCAGAATTTAAAAGAGAAACAGAAAACCTCTTACACAGCATTTTTAAAATTTAAAGATGAGTATATTTTATCCCTTTCCCCAGAGTTATTCTTTAGAATAGAACAAAATAGAATCATATGTAAACCTATGAAGGGAACTACTAAAAGAGGAAAAAATATTTATGAGGATAAAATAAAAGCTAAAAATTTATTTAAAAGCGTAAAAAATAGAGCAGAAAATGTAATGATTGTGGATTTAGTAAGAAATGACTTAGGTAGAATCTGTAAAGAGGGTTCTGTAAAAGTTACTAAATTATTTGAAGTAGAAAAGTATGAGACTCTTTTTCAGATGACTTCTACGATAGAGGGAATTTTAAAAAAGAACATTGCTTATTTAGATATTTTTAAAAGTCTTTTTCCCTGTGGTTCAATTACCGGAGCCCCAAAAATAAGAAGTATGGAGATAATAAATGAGTTAGAAAACAGTTGTAGAAAAGTATACTGTGGAGCAGTGGGAATAATATTTCCTTCAGAAGATTTTAAAAAATGTGTATTTAATGTGCCTATAAGGACGGTGATTATAAATAAAGATAGAGGAGAGATGGGGGCAGGAGGAGGAATAGTTGTTAGCTCCAAGGCTTTATCAGAATATGAGGAATGTAAACTTAAAGCTAATTTTTTAATTAAGAGATATAAAGAATTCAGATTATTTGAAAGTATTCTTTATAACAAAGACTATGTATTTTTAGAAGAGCATTTAAAAAGATTGAAAAGTTCAGCAGAATATTTCGGTTTTAATTTTGATATTTTAAAAATCAGACAGGCTTTGAAAGAAGTGAGGGAGAAGTTAAGCGATAAAAAGTTTTACAAGGTAAAGTTGTTTCTGGATAAGAAAGGAAAAGTAGAGGTTGAATGGCAAATTTTAAAAAATCTTAAATTTAAAGGCAAAAATCAAGTCATACTTTCTAAAACAAAAACTGATCCTTGTGATATATTTCTTTACCACAAAACCACAAATAGATATCTTTATGATTCTGAGTATAGAAAAGCTTTAAATAAGGGATTTTGTGAGGTAATATTTACAAATAAGAAAGGAGAGGTTACCGAAGGAGCGATTTCTAATATTTTTATATTAAAAGATGGTATTTATTTTACCCCTCCTGTAAATGCAGGACTTTTAGATGGAGTATATAGAAGATATTTCATTAAAATAAACCGTAAAAAAATTATTGAAAAATCTTTATTCCTCCAAGATCTTATAAAAGCAGACAAAATCTTTATTTGCAATTCAGTAAGAGGACTTTTCCCTGTAACCCTTGTGCTTCCTGAATTCTGATGGAAAATAAATAATAAATCAACCCACAAAGTATACTTTTTAACTTTTCAAACAGTTTCTTATCAAAAAATGATAGAGGTTTTAGGTGTAATCAGGTGTCTTTACTTTTCTAAGATACAGTTTATTCTATTTGATTTTTTTCAAAATTAGTTTAGAATTGTATTTACTAGAAAGGAGTGGGTTATGATGGTACGTTTTGAAGATTTTTCTAAGTTAGAGCTAAAAGTAGGTAAAATTTTGGAGGTAAGGGATCATCCCAACGCAGATAAACTCTACCTTTTAAAGGTAGATATTGGAGAGAAGATAATTCAACTAGTGGCAGGGTTAAAGCCATGGTATACGCACAAAGATTTAGAGGGGAAATTAATTGTGGTAGTAGCTAACTTAGAACCTAAAGAGTTGAGAGGTTTTCTTTCCCAAGGAATGCTTCTAGCTGCCCAATCTAAAGAAAAGGTAGTGCTAATTTCCCCTCAAGAAGAGATTGCCCCGGGAAGTGTGATAAGGTAAAGATTGAGGGCATGAAAACAAGATATATAAAACTGTCGACTAAGGGAAATACTGATATTATTGATATTACGCCTTATTTAGAAAGATTAATTAAAGAAGAAAATGTAAAAGAAGGAATTATTTTTCTAAATGTGATTGGTTCAACTGCAGGTTTAACTACTATGGAATATGAGCCTGGGCAAATTAAAGATTTGAAAAACATTTTTGAGAAAATTATTCCCTACCGTAAAGATTATGCTCACAATTTCACTTGGCATGATGATAACGCTCACTCCCATCTTCGAAGTTCTCTTATAAAAACTAACTTTTTTGTTCCTGTAACCGGAGGCAAATTAGATTTAGGTACTTGGCAGCAGGTAGTTTTAATCGATTTTGATATTCGTCCTCGACAACGAAAAATTGTGGTAAAAATACTCACCTAATGAGAGAAATTCCTCTCTCTTCCAGAAATTTAGTGTTTATAGATGTAGAAACTACTGGTCTTGCTCCCTGTGGAGGAGATGCTATATGCGAGATAGGAGCAGTAAAAATTAATACCCAAGAAAAGATAATTGATAAATTTCATACTTTGGTTAATCCCAGAAGAGAAATTCCTTCTCAGGTAAGTTTAATTCACGGTATCCACAACAGAGACGTGGAAGGCGCTCCTTATTTTGAAGAGATAGCTTCCTCTCTGTTGGATTTTTTAGAAGATTCTATCCTCTGTGGATACAACATAGGATTTGATTTAGGGTTTATAAATAGAGAATTAGAAAAAATAAATTACCCTCCTCTATACCTTCCTGCTATAGATGTTCTCCTTATGGCAAGAGGTAATTTACCTCAACTTCCTAGTTACAGCTTACCTTCGGTAGCTCGCTATTTGAATATAGAAGTAAAAAATTTTCATCGTGCTCTTGAGGATAGTTTGCTTACCAGAGAGGTTTTTCAGCGAATACGAACCAATTTAAAAGATAAAGGGATAGTGAAAATAGAAGACATTTTATCTCTATATGGGTTGAATAATGCTTTTTTTAAAAGTTTTCAAGAGCCTAAGTTAGCTCTGATAAGGGAGTGTATTTTAGCAAAGGTCAAAGTCAAGATTGTTTATCTTAATTCTGGAGGAAGAGTTTCTACGTTTATAGTGACACCTCAGAGTATTCAAGAAGATAAAGATACTTACCTAGTAGGAAGGACTCCTCAAGGAGAGATTATATTAAATGTTAAACGAATTCTTGAGATAGAAGTCTTTTGAAGAAGAGAATTCAGTTACGCATAAAAGGGATAGCTCAAGGAGTAGGGTTTAGGCCTTTTCTTTATATCTTGCTAAAAAATATCAGCTAAGTGGTTTTGTATTTAATGATTCTTTAGGGGTAGTAGTAGAGGTAGAAGGTTCTCCTGCTAAGTTAGAGAAATTTTTATGGGCCTCGCTATACGATTATTAAAGACTTTCCCTACGATAGAAGAAATACCACGATGAGAAAATTTAAGATGTGTAATGAGTGTAGAAAAGAGTATTATGACTTTTCTAACCGTCGCTTTCACGCTCAACCTAATGGCTGTTTTAAATGTGATCCCATAATAAAGTTAACGAAAACTACAAAAGGTAAAGTCAATTACCTTTCTACTAAGGATCCTCAGAAGATATTAGAGAAAGTTGCTTTCCTTCTTTTTCAGGGAAGAATTGTTGGGATAAAAGGAATTGGAGGTTACCATATAGCTTGTGATGCTACAAATATTGCCACAGTTAAGTTATTAAGAGAAAGTGAAAGAAAAACCTACCAAGCCTTTTGCTATAATGACAGATAGATTAGAGGTAATTCAAGGGTTTTGTTATATAAGTAAAAAAGAAAGAGAAGTAATTGCTAGTATGCGTCGCCCCCATTCTTCTCTTCTTATCCTTTTAAAATAGAAGGAGATAAAAGTTTTAAGGTAAGAGGGGAGCCAATTATTTTAGGGTAGTAGAAGATTTAACTAAAAAGAAGAAAAAAGAACGGATAGCTTACAATTTTCATTATACTTTGGCTTGCATTATAAAAGATATATGTGTTAAAATAAGGGAAAATTATAAACTGAACAAAGTCGTTTTAAGTGGAGGAGTATTTCAAAACAGATTACTTCTAAATTTGGCAACTAGACTGTTAAAAAAAGTAGATTTTGCTGTGTATACCCATAGACGATTTTCCTGTAGTGACGCCTCCATCTCTATAGGTCAGGTGGTAGCTGCAAGTAGGAGGATTTAGATGTGCTTAGCTTATCCTATGAAGATTATAGCCATTAATAAGGAAAAAGCAGTAGCTTCCGCAGGGGGAATAAAGAAGGAGATAAGGATAGATTTTTTTGAAGGATGTAAACGTAGGGGTTTAGGAGTAATTAAAAAGAGTGGGCTTTCTTTAAAGAAGGGTTATGTTAGTTTTGATGCTCGTTCTCTGGTTAAGGATACTTTTTGTAAAAAATCATCTGTGGATAACTGTCTATGTGGAGAGGTAATTAAAGGAAAAATTTTCCCTCAGATGTGTCCTCAGTTTGGAAGAAAGTGCACTCCTACAACTTCCTTAGGTCCTTATATGGTTTCTTTTGAGGGGGGCTTGCAGGATTTATTATACCTATGGGGAAAGAGAAATTGTTAAGTTAGGTTATAAGTAAGGAGGAGAGTATGGATGAGATTTTGGAGATTCTAGAAGAAAATGCCCGAATATCCATTGAGGATTTAGCTAGGTTAGTTAAAAAGAGTAAAAGAGAGGTAGAGGAAGCGATAAAAAAATACGAGAAGAAAGGCATCATCGCTAAGTATAAGACAATAATAAATAAGGGGCGTCTTAAAGAAGAAACTCCTGTAGTAGCTCTCATTGAAGTAAGAGTTACTCCTCAGAAAGATGTAGGTTTTGATAATATTGCCCAGCGGATTTACCGCTTTTCTGAAGTCAAAAGTTGTTACCTTCTTTCCGGTACTTATGATTTACTTTTGGTAGTAGAAGGAAAAGATATTCAAACCGTGGCTCGCTTTGTTTCTGAAAAGTTAGCACCTCTAAGTAGTGTTAAGGGCACCACTACTCACTTTATGTTGAAAAAGTACAAAGAAGATGGAGTGATTTTTGTAAAAGAAGAGAAAAATAAAAGGTTAACTATTACCTACTGAGATGATCTCTAAAAGAGTAGAAAAAATTCCCCCTTCAGGAATTAGAGAATTTTTTGATTTAGTTCTAAGCAAACCCAATATTATCTCCTTAGGGGTAGGTGAGCCTGATTTTATAGCTCCCTGGAGAGTAAGAGAAAGGGCAATAACTGCTTTAGAGGAGGGTTTTACTTCTTATACTTCCAACAAGGGATTAAAAATTTTAAGAAGAACCATAGCTAGTTATTTGAAGAAAAAGTATGGGTTAAGTTACAATCCTGAGAATGAAATTCTAATTACTGTAGGAGTAAGCCAGGGTTTAGATTTAGCTCTGCGAACCATAATCGACCCTCAAGATAAAGTAGTAGTAGTGAGCCCTCATTATGTAGCTTATCCTGCTTTGGTAGAGCTGAATTTAGGGAAAGTAGTTTTTCTTGAAACTACTTCTCAGGAGGGGTTTAAGGTAAATTCAAAAGAACTACATAGGATTTTGAAAAAGGAAAAACCAAAAGCAATTATCTTAAATTATCCTTCTAACCCTACCGGAGTGACTTACTCTAAGGAAGAGTTAAAAAAAATATGGAGTGTTTTGTCAAAGGAAGATGTAGTAGTAATAAGTGATGAGATATATGGAGAGATAGTCTATAGAGAACCCCACATTCCTTTAGCTTCTCTTAAAGGTGCTAAATCTAAGGTTATTCTTCTTAATGGATTCTCTAAAGGATGGGCAATGACAGGATTTAGAATAGGTTATGCTTGTGGTCCTAAAAAAATAATTGAGGGGATGACAAAAATTCATTCTTTTAATATGCTTTGCGCTCCTATAATTTCTCAAATTGCTGGAGACGAAGCCCTTAAATGTCGAGGAGAGGTAGATGCTATGGTTAAGGAGTACCGACGCCGTAGAGATTTTATTGTGAAGGAGTTAAATAGAATTGGTTTAGCTACAGTAAAACCTGAAGGTGCTTTTTATTGTTTTCCTTCCTTGAAAAAGTATAAAATGGATTCTTTAGAGTTTGCCAAGAGACTTCTTTTAGAAGAAAAGGTGGCAGTAGTTCCAGGGAAGGCTTTTGGCGCTTCTTATCAGGGATTTATAAGGATTTCTTATGCTAACTCTTTAGAAAACTTAAAGGAAGCAATTATAAGAATAGAGAGATTTCTTAAAAACTGTGGGTCATAAGAAAGTAAAAATAGGGAAAAAGATACTAAAAGGATTTTGTATTCCTCTAGGTAAGAAAAAGTTAGTAGGGTTAGTAGGAAAGAATGGTTATATTATGTGTGGATACCTTAACTTAAAAACTGCTGACAAGTTTGGAGAAGTTGCTGTGAAGGTAAAAGGGGTTGATAGTATAGGTAGTCTTTTAAAAGCGCAAGTTTTTGCTTTATCGAGAGAAGCAAAAAAATTAGGTATCTATAAAGGTCAGCCTATAAAAGATGTCATTAGGATTATTGCTTAGAATAGTCTTTTTTGTTTTTATAATCTTTTCTTTAAGTTGCACTTCTTCCTTAGATAATTTTTATCAAGCCTATCAAAAAACAGTTTCTCGCTATCAATCTCTTCTGGATAGAAATCCTCAGGATTCTGAATTGAGATTAAGACTTGCTAAGTTTTACTATCATTTTAAGGAATATGAGAAAGTGGTTAAGCTTTTGGAGAAGGAAAAAAGTCTCTTGGCAAGGAGTCTTTATGCTAAGGCATTAACTCGGTTACACGATTATTCAAAGGCTCTGGAGGTGTTTAATCAAATAAAAGAAAAAATTACTTCTCCAGAGGCTCTCTATCTTTACGGATTAGTTTTAGAGAAAAAAAATCTGTATTCCCAGGCAGTAGAAGTGTATCAGAAAGTAACTCCCCCCTTTCAAAAGCTTGCTCAAAAACATTTAGAAAATATAAAAGCAAAAGTAGAAGGAGAGTTACCTCCCTATGTTAAAGAAATAGTTTCCCAATCCCAGCAGTTTTTACAGCAAATACAAGAGGAGGCGGGTGTAATTCTTTTAGTAGATGAGAGTATAGAGATTACTTCTACTAACACATCTTTCACCACTTTACATGTGATAGAGAAGGTGTTAAAAGAAAGAGGTAAAAAGTTAGCTGAGGTAGAGATTGGATACGATTCAACCTATGAGAGAGTGGAATTAGAGTTTGCCCGCACAATTACTCCTCAAGGTAAATTAATTTATGCGGGTAGAGAAAATATAAGAGATGTAACTAAGTACTTAAACTACCCTCTTTATAGTAATGCCAGAGCTTTCATTATTTCTTTGCCCGGGGTAGAAGTAGATTCACTTATAGAGTACAAAATTAAAATTTATTCTTCTAAGCTTATAAATGGAGATGATTTCTCTTTTTTCTATCGTCTGAAAGAAAAGTATCCTATCTACAAGGCTAATTTTAGACTAGTTCTACCTAAACATAGGGAAGCAAAATTTAAGATTTTAAATAAGGAGTATGCTAAAGATGTAGTTTTAGAGCCTCAGGTTAGAGAAGATGAAGGTCATAAGATTTATTGGTGGCATTTTGAGAAAATTTCTCCTATTATTCCTGAGAGAAAGATGCCTCCCTTTTCTTTGGTTAATCCTACTATTCTAATCTCTTCCTTTCAGGATTGGGAGGAAATTTATAATTGGTGGTGCTCTCTATATAAAGATAAATTAACTCTTTCTAAGGAGATGAAAGAGTTGGTAGCAACCCTTATAAGAGGAGCTAACAGTGGTTATGAGAAGGCGAAGAGGTTGTATGAGTATGTGGCAAAAAATATTCGCTATGTTGCTGTAGAGTATGGAGAAAGTGGGTATGAACCTCATCAAGCGCAAGAAGTTTTTTTAAATCGTTACGGAGATTGCAAAGATCAAGCAATCCTTTTGGTAGCCCTTCTTAGAGAAGCAGGATTAGAGAGTTTTCCCGTACTTATTCCTACTCAGGAAGCTTACTCTCTACAAAAAGATTTCCCTTCTTTAGTTTTTAACCATGCTATCTGTGCAGTAAATCTAGGAGGAGAGTTAATTTTTATGGATCCTACAAGTCAGACTACCGCCTTTGGTGATTTACCTCTTTCTGATCAGAATAGAGAAGTGTTGCTTTTTTCCTCCCAGGGATTTAAAATTGTAAAAACACCCCTTCTTAAAAATACACATATTCTTTATTGTATGGAAATTACGATAGACGAAAAAGAAAACGCATTTATAAAGAGAGAAGTAACCTCCAGAGGTTGTTATGCTTCCTATCAAAGGTACTACCTTAAATATACTCATCCACAAAGGATAAGGGAAGATATAAAAAAGAGAATAACAGAAATTTCCCCTTTTGCTAAATTGTTGGATTACCATATAGAGAATGTGGAAGATTTCAGCAAGTTTCCTAAGTTAATCTATACATTCACAGCAGAGAAATTTCTTAAGCCTGCAAAAAATTTAAGAATTATTCCTGCCCTTAACGAGATAGATTTAAGTCATTCTCTCATAGCTAAGGAGAGAAGAAATTTTCCTATAGATTTTAGAGGAGTATTTACTCGCCAAGCTAAAGTAACAGTAAAACTTCCTTCTAATTTAAGAGTAAAGTATTTACCCAACACTATTAATTTAACTACCGAGTGGTTTGATTTTCAACTCGATTATACTTACCACCCCCAAAAGCATAAACTTGAATTTCTCCAAAAATTCGTTTTAAAGAAAAGATTCGTAAACTTAGAAGATTATGCTTTGTTTAGAGAGAAGCTAAAAAATGTATTTTATGTTTTAAAGAGCGAAGTAATCTTAGAGAAAAAAGATTAGAGTATGAGGAGAAGAAGTAGAAGAAAGGATTTTGAAATTACTTTTTATGAAAAACTCCTTCAGCACAGACCGAATTTTGTCCAAGCACTCACCTGTTTAGGAGATGCCTACACACGTAAGGGATTTTATAAAGAGGGGTTAGAGATTGATAGAAAATTAGTAAAGTTAAAGCCCGAAGACCCAGTAGTGCATTATAACCTAGCTTGTAGCCTTTCCCTTTTAGGAAGGTTGGATGAGGCTTTAGAAGAATTAAAAAAGGCAGTTCTTCTAGGATATGATGATTTCTCCTATATCTTAAGAGATTCAGATTTAGAACCGTTAAGAAATTATTTGCCATTTAAAGATTTTTTTCAGAAGCTGAAGAGAATAAAACCTTGAATAGAGAGAAGGAAAAGGTAAAGCCCTATCATCTTCTTAAAAACACCTTATTTTTTGCTAAACTTAGCTGTGTATTAGCTCTACTTTTTCTTTTATTTAAGAGTGGCTTCCCTTGGAAAGTTGAGCAGTTAGTAGAAAATTTAAATTACTACCCAAAAGTAACTATATATCTAAGCATACTTTTTGCTATCGTTTCTTTAGTAAAGTTCCTCTTTAGTTGGGTGGATAGTTACTTAGTAGAGAAAAGGTTTAATCTTTCTTCTCAAACTTTTGGCGGGTGGTTTAAAGATTTTTTAAAAGCTACTATAGTAGAATTTTTAATATTTTTGATTCTGGGAGAAATTTTTTACTTTTTTCTGAAAGTAACAAAACTGTGGTGGCTATTGGTATGGATAGTATGGTTTTTCTTCACATTTGTACTAGCAAAGATTTCTCCTTATCTAATTTTACCTCTCTTCTTTAAGTTAAGAAAAATAGAGGAGCCTTCCCTTAAAGAAACCATTAATAACTTGGCACATACTTTTGGATTAAAGATAAAAGATATTTGGGAAGCTGATTTTTCTAGGAAAACTAAAAAGGCCAATGCCTTTGTTATTGGGTTAGGTAACTCAAAACGTATAGTTTTAGCAGATAATCTCTTAACTAGATATACTCCCCAAGAGATAGAAGTTGTGTGTGCCCATGAGTTTGCTCATATAAAAAACAAAGATACGTTAAAATCTATATTCCTTGTAGGGGGTAGCTTACTCTTTATGTTTTTGTTTTTAAACTTAATTCTTGGCAAGGTTGTTGATTCCATAGGTTTAGAGCTTTATCATCCTAGACTTTTACCTTTAATCTTGCTCTTTATAATTATTCTTAATTTTATTTTTACTCCCATAGAAAATTTCTTCTTAAGGAAGATAGAAGAAAAAGCGGATCAGCAGACCTTATCAGTTATTCAATCAAGGGATAGTTTTATAAGTTGTATGGAGAAGTTGGCTAAAGATAATTTAAGTGAAACCAATCCACCTAAATGGCGAAAACTTCTCTTTTATACTCACCCTCCCATCAATGAGAGGATAGAGAGGGCAAAGAGTCTATGAAGAAAGAGTTTGAAAAAAGACATTATATTAGAATTTCTACTGTATTTCCTGTAGAGTTCTACCTGCTCGATAAAGATGGTAAGAAAATTACTCCTTACCTTCAAGGATTTACTAACAACATCGGCAAGGGAGGATTATGTTTGGCAGTAAATGATTTATGGTGGGGTTTCTGGGATAGATTTACTAAAGAAAGTATCCTTTGTTTAGTTATAGAAGTTCCTTTCCGAAAGAATCCGATCTTAGCTAAGGGGAGAGTGGTCTGGAAGAAGAGAGAAAAACTGGAAAGATTCACCCACTGTAGGTTAGGGATAGAATTTACAGAGATTAGTCCTTCTTTAAAGAGAGCTCTTTTTAGATACGCAATTAGTAAAAAACTTTTTCCTTATGTAGTGTCTTCAGTGATAGCTATTCTTATTCTTTTTTCTTTCCTCATCTGGATGAGAGAGGAAAAGTTACTCCAAAAAAATAGAGATTTAGTAGCTAAGTATCACTCTCTCTTGGAAGAATCAGCTAAGTTAAGAAATCAATTAGCTGAGGAAACTAAACTTTTAACATTTGTGAAAGATAGAAAGAGTAAGCTAGAAAAAGAATTAGCCTCTCTTAAAGATGAACTTTCATTTTGGCAGGCTAAATACAGGCAACTTTTTAAACAAGAGATGAAGGTAAAAGAGAAAGAAAAGATAATTCAGGCTTTTCAGAATAAAATGAGGAGGCTTAAAGTTCAAATAGAGAGTTTAGAGAAAGAAAATCGGTTTTTAAAAGAAAAATTCAAAAAAGAAAAAGATATAAAGAGTAAACTTTCTCAGGAAGTTAAGATTCTGGAAAAAGAAAAAACCGAGTATGTAAAAAAGGTAGTAAAGGGGATGTATGAATGGATAACTACCCGTCAAGATTCAAATAGCGGGTTAGTTTTAAGTTATGAAGGAGATAGAGAGTTGAGCAGAGTAGCTTTTACCTATGACCAAGCTTTAGCGGTAATAGTGTTTACTCTCTTTAAAGATACTTCTAAAGCGAGAAAAGTTTTGGATTTTTATCTTAATCAAATAGAGAATAGAAAGTCTATTTACAACAGTTACTATACTAACGGAGAAGTCTTTGAATATATTATCTCTTCCGGACCAAACGCCTGGATAGGTTTGGCTAGCTTAAATTATGTAAAATTAACAAATGAGAAGAGGTATTTAAAGATAGCAAAAGCAGTAGGGGATTTTCTTCTGAAAATGATAGATAAAGAAGGAGGTATAAGAGGCGGACCTAATTTTCATTGGTATTCTACCGAACATAATTTGGACTGTTATGCCTTCTTTAAAATGTTGGGAGAGCTAACCAAAAATTCTTATTATTTCGACGTTTCTCAAAAGATAAAGAAGTGGATAGATACCTACGCTTATACTGATAAAGGTGTTCCTGTAAACAGAGGAAAGGGAGATGCTACTATTGCTACTGATACCTACGCTTGGTCGATCACTGCTTTAGGACCACAAGAACTGATTTCTTTAAAGATGAATCCCGAAGTTATTCTGGATTTTGCTGTAAAAAATTGCCGTGTCACTACTCACTTTAAGGTAAAGGATAAAGAAGTTTTTGTAACAGGATTCGATTTTGCTAAAGTTAGAAATTTACCTCGTGGAGGAGTGATTTCTTGTGAATGGACAGCTCAGATGATTTTAGCTTTTGAGATTTTAAGTAATTATTATCAAGATAAAAACCCAGATAAAGCTAACTACTATTGGGAGAGAGCAAACTACTATTTTGATGAGCTTCAGAAAATGGTAATTAACTCCCCTTCTCCTTTAGGAAGAGCTAATCCTACTCTTCCTTATGCTTCTGCTAGCTTCGTAGATACTGGTCATGGTTGGCGTACACCTAAAGGAGACAAAGTAGGATCCTTAGCATCTACCGCCTATTTTCTAATTTCTTACTTAGGATATAATCCTCTTAGTGGAGAGTTTCTTACTAACTCCTTAAAAAAAGCTTATGAACAAAGAACTAATAAAGCTTACACAAAAGCTAATTAGAATAGACTCATCCAATCCTCCTGGTAAAGAAAAAGAAATAGCTCTTTTTATAGAAAGATACATCAAGAATTTAAAGTTTACACCCAAGGTGTATGAGTTTGAGAAAAATAGACCTAACCTAGTATGTAAAATTCCCTCTCTTAGATCTAAGAAAAAACTTCTTATCACCCCTCACATAGATACTGTTCCTCCTTCAGGAAAATGGCGTTTCCCTCCTTTCTCGGGAAGAATTTATCGAGGAAGGATATACGGTAGAGGAGCCACCGATGATAAAGGAAATGCGGCCGTAGCTCTCTATCTTATTAAGTTGCTAAGAGAAAAAAGGATAAGATTGAAGAATTTAGATTTGATTATAGCTTTTACTGCTGATGAAGAAACGGGTAGTAAAGTGGGAATAAAGCCTCTTCTTAATCACTTAGGAAAGATAAATTATGGATTAGTTTTGGATAGTGATGATTTCGAAATTGTAGTTGCTCAAAAAGGATTACTTCACTTACGTGTAGAAATTTTTGGTAAAGAAGCTCACGGAGCATATCCTGAGAGGGGAGTAAATGCTATAGAAAAGTCTGTGCATATTTTAAATGAACTTCTTCAAGAAAATTGGGAAAATAAAGTTCATCCTCTTTTAAAAAGACCTACTATAAATATTGGAAGGATTTCTGGAGGGGAGAAGGTAAATATTGTAGCAGGTTTTAACTTTTTTGAACTAGATATAAGGTATATACCTTCGATGAATAAAAAGAGTATAGAAAAAAAACTTAGAAAAATTATAGAGAAATATATTAAGAAATACAGAATAAAAATTTTAGCTCATCAAAAACCTTTGGAAATAGCAAAGGAGCACTTTCTTATAAAGTTGATGAGAAAAGTGCTAAAGAAGCACAAAATTAAAATTTCCTATAAAGCGAGTTTAGGAGCTACAGTAATCAATTTTTTAAGCGAGAAAGGGATAGAAGGTTTCTGTTTTGGTTTTGGTTCAAAAGGATGCGCACATTCCGCTAACGAGTATGTGAAGATAAAGGACCTTTGTCAAGGGATAAAAGTACTGAAAGACTACGTCTTGGCCTTAGATGATTACGCCGGGGGAGAAAAGATTGTTTGATTTTATTCAAGAGGAGTTGAGGAAGCGTATCGATTTGAGAGATAGATTAAAAAAGATTGAAACTATAGGGGGAGCTGATATCTCCTTCCGAGGAGAAGAAGCTCAGGTGTGTATCTGTGTTTTAGACTTTAGAAGTTTAAGACTTATAGAGAGAAAAAATTACCGAGTTTGTATTAAGTTTCCTTACATACCAGGTTATCTCTCTTTTAGAGAAGGGCCAGCGATTCTAGAAGGAATTTTTAACCTTCGTACTTCTTGTGATTGTTTTATCTTTGATGGTAATGGCATCCTTCATCCTAAAAATTTAGGTTTAGCTACGTTCTTAGGCATAATTCTAAGAAAGCCTACAATAGGTTGTGCCAAGAGCCTTCTCTTAGGAGAATACAAAAGTCCTGGGAAAATAAGAGGAAATTTTTCCTATATAAAGTATAAAAAGAAGATATTAGGGGCTGCGGTAAGAACAAAGTCTCAAGTTAGAGAAGTATATGTCTCCTGTGGATGGGGAATAAGTTTAAAAAGAGCTATAGAAGTTGTCCTTGCTACTTCTAAGTATAGAATTCCCGAACCATTGAGATTAGCCCATATCTATTCTAAATTTTAAGAATCCTCTCTTTTTGAAAGATGATAAAGATTGGGTGTTGTGGTTTCCCCAAAAAAAGGACAGTTTACTTTGAAAATTTTAACTGCGTTGAGCTTCAAAATACCTTTTATCAACCTCCTCAGAAAGCTGAGACTTTTAATAAGTTAAGGGAAGAAGCTTCTCCTACCTTTGAATTTACAATAAAAGCTTGGCAGATAATTACTCATCTAAAAACTTCTCCTACCTATCGAAGACTTAAAAAAGTTATAGGGAGTCCTCAAAATTATGGGTTCTTTAAGCCAACAAAGGAGGTATTTGCTGCTTTTAAAAGAATTTATGAAGTTGCTAATTCTTTGAAAGCAAAGATAATTCTGTTTCAAACCCCACCTAATTTTAAAGAGAATAAGGAAAATATAGATAATATGTATAAATTTTTTAGTAAAGTGGAGAGAGGTAATTTAATTTTTTGTTGGGAGGAGAGAAGTGATTTTAAAGATGCTACTCTCAGAAGAATCTGTAAAGATTTAAATCTAATCCATGCCGTAGATCCGTTTAAAAGAGAACCGGTTTGGGGTAGTTTTTTATATTTCCGGCTTCATGGCAAGGAAGGATATAGATATAAGTATACTAACAAGGATTTAAAATATTTGAAGAGATTGGTGGAAAGAAGATCTGGGTATGTTTTCTTTAACAATGTTTACATGTGGGAGGATGCTTTAAGTTTTAAAAAAATGATTTTCTGATGGTAAAAGAAATCTACTCATTAGGTACGAGTAACCGTAGCCAAGATGCTTTTCTAAGAATAATTAAAAAATTTCATATTCAAAGAATAGTAGATGTGAGAAGGTTTCCTACTTCTAAATTTCTCCATTTTAAGGCTTCTAACCTAAAAAAGATCCTTAATCAAGAGAATGTAGAATATGTGTATATGGGAGATATTTTAGGAGGTTATAGGAAAGAGGGATACAGAAATTATCTTCAGACACAAGCTTTTTCTTCAGGGTTAAGAAAGTTAGAGAAGTTAGCTTTAGAGAAAAGGACCTGTATCTTATGTTGTGAGCGTTTTTACTTCAGGTGTCATAGGCGTTTTATAACCGAGGCTTTAAGGGGAAATTTTAAGGTTATCCACATAATTGAGGAGGATAAAGTTAAGCAGGAATAGATGGGAACTTGCAGGATATGTAAAAAGAAAGCTCCAGAAATTTCTTCTCTTTTAAGTGTGTGTGGAAGATGCATTAGAGAGAATTTTAGTAAAGTAAAAGAATTCTTAGAGGAAATTCATATAGGAATAAAAAAAGAGGAGGGGATTTCTCTTAAAAAGCAGAGAGAAAGTAGATTAAGATGCGAGTTATGTATCAATAATTGTTGCTTACAGGAAGGAGAAATCAGCTTTTGTGGGTTAAGGAAAGTGGAGAAAAATAAATTAGTTGGGCCAAATAGAAATTTTGCTAACCTGGAGTTTTACTTCGACCCTCTTCCCACAAACTGTGTAGCTAGCTTCTGTTGTGCTGCTACAGGATGCGGATATCCTCAATTTTCCTATACCTCAGGTGATGAGTTAGGTTATAAGAATTTAGCTGTATTCTTCAATGGCTGTTCATTTAATTGCCTCTTTTGTCAGAATTATCACTATCGCAAGAGATTACAATTCAATAACTTAGTGAGTGTAGACGATCTTTTAGAAGCTATTGATTCAAAAACTTCGTGTGTGTGTTTTTTTGGTGGAGAGCCTTCCTGTCAGATAGAGTTTACTATAGAATTTTCTCGCCGAGCTATAGAAGTTAGAAAGAATAGGATTTTAAGAATCTGTTGGGAGACAAATGGAAGTTTTAATCCCAAATTCAATGAGGAAATTTTAAATATCCTTCTTGAAAGTGGGGGAACAATAAAATTTGATTTAAAGTTTTTCTCTCCAGAGTTAAATCTAGCTCTATGTGGTAAGAGTAACAAGCAGAGTTATGATAATTTCTCCTTTTTTGCTAGAAACTTTTATAGAAGAAAGAATCCTCCTTTAGTATGTGTATCTACACCTAT
>Ga0190363_1000692_pt1 | contig 20030 bp, 23 predicted proteins | sample 48721867_MG_FD_161272 | JGI IMG/M metagenome (GOLD analysis project Ga0190363, IMG submission 161272) | Hydrothermal vent microbial mat bacterial communities from Southern Trench, Guaymas Basin, Mexico - 4872-18-6-7_MG | ecosystem: Environmental > Aquatic > Marine > Hydrothermal vents >... | reverse complement strand
CATGTGACCGGCTAGCATAACCTTTGGCCCGTCACCCTTCTTGCGGGCAATAACGTTTCCAAGTTTATCAACTTTTATTTCATCCACATATGGCTTGAACGCTTCAATGACAACGTCCCTAACTCCCATGAACTCATAGCCCGTGACTCCCGGAGCTTCGACTATTTTCTTTAAAAGCTCGTAGTCCACCATTGTTACCACCTCGTTTAGATATTCATCGTAATGTAGGATAAAGAATATTTAAGGTTTTAGGTGGATAATTTAGAAAAGATGACATAAACCTAAATTTGCAAACGGAGAGGAACTCCCATGTTGCTAAAGCTTCCAATAGTCGAGTGTACTTTTATAAAGAGATTGAACAGATTTGTTGGATTAATAGAGATTAATGGAGAGGTTAAAAAAGCTTTAATAACAAACACCGGGCGTTTAGAAGAATTTATGGTGGAAGGGAGAAAGGCATTCTGTGTTCCTAAACAAGGTGGAAAGACAGAGTTCATTCTAATTGGATTCCTAGAAAAAGAGGGAAGAGGTGCGATTATAGATACGAGAACTCAAGCAAAGGCCTTTGAAAGAGCTGTGGAACTCGGCCTAATTTCTTGGCTTAAAAATTGGAAAATAAAAAAGAAAGAAGTTAAAATCGGTAATTCAAGATTAGATTACCTCTTAAATTACAATGGAGAAGAAATCTGGGTAGAAATGAAAAGTGCAGTTTTAAGAGATGGAGAATATGCTTCATACCCTGATTGCCCAAGCACTAGGGGTCAAAAGCATGTAAAAGAACTTATAAAGTTAAGAAAAGATGGAAAACGAGCAATGATAGTTTTTATATGTGCGCTCTCAGGAGTTAAGAAATTTAGGCCCTATAAAAAGGGCGATCCAAAAATAGCCGAACTTTTAAAGGAAGCCAAGAAAATAGGTGTGGAAATTAGGGGAATTTGCATAAGCCTTCTTCCAACTGGAGAAGTCATCTTGGAGGATGACAACTTAGCAATTGAAGTTTAGCCCAAAGACTTTTATAACGCTTAACCAATAAAGAAAATCAGGGGTAACACCCCGCGGAGGTGCTGGGAATGACTATTGTTGATGTTAGAATTTTAGTTGAAGGAGCAAGCGATGTAGAAGTTGTAAGTAAGGCCCTTCAAGGCTTAGCTCTTGGGAGTGAATACAACATAACGATCTCTGCAATAATCCCAACCACAAATTTAGAAATAGCCAAAAGCGCTACAGCAGGAGCTGATTTATTGATAATAGCAACAGACGCCGACAGGGTGGGAAGAGAGTTAGCAGAAAGAATGTTTAGGGAACTCGGGGAGTTAGTAGGTCAAGTGGAAAGAATGAAAATCCCAATGGGACATGACTTAGAGCATATAGATGTGGAGCTGGTTAGAAAAGAGCTTAAAAATACCCTAGTCAGAGCCGGACTAAAAAGTCTCCAAGTTCTTCCGGAGTATATGGCACTAAGAAATCAATTATTTGACTTGAAAGGAAAACATGAAATGTTAATACAAGAAAATGAAGAGCTCAAGAAGAATTATCAAGAGCTTGAACAGAAATACGGAGAACTCTTAGAGGAATACAGCCAGGTGCTAGAAGAAAACAATAGACTCAAAGAATCATTGAAGAAGAGAGCCAATGTATTCAAGTTAACAGATATCTGGAAAGAGTTATTTGGTGAAACTACACCTCCTGATGAAAGGCATATTGCAGAAGCTGTGGAAAAGTTAAACCTTGGAGGGAAGATAATAGTTGGACAAGGTCATATATACTCTGAAGACGAGGATCTCATAGTTGAGCTTCTCAGAATCGTTCATCTAAGCCTAAGTATAGCCCAAGCACAAAAGGAAGAACCCCAAGTAGAAGAAAAAACCCCTGAAGAAATCGAGGAACCAGAGACAAGATTTGAAGACTTTTAATCTTCTATAATTTATTTTCGTGATCCTTATGGACGATGGAATAGAAGAGTTTAAAACCTATCTCGAACTCGAGGGGAAAAGCCCTCAAACAGTTAGAATGTACACCTACTACGTAGAGAGATTTTTAAAAGATGTTAAAAATCCCAATTATCGTTCTGCACTTCGTTTTCTTGCCAAACTAAAGAAAGAAGGCTACTCCAATAAAAGTCTCAATCTCGTTGTTCAGGCTTTAAAATCATATTTCAGATTTGAAGGCCTTGATGAAGATGCTGAAAAGTTAAAATCACCCAAGGTCCCAAGGAGCTTGCCAAAAAGCCTCACAAGAGAAGATGTTAAAAGACTCCTCAATGCTGTCCCACTTACAAGAAAGAGAGACCGACTCATTATATTGCTCCTTTATGGAACAGGCCTTAGAGTAAGTGAAGTATGCAACCTCAAAATAAAAGATATTGACTTCAATAAGGGTGTCCTAACTGTAAAAGGGGGTAAAGGGGCAAAAGATAGAATAGTGCCACTTTCAGGATCCCTGCTTAAAGAAATAGACGAGTATCTAGAAACTAGAAAAGATGGGAGTGAGTATCTGTTCGTAGAAATTAGGAGAGAGAAAAAAGATAAAATCTCTCCAAAGACAGTATGGTACCTATTAAAGAAATATGGGAACAAGGCCAATGTAAGTGTAACTCCTCACATGCTCCGCCACAGCTTTGCAACACACATGCTGGAGAGAGGAATTGACATAAGAGTGATTCAAGAAATTCTTGGCCACTCAAGCCTTTCAACAACCCAAATTTACACTAAGGTGACTGTTGAACACCTAAAGAAGGCCCAAGAGAAGGCCAAACTTATTGAGGACCTCATTGAATGATACCATTCCACTTCTTAGTTATAAGTTATAAGTTAAAAGTTAAACATTATAACTGAGAAATTCTCCAAGTAAAAAAAGAATGACAAGCATTAGTATGCACCCTTTCTCATGAGCAAACTCAAATAACTTGCAAAGGCTCCTGCAGAGATTGTGTCTCCAAGGCCCACTGTAGAGACAGGATTTTTAACAATCCTTGTAGGAGTTATGACTATCTTGTATTCCCTTGTTCTCATTTTACTCAACGCTTCTTCTAGTCTAAGCTTCACGTATTCCCCTTTCTCATTAAATGGGATATTAAGACCAACTTTGACATCTTCCGGCCGTTTAATATCCCCTAAAAATGCCCTAGTGGCTGCCAATGTTGTGCCAACTTCAAGCGATTTTAACAGATCTCCCTCGCTCAATGGATTATCGCGGTGAGTAATATACATAAGATAATAGATGGTGTGGATCTGGAGAACTTCTAGGTTAAGCTCATCAAGAAGAATCTTCGCCCCTAAAACTGTATCCTCAATTCTATTGTAAGTGAAAATCCGGTCGCTTAAGTCTCTATACCCCAAAACACTTAGTATATGAGCAATCTCAGCTTCATCCATGCCTACACTATCCACAAGAGGGAAGATGTTGAAGATTACTTTTTTTCTTAGGTCTCTATCTTGGATCGAGGCAAACTCCACATGAATCTTAACATCTTTTTTCTTTTTGAGGAGTTTAATATCTTCCTTGGCCTTTCTTAAATAATAGTTCGCATTTTTTCCATCTGTATAATGGTTTCTTATTCCCTGATATCCAGAGAGGATTGCTCCATCAACCATTTCTCCTATCTCAGGAAGATATGGCTTAAAGTTAGAAGAAGTTTCTACCCTCGCAAACTCCTCAGATCTACATGCAACAATGAATCTCCCAGAATAGGGGACTTCAACCACTTCATTGCCAAGTTTAAATCTCGTGCCTGCTCTGAATTCAAAGATTCTGTTAATCTTCACTGGGTCGCCTTCTTTATATGCCTCTAAAGGTTTTTTTAGGGCCAATTTTTCATTTTCGATAACAGGATATAAAAGATTGCCTCTTCTAACAAACATTTCAGCCTGTTTTTTCCCTAGAAGAGGAGAATAAGCTATAACTTTCTTGAACTCGAGATTAGCAAGAAGATTTGCTATGATTCCCACCTGCCCCCCAATTCTCTCCACACCATGCTCAAAACGGGAATTAAACCATTTATCTACTTCATAACTCATCAAAGGGACAGATTGTGGTTTCCCGGTTTTGAGAGCATGGATTAATCTGGCAACAAAATCCAATGGTTCATTTATCTCCCTTGGATACTCTTGCATTCTCTTTTTAATGTTCTCTGCTCCAAATTCCTTTATGAGACTCTGGATATGCTTTTCGTTTAAGTATATTATGGCATCAACGTTTGTGTTATATGCTAAGTACATGCTCATATCTTGGAAGTCTCTGAGAAACTCTATCATACTTATCACCTTCGGTGAGTACTAAGGATGACATAGATGAAATGTCTTAAAAATGTTTTCATTAAACAAGAGAAGAGAGTAAAAATCTCAATATTCAACAAAGAGTCTTCCAAGCCATGGAATCTTTTCTCCAACATCTAACTCTCTTAAAGCAAGCCAAAGAGAAGCTTGGTTGCTTGTGACAACTGGAATCCCAAAGTCATCTTCAAGAAGCTCAATAATCTCAAAGGTTCTGAAGTTTGTGCAGCTTATAAAAACAGCATCTGCCTCATCTGTGAATAGTGCCTTTATCATTCTGTAGGCCTCATAGGGTTCAAGTCTCCCTATCTTTGTATTGTCTACAATACCAAGGCCCCTAATGTCAATTACTTCCAATTCATTTGCTTCTAAAAACTCCCTTTCTCGTTGATTTATTTCATCTGTGTAAGGAGTGACTACAAGGATTTGTTGGGCATCTAAAATTTTTAACGCCTCAACAATCGCCGTACTCGTTGTTACCACAGGGAACTTTACTTCATCTTCTATTTTCATGGAGACCTCTTTATCAAACTCCCCTCCACCTATGAAAGAACCGCTTGTACATCCGTAGAGAATTAAATCCACATCAGCGTCTTTTAAAAGTCTCGCACTTTCTAATGCAAGACCACTCATTGCCAATAACTCCTCTTCAGTGACGTTTTTTAGTGGCATTCTCGCAGTGTGTAATGAAACACCCTCTGGCAAAGCAGAATGTAATTCCATCTCCATTGTAGTGTTTGATGAGGGGACTATTAAACCTATTCTACCTCTCCACCCGTACATGCTTTCACCTAAAATTGATATGATGGGGGAGTATATTAAGCTTTTCTAACCAAATCCTAATAAACATCAAATTCTCTATCAATTCTGGTGAGCAATATGCTTAGATATCCCACAGTCGCTGGTAGTTTTTATCCTACTGGAGAAGAGCTCAACATGATGTTGAAAGAGTTTTTCAAAGACCTTGGGGAACTCGGAGAGAAGAAAAAAATAACTGCGGGAGTTGCTCCTCATGCAGGATACGTGTTCTCTGGATTTACTGCTTCAAGAACGTATAAAGCTATTTACGAGGATGGTTTACCAGAAACTTTTGTTGTGATAGGGCCCAATCATACTGGCCTAGGTTCACCAGTGGCTATTTATCCAGAAGGAGAATGGGCAACTCCAATGGGGGAAATTAAAATTGATGAAGACCTCGCTAAAGCCATAGCAAGACACTCAGGAATAGCTGACTTAGACGAGTTTGCCCATAAATATGAGCATTCCATAGAAGTGCAAATACCTTTTATTCAATACATCTCTCAAAAAGCTGAAGAAGAGGTAAGGATTGTTCCCATAACTCTTGGTCTCCAAGATGAAGAAGTGGCTGAGGATTTGGGAAAAGCAATTTTCGAAGCAAGTCAAGAGCTTGGAAGAGATATCGTTGTTATAGCAAGCACGGATATGATGCATTACGGCTACGTTTATGGCTATGTACCTTTTAGAGCGAGGGGAGATGATTTGCTTGGAAGAATAAAGGAATGGGACTTCAGGATAATTCAGAAGATTCTTGAATTTGACCATAAAGGAATATTTGATGAAATTAGGAAGATGGATCACACGATGTGCGGCCCTGGAGGAGTGGCTACTGCAATAGTGTTTTCAAGGCTTGCTGGAGCCGTTGAAACGGAGGTTTTGCATTATACCACAAGCTTTGAGGTGAGCAGAAGTACGGATGCCGTAGTCGGCTACGTTAGCATCATCATGAGAAAGGCATGAAATTGGAGGAAGGTGAATGGCGCGCGTAACACAAAAGCTGATTCAAGGTACAGGTGTTTCCTTCCTCATTTTAGCTACACTATACTTTGGTGAGCTTTTATTTAACCTAGACAACCCTCATTTTAACGATGCTGACGCAATAGAGCTCATTGTAAAGTCTGCTATGTCTTTTCTCCTGCTTGGAGGAGCATTGGTAGCATTTTCGGTGTTTTACCCTGAAGCCAAGAAAACAACAAAAGTCTTAGGTGCAATATCCCTCTTAACCTTAGCAACTCTGCTAGGATATGCAATTGGTGTTGAAAGCTTCACAAGATGTCTTTCTTCGTGCAGCACATTTGAGATGCACTGGATTGTGAACGTGGTGGGCGTCATAATCTTTGCACTTTCCATTGCTGGCATAATCTCTGTGCTGATGCAGTTTCTAAAATCTGCGGAAGTTTCATAGCTCAAGACCAAAAGAAAAATAAATTCAAAAGGTATACCTTAGACTATGAAGATTGAAGATGCGGTAGAGAAAATACTCTCCCTTGACAAAGCGGGGAAAGTTAAGTTCATAATCCTTTACGGCTCTCATGCGAGAGGAGAGGCTCGAAAGGACAGTGACATTGATTTATGCATCTATTATGACAGCACAAAGAGGGAAGCTTTTGAATTCAGAATGAAAATTCTCGGAGAACTCCCAGACAATTATGATGTACAAATTTTCAACTTGCTGCCACTATTTCTCAGAAAAGAATGCCTGAAGGGTGTTGTACTGCTCTGCAGGGATTGGGAGTTTTTGTATGACATCGCATACAAGACCATTGAAGAATTCGAAGATTTTAAGCGTTATTACTATGATTACATTGGTTTGGAGGCGATAGAATGAGAACCCTTGAAGAGATACAAAAGATACTCCAGAGCCATAAAGAAGAACTCTACAAAAAATTTGGAGTTAAGAGAATTGGTATCTTCGGATCTTATTCAAGAGGAAAGCAAAAGGAAACAAGTGATATTGACATTTTAGTTGAATTTCACAGGCCTATTGGATTTATTAAGTTCATTAAGCTCCAAGAATATCTCGAAAGTCTACTTGGAGTTAAAGTTGATCTTGTTACAAAAAAAGCATTGAAGAAGCAAATTAGAAAGCAAATTCTCCAAGAGGTGAAATACGTATGAGGGATCCATATCTGTATGTTGAAGATATTCTTAAGTCAATTGAAAAAATAAAACGTTACACTGCTGGCATGTCTTTCGGAGATTTCATAAGAGATGAGAAAACTATCGACGCAGTCTTAAGAAATTTGGAAATTATAAGAGAAGCTGCCAAAAATGCTCCAGAAGAAATCAGACAAAAATATTCTCAAATCCCCTGGAAAGAGATCGCTGGAATGAGAGACAGACTTATTCATGCTTATTTTGGGGTTGATTTGGAGATTGTCTGGCAAACTATAGTCTCAGATTTGCCAAAGCTGGAATTCGAGTTAATCAAAATTATCAAGAAGGAGGGACAAAAATGAGAGTACTCGCTTCAGCACCGGCTAAAATCATTCTTTTTGGAGAGCACAGTGTTGTTTATGGAAAACCCGCTATAGCGGCAGCTATTGATTTGAGAACTTATGTAAGAGCTGAATTCAATAAAAATAGGAGAATAAGGATAGAGGCAAAGGATATAAGGACTCCTGGCCTAACAGTTTCTTTCTCAGAAGATCAAATATATTTTGAAACCGATTATGGAAAGGCCGCAGAGGTTTTGAGCTATGTAAGAGAGGCTATAAACCTCGTTATGGAAGAAACGGGAAAGCAGAAGGGAGTAACAGTTTCTATAACTTCCCAAATTCCCGTAGGTGCTGGCCTTGGAAGTTCAGCTGCTGTAGCAGTTGCAACTATTGGAGCAGTTTCAAAGCTTTTGGACTTGGAGCTGAGCAATGCGGAGATAGCCAAACTTGGACACAAAGTGGAGCTCCTCGTGCAAGGTGCGTCGAGTGGAATTGACCCGACGGTTTCCGCTGTTGGTGGTTTTCTTTACTACCAAAATGGATCCTTTGAAAGTCTGCCAGTGGTGGAGCTTCCAATAGTGGTTGGCTACACAGGTTCAAGTGGCTCCACAAAAGAACTAGTTGCAAAAGTCAGAAGAAACTATGAGGAGATGCCCGAGATAATTGAGCCAATCCTCAATTCGATGGGCAAGCTCGTGGAAAAGGCCAGAGAAGTCATCCTTGCAGAGTACGACAAGGAAATCAAGTTCAAACTCCTCGGGACGTTAATGAACATAAATCACGGCCTCCTTGACGCCCTTGGTGTCTCAACAAAAAGCCTAAGCGACTTGGTGTATGCTTCAAGGGAAGCTGGAGCTTTGGGGGCCAAGATAACCGGTGCCGGTGGTGGTGGCTGTATGTACGCTTTAGCTCCAGGAAAGCAAAGTGAAGTTGCAACAGCAATAAAGATTGCCGGAGGAATGCCGATAGTAACAAAGATAAGCAGAGAAGGGCTCAGAATTGAAGATATCGTACAATAATGCTTATTTTTGTTCGCTCTTTTACTCTTGCTTCTTTTTATTAACGGAATCATTGAAAATGCAGTTGGAAAGTAATAACTCCCGAAAAAAATGTAATAAATTAAAATTCATAAAAGAAAATTTATAAGTTTTGAAGTCAAAAATATTATTGCAATACTTGATGGGAGACGCACACATGAAAAGGCTCCTTGCACTGCTTGTTGGGTTGCTAATAATCGGAACAACAGCAGAGATTGCAGGGGCTGCAAATACTACAAAAATTCCAGAAGTTAAAGCACATACACTTTATGTGGAAGGAAAACCTGTGAAAATTATAGAAAAAGGTGGTTTAGTTACAGTTAGGGAAACACCAAGATTAGATAGGAAAAAAGTCTTTGAAGCGGTAAATGCTTATTTTGTTAGGGAACACAAACTAAACAAAATATCTTCACAGGGGGCTATGAAATGAAAAACCCTCTTTCAACCATTTTTTTGATATTTTTAGTTTTTGCTGCAGGATGCATCTCAGATTTTTCACAAAAGGGATTTAAAATCACAAGCCCACAAGAGATATCACAGATAGGATGCATCGAAAATTTTGATGTTACCAATTTCTTAGGAGAAAATTGGATTAACTACACTTTAAAGCGTGTTTATCTTGCTCAAACACCAGATGGAGGTTTTACAGAGATCGTTGATTATGTAATACCCGATATCCTATCAACTTACTACTTTACTAAAGCATTAACCTTAGTAAATCAGACCCCATATAATAAAGTCCAAACTATAAAATGGTTACATGAGGAGGAGAAAACTTTCTTTAGAAATTCTACCAAGACAAATATAAACGATTTTCTTAAATTGTATTTCGGAGTTATGAGCTTGTCCCTACTTAATGAGACCCCTTCCAATAGGGAAGACATCATCAGCCTAATTTTATCATACAAACAGGACAATGGAAGTTTTATTGATGAGGATGATACAGATATGACAGAAAAAGCATTAGAGATGTTAAGTGCTCTAGGGTATAATGTTGCTGAGCTTAATGACACAAAAATGCATGTTTTAAATGAATGGAGTAACCTAACCCCACCAAACGTTGATAACTTTAGATCTGTTGTAAAATATATAAGCATGTTTAACATGTACACCAACATGTTGCAAATGCTGGGAATTGATTATAGAGATCTGAAGGACTACGATCAAAAGGTATACCCTCTTATCTGGCTTTCTCAGAACACTTCTTTCTTTCTGGAAAGCCCCCCTCCACTATTTTTGATGACTTATATATTGGAAGCCCTTAAAAAAGAAAACTCATTGACAGATGATATTAAATCAGCTACTTACAAAATCTTAATGGAAGAGAAGCTCTGGGATGGAGGGTTCAATCTCTTCGGATTAGATTATGGGGAACCTCAGGGGACATATTACGCTGTCGAAGCTTTGATATTAATTGGGAAAATGCCAGAGAGGGATACCATCAATTTTATCCATGAAAGAGAAACTCCATTAGGAGGGTTCATTTTCTGCTATCAATCGTTTGGAGATCCTTTGTCAACATATATGGCAGTTCACACAAGCAAACTGCTGGGAGGAGAGATAAACAAGACCAGAATAAAAAACTATCTCAGTAGAGCAGTCTATTATCGAAAACCATATTCCAACGATGAGCTAGCTCCCCTCTACTTTGTATACTTGACTTATAAAGAGCTCGGCATTACTATGGACAATGAAACTTATAATTATATCAGAAACGAAACTGCCAGGCTTTTCAATCTTTATCTCACTGAGAAAACTGACAACATTGTAGAGGATGGAAGCTGGATAAGTCTAATAAAACTTGGAAAAGAAGTTGGTGTTGTTTTGGATGAGAAAACAAAGAATCAACTTATTGAAAAAATCTTGTCCCAACGAAATCAAGATGGAACATTTGGAAATCATTCGGGAAACATAAACAAAAAACTATTATACACATCACATGCAGTTCTCCTTCTAGAAGAGTTAGGGTACAAATGTCGTGATGAAAGAACTGTTGAATTCCTTTTAAATTCGCAGATGAACGGTGGATGGGGAGTTCCGGATCTTTACACAACTTACTATGTTGTTAGAGCCTTAAGAACTATAGGAGTTTGCCCAAAAGACGTTGATGGACTTTTAAGTTTTTTAAAAAGAGTACAGTATCCATACGGTGGATTTAATTTCTATGAAGGGCAAGAGAATGCCTATGGTGGTTTATATGAGACATATCTTGCACTAAGGATACTGGAGTTGCTTCCCCTTTCATAAATTTTTCAAAACTGCTATAAACCTTAGTCTGTATTGCATATTTGGTGTGCGTGATGATAATCATTAAGCTCGGTGGAAGTGTGATAAGCGACAAAAACAGCCCCTATTCATTTAATCGAGAAGCCGTTGAAGTAATAGCTGAAGAGGTAGCCCAGTTTTATCCAGAAGAAAGCTTTATCCTTGTTCATGGAGGCGGGAGCTTCGGACACCCAAATGCTAGGGAGTACAAAATTCGAGAAGGACTAATGGGAGATGTAAAGCGTAAAAGGATCGGCTTCTCAAAGACCCATCAAGCAATGCTTAAATTAAATAGTCTAATAGTTGAAACTTTCCTCGAGAAGGGTCTACCTGCCTATTCTGTATCTTCTTCCTCAATATTCCTCATAGAAAAAGGGGAGATTGTCTATGGTGAGCTCGAAGTTTTAAGAAAGCTATTGGAGAAAGATTTCATCCCAGTTCTCTTTGGTGACACAGCAATAGCCCTTGATAAGGGAATAGACATTCTCTCTGGGGATCAAATAGTGAACTACCTTGCAAGGATGTTCAAACCAAGTAAAGTGCTTTTTTTGATGGACGTTGATGGGATCTATGATAGAAATCCAAGAGAAAAAGGAGCAAGACTCATTAAAGAACTTACGGAAGAAGAAATTAAACACCTGCTGAAAAGCTCAGAATCAGCTGGAATAGATGTAACGGGAGGTATCGGAAATAAACTAAAGAAAGCTCTAGAAATAGCTCACTACACAGATATATATTTTGCCAATGGAATCGTCAAGGGAAATTTAATAAGAATCTTGAAAGGAGAAAATCCGGGGACAATTATTAAGAGGTGGTAAAATGGATAAAGAAGAGCTTACTGTGATTAGAAAGTTTGAACACATAGAACACTGCTTAAAGAAGCAAGTTGAAGCTCATGTAAGCACCCAATTTGAGAACATACATTTTGTTCATACATCCCTACCTGAAATAGACAAAGAGGAAATAGATTTAAGCGTTGAATTCCTTGGAAGAAGATTTGATTATCCAATAATGATAGCCGGAATGACCGGAGGAACAAAAGGATCACAGCTTGCTGGCAAAATCAACAAAACTCTGGCCAAAGCTGCCCAAGAGCTTAACATCCCCATGGGTGTCGGAAGCCAGCGAGCAATGATTAGAAAACCTGAAACCTGGGAAAGCTACTACGTTAGGGATGTTGCACCAGACATTTTCCTCGTTGGCAATTTGGGAGCACCCCAATTTGCTGAGAATATGCCAAACCGCTATGGTGTTGAGGAGGCTTTGAAAGCTGTGGAAACAATTCAAGCCGATGCCCTTGCTATTCACATGAACCCCCTCCAAGAGAGCGTCCAGCCAGAGGGAGATACACAATATAAAGGAGTCATAAAGGCTTTGGCAGAACTTAAGGGTGAGCTTTCATATCCTATAATAGCCAAAGAAACTGGAGCTGGAGTCTCAATGAAAGTTGCAATAAAGTTAGAGAGCATTGGAATCGACGCAATAGACGTTGGAGGTCTTGGAGGAACATCATGGAGTGGCGTTGAGTACTATAGAGCAAAAGATGAGAGAAGCAAGAATCTAGCCCTAAAATTCTGGGACTGGGGGATTCCAACTGCTTTAAGCGTTGCTGAAGTTCGCTACGCCACAAGGCTCCCAATAATCGCCACAGGTGGAATAAGAGATGGCATGATGATTGCAAAGGCCTTAGCCCTTGGTGCAAACTTAGCGGGAGTTGCTTTACCTCTACTGAAGCCAGCAGTCAATGGAGATGTTGAGGGAGTGATCAAGATTCTTCAAAGATACATAGATGAGTTGAGAAATGCGATGTTTCTCGTTGGGGCAGAGGACGTTAAGGAGCTTAGAAAAGTGCCTCTCGTGGTTACAGGATTTGCAAGAGAGTGGCTTGAGCAGAGGATAGATTTATGGGAGTTTTTAAGAGATAGAAGACTTTGAAGCTTTTTCTTTTCTAATGCACATATTTTTAAACCCTCGAAGCTAGTATACCTTAACCCGGTGGAGTTCCGCTCCACCAGCCAAAGGGCCGAGGCCGACAAAAAGTCCGCCTCAATAAAATAGTGGAGGAACTGAAATGATAAAAGTTTACACAATAGGCGGTTATGAAGAAGTAGGTAAAAATATGACTGCCATAGAATATGAAAATGAGGTTATAATAATTGATATGGGAATTAGACTTGACCGAGTTCTTATTCATGAAGATGTTAATTTCCAAAAAATGAGTTCGCGAGATTTGAGAAAATTAGGGGCAATTCCAGATGATACAATAATAAAAAATAAGAAAGTTGTGGCAATAGCCCTTTCTCACGGTCATCTCGACCACATAGGAGCTATAGCAAAACTCGCTCCTCATTATTCTAACGTTCCTATCTATGGAACACCTTATACTATAAAACTCGCAAAAGGAGAGGTTAGAAGCGAACAGTATTTTGAAGTCACAAACCCTATGTACGAAACCCAATACGGGGAGATAGTTCAGGTGAGTGAAAACTTGGCCATAGAGTTCATCCAAATAACACACTCAATTCCTCATTCCTCTATAGTCGTAGTACATACACCAGAGGGTGCTGTGGTTTATGCTTGTGACTATAAATTTGATAACCACAATCCTCTAGGAGAAAAACCGGATTATAAAAGACTTAAGGAAATAGGTCAAGAAGGTGTGAAAGTCCTTATACCTGAATCCACAAGGGTCGCAGAAGCTACGAAGACACCCAGCGAAGCATCTGCAAAGCTTCTCCTAGAAGACTTTTTCTACTATGAGGGAATGGAAGAAAAAGGGCTAATAACGACAACCTTTGCCTCCCACATAGCCCGTCTTCAAGAGCTAATAGAGATAGCAAACAACATGGGAAGGCAGGCTATTCTTATAGGAAGATCACTGGCCAAATACACGGGCATAGCAAAACAATTAGGTCTAATAAAGATGAAAGGGGCCAAGGCCGTTAGAAGTCCAGCTGCGGTCCAAAAAACTCTTAGAGAAGTCTCTCAAGCCAGAGAAAACTACCTTCTCATTGTAACGGGCCACCAAGGTGAACCCGGAGCAGTACTCACAAGAATGGCCAATGGAGAGCTCTATGACATTGGAAAAGATGATACTGTTATATTTTCTGCCGGAGTCATCCCCAACCCCCTCAACATTGCCCAACGTTATGCTTTGGAGACTAAACTTAGAATGAGGGGAGTTCGAATGGTAAAGGATCTACACGTATCTGGCCACTCGAGTAGAGAAGATCATAGGTACTTGATTAAACTTTTAAATCCAGAGAATATGATTCCTGCTCATGGAGAGTTTAGGATGCTCACTCATTATGCCGAACTTGCAGAGGAGGAAGGGTACTTAATTGGAAAAGATGTTTTCGTATCAAGGAATGGTTACAAAGTTGATGTGAGGTGATAGATAATGAAATTTGATCCTTTATTTGAAGCATTGAAAGAAAAAATCAAAATAGTCGATGAGGCCATTTTTGAACTTATACCTGAAAAGGAGCCCAAAGTTATTTATGATGCTGCAAGGCATTACCCCTTAGCTGGAGGAAAGAGAATTAGGCCGTTTATAGTTTTAACCTCTACCGAAGCTGTTGGAGGAAATCCAGAGAAAGCTGTTTATGCAGCAACAGCCGTAGAACTGCTCCACAACTACTCCCTAGTGCACGATGACATAATGGACATGGACGAGAAAAGAAGAGGCAGGCCGACGGTTCATAAAGTTTGGGGAATAAACATGGGGATTTTGGCTGGAGATTTGCTCTTCTCAAAGGTTTTTGAGGCTGTAGCAAAAATACCTGTTGAAGCTGAGAAAGTCGTGAGGATTCTAGATGTTATTGCAAAGACATCAAACGAACTATGCGAAGGGCAGGCAATGGACTTGGAGTTTGAAAACAAAGGAACGGTTACCATAGAGGAATACATGAAAATGATAAGTGGAAAAACCGGCGCGCTAATAGATGCTTCAGCTACGATAGGTGGCCTCATAGGGACAGAAAATAATGAATACATTCAGGCCCTCTCAAAATATGGAAGGAACGTTGGTATAGCATTCCAGATCTGGGATGATGTTCTTGATCTTATAGCAGACGAAGAAAAACTTGGAAAACCCGTGGGGAGTGATATAAGAAAAGGCAAAAAAACAATTATTGTGGCTCACTTCTTAGAGAACGCAAGTGAAGAAGATAAAGTAGAGTTTTTCAAAATATTCGGCAAATATGCTGGAGACGTAAAAGGAGAGGGAATCATTGAAGAAGATATTCAAGAAGAAGTCAAAAAAGCAATTGATCTCCTAAAGAAATATGGAAGTACGGACTATGCAACCAACCTTGCAAGAAAACTCATTGACGAAGCAAAAGAAGCTTTGAAAGCATTGCCAGAAAGTGAGGCCAGAAAGCATCTAGAACTTTTAGCAGATTTCATAGTGGAAAGGGAGTATTAATCTGTTAGAAAACATCCCCTTTTACATTTCTTCTCGATGTATCTAACGAGACTGGCCCTAACATTTAGTTAGGAAGGTATAACTTCTAAGTTATACGTAACAACTCAAACTACATACTTTATAAGCAAACACTCTTATAGATTTTTGAGAATCCCAAAGCGAAAAGTTTATATAGACAATTTTGGCTTCTTTCTTTCGGTGCCCCGGTGGCTCAGCCTGGTGGAGCGGCCGCTTGGTAAGCGGCAGGCCGCGGGTTCAAACCCCGCCCGGGGCTCCAAAATAGGGTCTCTGTTTTGAGAATCGTACCAAAAAGTGTTAAAAACCTTAATATTATCTTGTTCTGACATACCATGAGCACCAGAGAGAAAATTTTAGAGTACATCACAAAAAATCCAGGGATAACCTTCCGTAGATTAGCCCAAGAGCTTAACATAGGGATAGGAAACCTCCAATACCATCTGAGACATCTTGAAAAAGAGAGAAAAATTATTTCAAAAAAGCTTGGAGGAAAAAGATATTTCTTCTCTGCAGATTTTGAAGAAGAATACAAGCGTCTTATGATAGCTATTTCAAACGAAAGCCAAAGAAAGATTCTCCTTTTGCTTGCAGAAGGAGACAAAAACCAGAGCGAAATTGCAGAGAGGCTCAGCTTAACTCCTTCCACTATAATTTATCATACAAAAAGACTCGAGAGGCTTAGAATTATTACCAAAATAAAAGATGGAAAGAATACCGTTTATTCTCTTAACTGCGATGTTGATGTTCTAGTTCATGTAATTAGGGAGTATAAACCAAAAATCTGGGATAAGCTGGGGGATAAGTTGATTGATTTAACGTTAACATTCAAGGGGGGAGGAGAGTGATTGATATCTTAGGATATCTCCTTGATGGATTTGTAATTATGTTAGGGGCAACGCTATCAGTAGCAGCATGGAAAGCATACAAAAAAAGCGGAATGAAAAGTATTTTGCTTCTCTTTCTGGCATTTATTATGTTTGTTGCCAAAAAAGTCATTGAAAACTTTCATATAATCAAAATCTCATTATCTTCAGAAATCCTTGATGTGACCTCAGCGCTATTTGAACTTGTGATATTGGGATTATTTTTTATAGCTCTGATAAGAAGGGATTGAAATGCCGTTTGCAATCTACTTAATAAAGGTAACCCCCGGAAAAGAGAAGGAGATTAAAGAAAAGCTGTTAAACGAGATAAACTTCGACGAAGTTCATGTAGTGACAGGGCCATTTGATGTAATTGGAAAAATTCACATACCTCTCACCAGAAGAGCACTAATCGGTTTAAAAGAAGAATTGGAAAGGATAGAGAACATCATAGCGGTTAAATACCTCGAAGCTAGAGATTAACGCACTATTAAAAGCGGAGGCTTCACGTTGCCTGCTATCTCTTCCAATAAGCTTCCTATCCTTGTTTTTCCACTCTTTCCATACGCCCCCATTACCACAAGCGAGTATCCACCGCCGTTAGCCTCTTCAAGGATTTTATCCTTTGCAATTCCTTCAACAATCTTTATGGAACAGTTTACTCCTTCTCCCTGACAGAACTTTAGCATTTCGCTCATTACGTCTTGAATGTCTCTTTTCATATTGTTCCAGATCTCCTCTTCAAAACTGCGTATTTTTTCAAAATCTCCTTCCCTTGCTCCTAGGTTAAATGCAACTGCCTTAGCTTCTCGTCTATCCAAAACTGAAAAGAGTACCACTTTTGCATTCTTCTTCTTGGCAACTGCAACTGCATGGAGTGCAGCTTTTTGACTCCATTTTGAGCCATCTATCAACACGAGTATCTTCATCTCCACCACCATACATATCTAAGCCACAAAATCCCAACACCCACTCCAACCGTTAGCACCATTACAAGAATGCCCATTTTAAGAAAGTCCATAAATGTTATTCTTATATCTTCCCTCGCGGCTATTCCTATAACGACAACATTTGCCGAAGCTCCAATTGCAGTTCCATTTCCTCCTAAACATGCGCCCAGGCTTAGAGCCCACCAAAGGGGGTAAGTATTGAGAGATGCCTCCATTGCCTTTATTATAGGTATCATCGTTGCTGTGAATGGGATGTTGTCTATAACCGCAGATGCCAGAGCTGAAAACCATGCTATAACCAACATTGCTTCCCCTTCGGTATGAACATGGGAAGTTATCCACTGAGCTATCTGTCCTATGAAACCCGTCTCAACCAAACTACCCACAATTAGGAACAGTCCTCCAAAGAAGAATAAAGTTGTCCATTCAACTTTTTCTAAAATTCCTTCAGGGTTTTCTCTACTCCAGAAGAGGATTAAAGAAGCTCCAAATAGTGCAACCACAGCCGGCTCTATTCCAAGCCTATCATGGACAAAAAAGAAGAGCACCACAATAACAATGGTGACAACAGACTTTCTAAAAAGGGCTAAGTCCCTAATAGCTGCTCTTTCATCTAAGTTACCTAGCGTTCTTAAAATTCTCTCCTTTTTTTCGGGACTAACTTTAAGGGTCTCCCGATAGGCAAAATAAACTATAAGAACCATGAATATCAGGTCTAAAAGTGCTATCGGGCCCATATTGAAAAGGAAGTCGTTGAAGCTAAGCCCTACGGCAGATCCTATCATTATATTGGGAGGGTCACCGATAAGGGTTGCTGTTCCACCCATATTAGAGGCAAATATCTCAGAGAGGAGGAAGGGAAGTGGATTAACTTCCATAAGTCTAGAGATATAAATAAGCATTGGAGTGAGCAAGAGGACTGTAGTTACGTTATCAAGAAAAGCACTTACAAGGCCTGTTACAACAGAAAAAAGAATCAAAACCCTTATAGGCTCTCCCTTTGCAAGCTTGGCAGTTTTTATTGCAATATACTCAAACAGACCGCTTAATCTTGTTGTATTAACAATTATCATCATTCCAGCAAGGAGTAAAATTGTATCAAGGTCAAGATAGATGGGAACTTTTTCCCAAGGAACCACATTAGTGAGAAGTACTAAAGATGCTCCCACCATCGCAGCAACAGTCCTGTGTATTCGCTCGCTTATTATAAGGGCATAGGTAAAGATGAACACTGCAAGAGCGAATATCTCTACTGGACTCATTTGAGCACCTCCTAATATATTATTACTGGAATTTCCAAATGCTGGAGTATCTTAAGAACCAAAGGACTTAGGGGAGAAGTTTTTGTAATTTCCGCACCATAGTTCTTTGAAATTGCAAGCATGTTGTAATTTTCAGCCAGTTTTATTACGTCATCACTCTTATTACCAAAGAAAATGCGTCTTTGGACTCTAAGACCGCAGCTCTCAAGCTTCTTTGCCAGATTATTAAGCAACTCTTCTCCCATCACTTCTTCTCTTCGCCTAAATTCTTCACTTGCCTCCAAACTTAGTGTTTGTCTTACAAGCTCAAATACCTGAGAATCCAAGATATAAACAAGTAAGACTCCTGCTTCATAGGCACTTATTGTCTCATACAATTCCATCGGGACATCTTTAACATATCTGTCAAGTGGCATTAAAATAGACCGGATTTCAGGAACTTTTCTCTCCTCTTCAGTTAAGAGAAACTCCTTATAGTGCTTGATTATATCTTCATATTTTTTTTCAGCTATGTGCTTGAACTTCCGACCTATGAAAGAGGAATAAAGGCCCATACCACTCCCCATAACCGTTTTGACGGGAGGTTTAAAAAGACTTTGGTTCAATCCCCAATTTTTGGACGTGTGAACCATAAAAGATATTAAAGAACAAGAAAATTCAACCACTAGAGGTGAGAATATGAAGAAAATACTATCGATATTAGCGTTGATCATTTTGCTCTTACCTTTTGCAAGTGCTCAATGTCCAGAAAATGGAAACACTGTTATCTTAAAAGCTCCAGCAGTCTCGAGGACATCGAGCGGCGAGTTAATAGGCGTGGCAACAGATTTTATAATAACAGTTGCTCCTGGAAATGGACACGTTTATGTTGAGACTTGGCCATTAGCTGAAGTGGACATGCAGGCATCTGCAAGATTAGCCGCTCAAATAGCTGGAAAAGTTCTTGATGTGGACATGAACAAGTATGACGTTTTTATTCAAGTGAAATCAGATGCTCCAATTATTGGAGGCCCTTCTGCTGGAGGAACAATGACTGTTGGTATAATAGCCGCTTTAGAGGGATGGGAAGTAAGAAAAGACGTGATGATGACAGGTATGATAAACCCAGATGGAAGCATTGGACCAGTTGGCGGAATCCTAGAAAAAGCCTCTGCAGCATACAGTGTCGGGAGCAAACTCTTTCTAATTCCCGAGGGACAAAGAATTCAAATAATCCAAACAACAGAACAAAAGCAAATCGGCCCCATAACCCAAATAACAAGCAAAGCTGAACGAGTAGATGTTGTAGAATATGCCCGGGAGAGGTGGGGATTAGAGGTGAAAGAAATTAAGGATATATACGATGCTGTTTATTATTTCACTGGAAAGAAAATAGAAAAACCCTCTGTACCAGCGAATTTAAATGTGGATACCTCTTTCTTAAAAACAGACGCTCTCAATGACTATGATAAAACTTTAAGTTACTATGAGCAAGTTGAGAACAAACTTAAGACCAGCAACATGGGTTATACCACATATTCTTACCTTAAAGAAGCTTTGAATGAAGCAAAGAGCAGATTGGACGAAGCCAAGAAAGCCCTCGAAGATGGCAGATACTACACAACCCTAAGTCTCGACTTCCAGGCTAGAATTACAATACGTCATGTAGACTGGTATCTCGACATAGAAACTGATACTGATCTAGAAAACTTATTAAAAAACG
>Ga0190363_1000689_pt1 | contig 20064 bp, 18 predicted proteins | sample 48721867_MG_FD_161272 | JGI IMG/M metagenome (GOLD analysis project Ga0190363, IMG submission 161272) | Hydrothermal vent microbial mat bacterial communities from Southern Trench, Guaymas Basin, Mexico - 4872-18-6-7_MG | ecosystem: Environmental > Aquatic > Marine > Hydrothermal vents >... | reverse complement strand
CTCGCTGATCGCCTTGGAGCAGGGACAAACGGTGGTTATGGGAACGTTCACCTCCACACAGAGGTCGGTTTCCTCGGCGCTGTTGGTACTGCCGCAAAACCGGCAGATGTATTCCATAAGTCCCTTTGCCCCGGTCACCGGGGCCCTCTTCTCGATGAAATAGGGGAACTCTATCTCCAGGTGGGCGCTCTTTGCCCTCAGGCGCTCCTTCATCTCCGAGAGGATTTGACGGAACTTCTTTATGTCCATCTCCCCCCGATACTTGTTGAGGATCTCAACGAACCGGCTCATATGGGTCCCTTTGAAGTGATGGGGGAGGTCCACGTACATGTTCACGCTCGCCACCGTGTGCTGTACCCCATGGGCTTTGTCCCGGACCGAGATGGGGTACCGGATATTCTTCACCCCCACCTTCTTTATCTCGATCCGCCTATCATCCCTCTGGCTTTGAACGTCCACCATCTCCTTCCTCCACCCAGGAGGCCCCCGCCCCCTCCGACTCCCATACGGTCACCTTCCAGAGGTTCACCCCCTGCCCCTCGAGCCGCCCCCTTAATCCCTCATAGATGTATCGGGCAATGTTCTCCGAGGAGGGTTCCCTCTCCTTGAAGTAGGGTAGTTCGTTCAGATACTTATGGTCAAGCTCCTCAAGGACCGCCCGAAGCTCCCCCTTCAGGACCTGAAAGTCTATGACCATTCCCCCCTTCAGAATGGAGGAGCGGACGTAGACCTCCACCTTCCAGTTGTGTCCGTGAAGGCTCTCGCACTTTCCGTAGGAGTCGCGAAGGTTATGGGCGGCAGAAAACCCCCCTTTTACTACCAGCTCATACACCTTCTGTTGCCTCGAGCACCAGCTCGGCGAGGTCCCGGGCCCGAAGCCTCTCCTCGACCTCCTTCTCCTTTATGGCGTCGCTCAGCATGGTGTAGCAGAAGGGACAGGAAGTGACCACGGTACTGGCACCGCTCTCCAGGACATCCTGAAGCCTCGCATGGTTTATCCTCGTCCCCAGATGCTCCTCCATCCAGAACCTCCCGCCTCCAGCACCGCAGCAGAAGCTCCTGGAGCGGCAGCGGGCCATCTCCACCATCTTCAACCCGGGTATCGCTCCAAGCACCTTCCTCGGCTCCTCATAAAGCCCGTTGTACCTACCCAGATAGCAGCTATCGTGGTAGGTGACTGAGTCCTCGATGGGCTTGATAAGCTGGAGCTTCCCTTCGGAGATAAGTCGCGCCAGCACCTCCGTGTAATGGTATACCTCGAACTCCCCACCGAACTGAGGGTACTCGTTCTTCAGGGTGTTGTAGCCATGGGGGCAGAGGGTGATGATCTTCTTGACCCCGTAGTTCTTCATCACCTCTATGTTCTGCTCGACCATTATTTGATAGAGGTACTCGTTTCCCAGCCTCCTGGCCGAATCCCCGCAGCACCCCTCCTCGGTCCCCAGGATCCCGAAGCTCACCCCTGCCCGCTGAAGGAGTTTCACCACCGCAGTGGCCACCTTCTTGTTCAGGTCATCGAAAGATCCCGCACATCCCACATACAGGAGGTACTCCACGTCCCTGTCCTCTGCCAGGGTCTTCACCCCCAGATCCTTGGCCCAGTCGGCCCTGGTGTGCATCCCTATCCCCCAGGGATTGCTGTTGTTCTCCATGTTGCGGAAGGCGACCTGGACCTCCTGGGGAAAACGGCTTTCCATCAGGGCCAGATATCTCCTGAAATCGATCAGCTTGGGATAGGGCTCCACAAACACCGGACAGTGGACGACACAGGCCCCGCAGGTGGTGCAGGACCAGATGGCATCCTCCGAGATCACCCCTCCCACCAATGTCTTTCCTTCCTCCCCTTCCTCCTCTTCCTTCTTCTCCACCCCCCAGGTGCGCATCCGCTGAAGGATCGGGGCTGTTTCCTGCTCGAAGACGGCCTTTATCCCCTGGACCACCTCCTTGGGGCTCAAGGGCTTCTCGGTGAGGTGGGCAGGGCAGTTATCCTGACAGCGGCCGCAGCGGGTGCAGGCGTCAAGCTGAAGGAGGTCCACCCACGTGAACTCCTCCCAGCGGCTCACACCGAAGCTCTCCGCCTCCTCCATGTTCTCTATGGGCCTTATGGCCGAGGGCTGCAGGTTCCGGAAGAAGGTACTGAGCACCGAGGTGATGATGTGAAGGAGCTTGGTGTAGCTGATCACCGCCACGAAGATGAAGGAAAGGAAGAGGTGGACCCACCAGAGGGCCTTGTGAAACAGGAGGACCCCCTTCCCCTTCCCGAAGAGGCCGGAGAGGGTCCATCCCACAAAGGACCAGCGCTCCCAGGGGTTCCCCTGGGCGGCTATCCTCGCCCCCTCTACCAGGAAACCGCTTACCACGATGGCACCGAGCAGGATCAGGACCCAGGCATCCTCCGCGCGACTGTCCAGTCTCGAGGGCCTCGTCACGTAACGGCGCCAGAGGGCCATCACCACCCCCACGATCACCATCAGGCCGGCTATCTCCAGGATGAACGAGAAGGCGAGGTAGACCCCACCCTTGAGGAAGTGCAGGCCGCTGTAATGGTTGAAGGCATCAACCCCTGCCCCGAGGAGCAGGATGAGGAACCCCCAGAAGATCATGAGGTGCATCACCCCCGGGTAACCCTCCTTGAGCACCCGGGCATGACCCACCACGTAGAGGATCACCCCCCATATCCTTTTTCCAACGCTATCCCACCGATTCTCCTCCTGCCCCCTGCGCCAGAGCGAGATCCGATCGTAGAGGTTGTAAGCGAGGATGAGGACCGCAACCCCCATCACCAGGTAGGTCAACCACCCTAAGGCGATGTTCCAGAATATCTCCCTCCCCACTTCCATCCCTCTCCCCCTTTCCTGAGGTCGGAGGTCTTTAGCCCTCCGCTTTCAGCTTGCGGACCTCCTCGGTCAGGGCGGGCACCACCTTGAAGAGATCGTCCACCACTCCGTAATCGGCCTTCTTGAAGATGGGGGCCTCGGGATCCTTGTTTATCGCCACGATCACCTTCGAGGTCCCCATTCCCGCCAGGTGCTGGATGGCCCCGGAGATCCCACAGGCGATATAGAGGTTGGGAGTCACCACCTTCCCGCTCTGGCCGACCTGATCGGACTGGGGCCTCCAGCCGGCATCCACCGCTGCCCTCGATGCCCCGACCACACCTCCCAGCACCTCTGCCAGCTCCTCAAGGATCTTGAAGTTCTCTGCAGCCTTCATCCCCCTTCCGCCCGAGACGATGATCTCCGCCTCGGTGAGGTCTACCTTTCCTCCTCCTACTTGGATGAAGTCTACCACTTCCGCCCCCTTATCCTCGGGGGTGACCTCCACATCCACCTTGACCACCTCGGCCTGCTTCGACTCATCGGGCTGAGGAGGGGTGAGGACATTGGGCCTTACCGAGGCCATCTGGGGCTTGGCATCGGAGAAGGCCACATCGGCATAGACCTTCCCCGCAAACATGGGCCTCTTCACCTTCAGGTTCCCCGCATCATCAAGGCCTATTTCAGTGCAGTCGGTGGCAAGGCCCACCCCGAGCCGAGCCGCAAGCCTCGCCGAGAGGTCCTTCCCGTTCAGGGTGGCCCCAAAGAGGAGGATGGAGGGTTGCTCCTTCTGGACCAGATCGTAGAGGGCCTTGGTATAGGCACCGGTTGTGTAACGGGCAAAGTCCTCTCCCTCCACACAGAAGACCTTATCGGCCCCATAGGCCCCCAGCCTTGGGGCCAGACCCTCTACCCCCTGACCTACCAGGACCGCACAGCACTCCTCTCCTTTGGAGGAGGCCATCTTTCTGGCCTCTCCCAATATCTCAAGGGCCACCTTCTTTACGGCCCCTTCCTTCACCTCCGCATATACCCATACACCTCCCATCTTTTCCCTCCTTCCGTTTTTATATAACCTTCGCCTCCTCCCTGAGGAGCTTGGCCAAATTCGCCGCCTTCTCCTCAGGGGTCTCCCCATCTACGATCTTCCCTTCCTTCCTCATCGGCGGGAGGGAGAAGCTGAGGATCTTTATATGGGAACCCTTCGCTCCGATCTCATCCTCCCCCAGGCCGAGATCAGAGGCGGTGAGGGTCTGTAAGGGCTTCTTCTTCGCCTTCATGATCCCGGGAAGGGAGGGATAGCGGGGTTCGTTAAGCCCCTTGGAGGCGGTAAATACCGCCGGGAGGGGTACCTCTATTACGTCAAGCCCTCCCTCCACCTGCCGATGGACCGTCGCCTTCTTCCCGTCAGAGGAGATCTCCAGCTTCACGATCCCCGTCACCGTCGGAATCTTCAGGAATTCCCCGAGGATGCTCCCCACCTGGGCGAGATCGTCATCTATCGCCTGCTTCCCGCAGAGGATCAGATCGTACTCCACCTTTTCCGCTGCCTTGGCCAGGGCCTTGGCGGTGGCATAGGCATCCCCTCCCTCAAAGAGGGGATCTACCAGATGGACCGCATCATCGGCCCCCATGGCCAGGGCCGTCCTTATCGCCTCGGTCGCCCTCTCCGGACCCAGACAGAGGATCGTGACCTTCCCCCCCATCTTCTCCTTGATCCGCAGGGCCTCCTCTACCGCATACTCGTCGTAAACGTTCATGATGAACTTTATTCCCGTATAGTCTATCGCGGTCTTGTCCGCGGTAGGCCTAATCTCGGCCTCGGTATCGGGGACCTGCTTCATGCACACAAGGACATTCATCACATCTCCTCCTTTTGTGAATTTATGTTCAAACTTGTCCGTTTTCCTACCATATTCCATTCACTCAGTCAAGCTTTTTCTTGAACGTCACAGTACGTAGGTATAAAGACACCAGACACTTTGAGAGAGTCGTTGTAGAAGCTTTGGGAAAAAAATAAAATAGCATGGGCTTAAAACAGCCTTCTGACATTTTTATAATCTTAGGGAGGGGCGCATGGATTTTACTCTCACGAAGACCCAGCAAGATATAAAGATGGCAGCAAGGGAGTTTGCCGAAAGAGAATTTCCAAATATTGCCGAGGAATGCGATGAGAAAGAGATATTCCCAAGGGAAGTGTGGAAAAAAGCCTGTGAATTAGGGTTTATCGGATCCTTTATAAGAGAAGAATACGGCGGACCGGGGCTCGGCTTGTTGGAATATGCACTTATAGCAGAAGAATTTTGGAGGGTCGATCCAGGTATAGGACAAGCACTGCTTTCCACTGCCTTTGGAGCAGAAATCATCCAACTTCATGGCACGGAGGATCAGAAAAAGAAATATCTACCTCCTATTGTCAGGGGAGAAAAGATTATGGGGCTTGCAACCACAGAGCCAGACGCAGGAAGTGACATCACTTCGGCAAGAACCACTGCTGTGCGAAAGAGCGACAAGTACATAATTAACGGAAATAAAACGATGATAGGCAACGGTAGCATAGGGGATTTCCTGCTGGTTTTTTGCCTTACCAATCCAGAGAGACCAAAGGTGCATGATAGGTTCAGTTTCTTTATAGTTGAAACTGACAGGAAAGGATATGAGGCCATACATATGCATGGGAAGATGGGTTTGAGGGCGTACGATTCAGCCGATGTCTCATTAACTGATGTTGAGGTCCCAATTGACAATTTACTGGGAGGTGTGGAAGGCAAAGGGTTTTATCAGGCAATGGACTTTTTCAATATGAGTAGAGCCTGGGTAGGGGGATTCGCTGTTGGAGCTGCTCAAGGTGCTCTGGAAAGAGCCATAAACCACATAAAACAACGAAAGCAATTCGGGCAGCCTCTTTCTCATTTCCAATTTTTGAGATTTAAAATAGCGGAAATGGCTACTTATGTTGAGGCAGCAAGAAACTTGGTTTACAAGGCCGCCTGGAGCATGGACAGAGGAATGAAAGACTACAAATTAGTCGCAATGGCAAAATGGTACGCTGCCGAATTGGCCGTTAGGGTGGTGGATGAAGCGCTCCAGCTTCACGGTGGTTATGGATACTTTGCCGATTATGGAATAGAAAAATTCTATAGGGCGATAAAGGCAGTAGAGATATATGAAGGAACAAAGGAAATAGAAAAGCTAATAATTTCTAACGAAATACTCGGAAGGATTAAAAGAGCTTGACTTGAACGGAAAGGAGTAAAATTGTAAAAGCGGGTTGTCATGAAGCGAGTTGAGATAATCGCCATCGGAAGAGAGATCCTCAGGGGGCAGACCCTGGACACCAACTCCCACTGGCTGGCGAGGAGAATCACGGCCCTGGGGGCGAGGGTGGGGAGGATCGTCGTGCCCGATGATGAGGTGGAGGCCATTGCCCAGGAGATAAGGAGGGCCTTTCGGAACGGGGCCGAAGTGATAATTACCACGGGAGGGATGGGGCCCACCTTTGACGACAGGACCCTCGAGGGGGTGGCGGCAGCCGTAGGAGTCCCCTTGGAGATTGACCCCTGGGCCCTCGATTTCGTTCGCCGGAGGTACGAGGAATTCTACAGAAAGGGCTTTGTAGATGACCCATCCCTCACCCCCCAGAGGGAGAAGATGGCGCGGCTGCCAAAAGGGGCAACTCCCCTCCCCAATCCGGTGGGGGCGGCCCCGGGGGTCTTTATAAAGATGGAAGAGGGGGTGATCTTTTCCCTGCCAGGGGTTCCCCGGGAGATGAAGCCCCTCTTTGAGGAGGAAGTCCTCCCGAGGCTCAAGGAGATCTTGGGCGTAGGGGCCTATTTGGAGGAAGAGTTGGACACGGGTCTCAAGGACGAATCGGCCCTCGCCCAGCTTATAGAGAAGGTGATGAAAAAGATCCCCGGAGTATACATCAAGTCCAAGCCCACTCGCTTCGGGGCCGATGTGAGCCTGAAGGTGGTGCTTTCTGCTGCCGGTAAGGAGGAGGCCGAGATACGGACCCGTCTTTCCGAGGCCAAAGGGCTGCTCACCTCCATGCTCACCCCATCAGACTGAGGCCTTAAGTCGCGCGAGGAGTTCATGGCAGGTCCAGATGGCATCCTCGGTGGAGAGGTAATCGGTCACGGTGGGGTCAAAGAGCACAAAACCCTCGGGGGGAAATTCCTCATCACCCCGCCAGATCCCAAAGGCCACCTCCACCCGGGGGAAGGCCCGAAAGGCCATGGCCGCATCCCCCATATCTAAGGGCCTCCCTCCCAGGGCTTTACCTATCTGAAGGAACCGCTCCGGCTCCTTACCGAAAAGCTTCAGGAAGGGGTAGATCACCCGCCCCTTAAACACGGGATAATAAGGCTCACCTCCCGGCAACTTCTTGAAGTCCACCCATTCCCCCTTTGGGTCCGTCCCCTTGGCCTGCACCAGGTAATGGAGTATGAGGACCTCCCCCAGCTTCCCCCTCACCCCCTTCACTTCTCCGGCAGGAAGGCTCACCCGGCAGAGATCGCCGAAGAACTTCACCTCAAGCCAGCTCCCCTTCCATACCGCCCCTGCCCTCCTCGCCACCTCCTCGGGATCGAGGGCCCGGAGGTCCTCTGAGGCCAGCCGATGGGCCTCCTCAAGGGCCTGCTGCCAGGTCTCTCTCCTTCCTCTCATCGCGGAAATAGAGGGCCCCCACGGGACAGACCTTGACACACTCCCCACAGCCAGTGCAGGGAGTCTGCACGATCGGTTTGCCCATAAAGGTGGTGACCCTCATCTCATATCCCCTGTGGGCGAAGTCCAGAACCCCTATCCCCACCTTCTCCTTGCAGACCCAGACGCACTTGCCGCAGAGGATGCATTTGTTGGGATCGAAGACGAAAAGGGGATGGCTCTCGTCGGGCTCTATCCTCTCCTTGGGATAGGGGCGAAGGTCCTTGGGGACCTTTACCCTGAGAAACCTCATCCACTTGAGGAGTTCGCAGTCCCCTCGCCGGGCGCAGGTCTTGCACTCCATCGGGTGATCGGCCAGGATCAGCCCCAGCGCGCGACGCTGAAGCCTCCTCACCCTCTCCGTATCAGTACGGACCACCATCCCCTCCCTGACAGGCTCCGTACACGCGGTGACCACCCCCCTCCCCTCTATCTCCACCCAGCAGAGCCTGCAAGCCCCCCAGGGAGGATCGGCCCCCCGAATGGCACAGAGATGAGGTATCTCTATCCCCGCATCGAGGGCGGCCCAGAGGATCTTCTCCCCTTCCGGGGCCTTCACCCTCTTGCCGTCTATCGTAAGCTCAACGTATTTTTTCTCAGCCACCCCTCTCCTCCAATTCCTTTATCCTTTCTGGCGGCGATACCTTTATCACTGCATTGTATTCAGGAGGGCATACCTCAAGACAGGTCCCGCACTTGACGCATTTATCCTGGATGATCTTCTTCGCCCTTGTCTTCTCATCGGATACGATCGCCTCGGTCGGACAGGTGAGCACGCAGTGCTCACAGCCCTTCTCGCATTTTTCAGGGAGGATGTAATAGGCGATGAGTTCCTTACAGACCAGGGCAGGACAGCGCTTCTCCCGGATATGGGCCTCGTATTCCGAGCGGAAGTACCTCAGAGTAGTGAGGATGGGGTTGGCCGCGGTCCTGCCGAGATTACAGAGGGCCCCCTCGGAGAGATCCTTAGCGAGCTCCTCCAGCAGCTCAAGGTCTTCTTCCTTCCCCTTTCCCTTGGTGATATCCTCCAGGATCAGGGAAAGCTGCTTTATCCCCAACCGACCCATGGCGCACTTTCCGCAGTCCTCCCTGGCCAGAAAGTCGAGGAAGAACCTGGCCGTCTCCACCATACAGTTCGAGGAGTCGAGCACGATCATCCCCCCCGATCCCATTATGGCCCCTGCGGCCTTAAAGGCATCGAAATCGACGGGCAGGTCCAGGGCCTCCTCCCCCACACATCCTCCTGCCGGTCCCCCTATCTGGACCGCCTTAAACTGCCTCCCCTCGGGTATCCCACCCCCTACGTCAAAGATCACCTCCCTCAGAGTGGTCCCCATGGGGACCTCCACCAGGCCTATCTGCTCCACCCTCCCCGCCAAGGCGAAGACCGCCGTCCCGGGGCTTCCCTCCGTCCCTACAGAACGGAACTCCTCGGCCCCCATCTCCATAATCCGGGTCACCAGGGCAAGGGTCTTCACGTTGTTCACCACGGTGGGCTTTCCCCAGAGGCCCCGTTCCACCGACCTCGGGGGGCGGACCCTCGGCATCCCCCGCTTGCCCTCTATCGAGTAGGTCATGGCGGTCGATTCTCCGCAGACGAAGGCCCCGGCCCCCTCCACCACCTCTATGTCGAAGGAGAAATCTGTGCCGAATACATTGTCCCCGAGGAATCCGTACTTCCGGGCCTGCTCTAAGGCCACCTTCAGCCTCTGGAGCACCAGCGGATACTCCATCCGGGTGTAGATATAGCCCTTCTGCACCCCTATGGCATAAGCGGCTATTGCCATCCCCTCGATCACCGAATGGGGATCGCTCTCAAGCACTACCCTGTCCATGAAGGCCCCGGGGTCTCCCTCATCGGCGTTGCAGATCAGGTACTTAGTCTCCTCCTTCTGGGAGCGGCAGCTCTCCCACTTGCGGGCCGTGGGAAAACCAGCCCCTCCCCTTCCCCTGAGCCCCGCCTTCTTCACCTCCTCGATGATCTCCTCGGGCTCCATCTCCAAGGCCTTCCTCAGGGAAAGGTATCCCCCCCGGGCGAGGTAATGGTCTATGTCCTCGGGATCTATGTAGCCACAGTTCTTGAGCACCAGCCTCCTCTCCACTTCAAATCGGGGAAGCTCGGGGATATAAGGGGAACCGTCCTCCTTCAGCTCCAGGGTACCCAGGGCAAGCTCAAGGCAAGGGTCATCGCCCAGGAGGAACCCCTCCACCAGCCTCTGCACCTCATCATAGCCCACGTTCCTGTAGACGATGGGGGGGATGCCCGTCTCCGGCCTGCTCACCACCACCAGCGGCTCAGCAAAGCAGAGGCCCATACACCCCACCTCCGTTATCTTCGCCTCTATCCCCTCTCGCTCGATCCTCTCCCGGAAGGCCTCCAAGGTCTCCAGGGCCCCCGCTGCCCTTCCGCAGGTGGGCGTTCCTATCCTTATGTGAATGGGAGAGGCCTCAAGTTCTTCCCACTTCTTCTTGGCCTCGGCATAAATCTGCTCCCACCTCTCTCCCATCTCCACATCCCCCCAGGATTTATGGAAAGGCTTTAAACTAAACTTAAGAGGAGGGGGGCTCCAGTCCCACCAGGACCTCCTCCACCCGCCGGGGCGTCATCTTGGCATGGATCTTACCGTTGATTACCACCACAGGGGCCTTCGTACAGCAGCCTATACAGCCCACCCTCTCCAAGGAGAACCTCCTATCAGGGGTGATCCCTCCTACCTTTATGTCGAGCTCCCTCTCGAAGCCATCAAGGACCAGCTGCCCCCCCATGGCGTGGCAGGCAGTGCCCATGCAGACCACAATGTGATACTTCCCGAGGGGGACAAAGCGAAACTGGTTGTAGAAGGTGGCCACCCCGAAGACCTCGGCCTCCGAGATCCCCAGATGATGGGCCACTTCCCTCATGGCCTCCTCGGAGAGATAACCGACCTTCCCCTGAATCCCCTGCAGGATGCGAATCAGATATCGGCGCTCGGCAGGAAAAGAGGCTATAACCTCCTTTGCAGCCTCGAGTTCCTCTACCTCCTCCATCTCAAGCCTTCTGTGCCAGTTCGGGCAGGAAGGAGGAGAGTCCGGTTGCATCCCGCGGTCCCACGACCACCTTCCAGCCCGGGAGCTCGTCCTCCAGCTCTCCCATGATCCTGGCCACAAGCCCTGGGATGACCACCACCTTCTTCTTCACCTTCTCCTCGATGCCGCTCTTCTTGATGAACTCCCCTATCGCCTCCCCGCCGAACTTGCCCGTAGACCAGGCTGCAAGGACGCAGAGCCCCTCGGTGTCGGGCACCGCCAGGAAGGCGGGGATCTTGGTCGCCTCGGTCTCCGAGGCCACCGCAAAGTAGGTGAGGGCGAAGTTGGTGGTCACCAGGACAGGGGCGTTCTCGTCAGGCCCGTTGATCTCGTAGACCTTCGCCTCCACCGTCATCGGCACCCGCGGATCGGAGTAGATGTTCATTCGCTGGGTAAGCAGGGGATAGAGGTACTCTTCCTTGAAGTCCGAAAGGACGATGATCCCGGCATAGCGGTTGAGGAAGGCCGCCGCTATCGTCACCTCCCTCTTCGGGTCATCGGCCATGAAGCACGGAAAGGCGATGGTGGGATAGCCCAGAGGCTTGAACTCCTGTTTCAAGGCTGCCCGCCGGATCAGGATCTGATCCCGGATCGCCTCCCAGAGCTTGCGGGTGCCGCTATCAAGGACCAGGTCCTGGATCCCTTCTTCCTTGAGCCGTTCCGTCAGGGGCACAAGTTCCTCCACCGATGAGGCCTTAACCGCCACAGGGACCCCGGCCTCCTTCAACTTCGGCAAAAGGGCATCGATGTTCTCCTTCGTCACCGCATAAAGGAGGGGACGTCGATCCGCCCCGCAGGCCTCAAGCCCCTGAAGGAGGACCTCCGGGTCATCGGCCATCAGGATGATGGGCACCGTGACCATCCCGGCCACCCGTTCCACCAGGGAGGCGAAATTCCCCCCGTCCTTGGCTTCGCTCATCAGAGCCACCATGTCGGGGCGCAGGGTCCTCCCTATCCTGATGAAGGACATCTCCTCGGCGGCCTTGGCCTTCCTCTCCACCTCCCCATCCTCTTCCGTGTCCTTAATCAGGATGGCGAAGCCGGGCTGATGGAAGAAGGTCTTCTCATGACGGTAAACCACCTCCTCCTCCCCGATGAGCAGGGCCCTGTCGCCCGTGCCGATGGTAACCGGCCTTATGGGAGGAGCCAGCATATCCCTTATCTTCTCCTTCGCCTCCTCGGAGAGGTAGGGGCAGGCGTCGACATCAACCCCTCCGGTGGCCAGCTTCATCGCAAAGGCGAAGCAGGTGGGAAACCCGCACTCCTTGCAACCCGTCCTTTTGGGCATCAATTTGACGAGATCGGTCCCCTTTACGGCCATTTCATCCCTCCTTTACTGTCCTTCTTCGTCCTTTGCCCTGAGCTCCTCAAGCTCCTGCTGGGCCTCACCGGTGATCCAGGGATGACCCTTCTCTTGGAGCCATTCGGCGAGCTCGTTGGGGTCGGTGGTGTCCTCCTCTGTGGCTATCTTGTCGTAAAGGTCCTCAGGGATGGCGTCCTTGTACCTCTCCTTCACCTCCTTGGGCATCCATACCACCCGCTTCATCCCGCCGTCGTACTGGAAGAACTTGGGCGAGCGCATGTACTCGAGGGCCATGCCGCACATCCCCTCCACCTGCCTTCCACCGCTCGCCTCACCGGCCATGGTGGAGAAGGGGATCCCCAGGGGAGTATTTCCTTTGTAATCCCGGTGGACTATCCCGAAGGCGTCCACCTCAGGGATATAGAAGAAAAGGGCCTGGAAGCAGCCGCATGAGGTGTGGGGGTACTCGATGGCGCTGTGGACCCATACCCGCTCCACCGTCCCCAGGGACCTTTCCCTTATCGTTTCGTTGGCCCCGCTGTACTCCCCGCGGAAGCTGCTCAAGCACTCACCCTTCGGGACCTTGAAGATGGGGCCTTCGGGATCCATCTTCGAAGCTGCCCGGCCGTCGAACCAGTTGATCGCCCCGCAGTTGGCGATCCTCTCGGGGGTGATGATGCAGCAATGGGTGGGGGCGAAGCTCTGACAGAGCACGCAGCCGTAAAACTCGTCCACGTCCTCCTCCTTCAGCCCCCTGGCCCTGGCCCGGCGCTCCTCATAGATCTGGCGGGCGAATTCCACTTTCTCTTTCACCTTCTCCGGCTCGGTGTAGAAGGTCACCTGCATCTTCTCGATCAGCAAGATGTCGTTGGTGTACTCGAAGATGAGGATCTGACCAATCTCCTTCAAGGAGGTGAGTCCTTTCTGATAAGAGTCCTTGCTCAGACGGATCCAGATCTCGTCCTGCTGGTTCATGTGATAGAAGCCCTCGATGTAGTTGCAGAAGTCGTGAAGCCTCCTCTCGATGACTGGCTCCATGTCCTTCTCCAGCTCTGCCCCGGCGACGAAGATCTCGATAAAGAGGGGATAGCTCCCCCCTTCTTCCATATCGGTTATGTCTGGTCCAATGACCTCCACCTTTCCATCTTCCACCTCGTCGAGCCCCTTCATCAGGACCAGCTCTGCCTTATACTCCACCTTGGGACCTCCGAACTCCACATAGAGGTCCTCCTTTCTTACCCTTTCTCCTTCGTATTGAGGTCCTATATCTACGTGGAACTCCATCTTCTTCCCTCCCTAAGGTTTTTTATTGAGCTTCCTTTAACTCCTGAACAAGGCCCTCAAGCAAGGCCTTCCACTCCTCGTCCTTCCTGAAGTTGGGAAGCGAAAAGGTGGCATTTGGATAGTAATACTTGCAGAGGGTCAGGGTGTTGAGATGGGGAGCAAAGTGCTTGAGCGTAGAGAGGCCCTGATTGCCTATATCAGTTCTGAAACCGCCGAAGATTACCAGGTCGTGACACCCCTGACCCCTAACTCCCTTCCACTCCGGATCCTTCAGGTGGTTGATGATTTCCATGATGTCGTAGGTGCTCTCGGCAGTCGCCTCCAGTTCCTCTATCCTGCGCTTGGTGTGGGCCGTGGCGCAGATGGGGATGTCAGCCGCCCTGGCGATCTCCACCAGATACTCGATGAAAGACTTCCCCTCTATTTGGGTTGTAAGGGCCCTGGGTCCGACGACCATAAGGGGCCTCTTTGCCCTCTTTATTATCTTCGCCAGGGGCTTCGGGTCCTTCATCTCCGCCGCGCCCTTAAACCCGGTAAGGACATTTACGTGATGATAGGGAAGTGCCATCTTTTCCCCTCCTTTCTCACCTGATCACCGCATCCACCGGGACCTTGGTGGGATAGGTCCCGATGAGGGTGGGCAGGCTCAAAGTCGGTTTTCTCTGCCAACCCTTCTCCTTCAAGAAGGCCATAACCTCTCTTCTGAAGAACATGGGGATATCTCGCTCGGTCCGCACAAAGAGGTGCAGGTCATCAGGCAGTCCCCCAATGAGCTTCTTGTGGAGGTCTATGTAGTGGTTCAGCTTTATCTGACGCCCCTGGGGGGTGTCGTTTTTGCGGATGCAGAGCTTCGCTATCGTTACCATCGCCCTTTCCTTCGATTCGACCACTATGGCCAGATGCTCCGGGGATGGCTCCTTGGTATCTACCAGGCTCTTGGTCCTTCCGTCCATCACCGTCCAGTCGTCTTCCTCCTTGCGACTTAAGTATTGTCTGCGATACTTGGAGGAATGGGGACCCAGCACTACAGGGACCCCCAGGCGGTTGAAGCCCGTGCCGATGGAGGCCGCCTTCTGGCTCATGGCACCCCAGGCCACCCCACAGGCCCCGACGCGGTTCAGGACGTAGTCGGCGATCACCTCGTAGTTGGCCCTCAAGGGCAGGTTGGCGAAGATATTGGCGATCTTCATAGCCGCCCCGGAGATATGAGCGTTAGAAACGCAGGAGCCGATGTTCACCACCCCTCCAGCGTCAAAGTCGGGCGGGAACTTCTCGTAGACGGTCAATCCTTCCTTGTCCTTCCTCATCCCTGCCACCATGGCCGAGCAGCCGGTAAGGACCACGATGTACTTCCTGCGGGCAAACTCCTCCACCATCTCGGCCACCTCATCTATCTCTTCCGGGAAGTTGGAGCAGCCCACAAAGGCGATCACCCCGGGGATCGTTCCAAGCACGATGGGAGCCCCCACCTTCCTGATCTCGGTATCCATTACCGGCCCTCTGCCAGCCCTGCACTTCCAGGTCTCCCAGCTGGCCACCGACTGGAAGAGCTTCTGAATGGGGATGCCCTGCGGGCAGACCTCCCCGCACTTGCCGCAGCCGATGCAGCGCTCAAAACACCGCTTGAGCTCTTCGAAGTCGCCCTCGGCCATCTTTTGTATGGCCGAGGTGAGGGGCAGCAGGTTGGGGCATACCCGCTCGCAGTTCGTGCAGGCCTTGCAGGCCTTGGCCAGCTCCTGGGCCCGCTCCTTGCTCAAAGGCTCCTTCTTTTCCTTCCTCTTTGGGGCAAGCTCCAGGGCGGCCTTCACCGCCACCTCGGCCGCCTTGGCGTGGTCGAGGATGAGGAAGTGTTTTCCCTGCTCCACCATCTCCTTCACTACCTCATCGGTGGGCCGCTCGCTCGCTTCCTCAAGGCCCCGGCAGGCCTTGTCCGAAGAGGCAATCACCACCGAGCCGACCTTGCTCGCCTCGATGGTCAGGTCGGTCCGGATGCACTGCTCGTCGGCCACAATGACATCGGCTATTCCCGTCTTGATGAAGAAGAGCTGCCTCGACAACGGCCCAATGATCTTGGCCTTGTCGCTGTAGCGGGTGGTCTCCAGGGCCGTACAGCAGATTCCACATACCTCGACCTTATCCTCCAGCCCTTCCTTCCTCAAGTAGTCTATCACCTCAGTGGAGCAGGCCGGGTTATGACCCACCACCAGGATCACGGGCTTGGACTTGTCCACCGCTCCCCAGCCCAGCTCCACGATGGGGGTGTCGGCTACCGAGCTCGGGAACTTGAACCCCACGATCTGGGCCACATCGGCCGCCTCCATGCAGACGTGATCGAGCATCGATATGTGAAGCGCCTTCGACTCGTAATCGACTGGGTCACCTTCCTGACCCGTGTGAGTGGAGGAGAGAACGTGCACAAGCTCCGTGGAGGCGTACTCCACCGCCTTCTTCAGGTCACCCAGGGTCTTGGGCTTGAGTCCCAGGACCAGCCTGATATTGGGACACTCCACGTTCACCTGATCCCCTAAGTCTATGGGGTAATCCTCCCCATATTTCTCGATCAGGTACTCGATGATATGGGCTGCATGTCCCGCATGGGCGGCCATCCCCATACAGCAGGCGATGGTAACCATACGCCCTTGTTGCGACGCTATGTCCAAACCGCATGCCCCGCGATTGGTGCCGGTGAGATCGCACTTGCCGTAAGTACAGAGACAGCACAGGTCGCAGAAAGGGGCATAGAAGGGCTTGTAGGTCTTCAGCAACCTCCTGTCCCAGTTCCTCAGGTCGGGCACGTGAGGCATGGGAGTGTACCCTATTGGCTCCCAGTCCTCCTCCGCCCTAATGATCCTCTCTATCTCCTCCCTCCTCCTCTTTCCTTCCATCTCTACCTCCTTCCTAATTTGATCAGGCCTCGGCGATCATCTCCTTGATGATCTTGTAGACCTCGGGATGCCTCATCACCAAGAGGTTCGCCCCTGCCTCAAGGTAGGTTATGGCCGTGATCAGCTCCCAGTATACCCCCATCTCCTCGTTCTCCTTTGGTTCCTTCTGCCTCCATACCTCGAAGGAGAAGTTGGCGATGAGAGGCATCTGCATCGTCTGGTCATTGAAGATCACCCCGACGTGCTTAGTCCTCTCGAAGATGGAAAACCCGTACTCCAGACCGTAGCCCAGAGCAGGAGCTAAGGGATCGAGGACGATCCTCTCCGGAGGAAGGATCCTCATCAGCTTCACGTCCAGTTCCTTCTGGAGGTTGATGTCTATGGGGGCCTGGGCCACGACGCAGTGACCGTGTTCCTTTGCCGCATTGGCTATCGGCTCGTAGTCCTCCTTCAAGACAGGCCCCAAAAGGAGGTTCTCCCCGCTTAAGGCCTCGGCCACCTTGGTGAGGATGAGGGGGTCCTTCTCCTCGTTCCCGGTGCCGAAGACTATGAGCGGCACACCACAGGCCTCGTATACCTTCTTGGCCGTCTCCGCCGCCACCTCAGGGGAGGTATCGTCCTCGTTGGGGTCGGTGCTTATCAGGTAGAGGAAGATCGCCTCCGCCCCCAGGGCCTCCACACATCTCTTGGCCCATGCGGCCGGGTCCCCCACCACGTCCTTCACCGGCTCCAGACAACCCGGGGTCCATCCGTAGGGCTCCTTGTCCCAAACCTCCAGGGCGATCTTCGGGGAGTTTGGGAAATCCCCCTGATCGAAGGTCTGGTTGAAGGCGAGCACGTTCTCCCCTCCGATCTTTATCGCCCGATCGCCCTTCCCTATGGTCACCTCCACCACCTTGGCCTTATAGGTCTCAAAAGGCGCCCTGTACTCTGCCATCCTCCACCTCCTTAGAGTTCCAGCCAGGTGTGGGAGTAGAGGCTTTCTCCCATCAGGACCTTGGCCGTCTTCACGTAATCCCTCTCCTTGGGCGGGAGGGAATCCGCATCTATATCCTCCCCGTCCATCACCTTGTGGATCAGCTCCACGATCTCAGGGGCTCTTCCCTTCACCAGGTCCATCAGCTCTTGATCGAAGGCATCGGCGATAGCCGAATAAAGGCCGCACTTCTGGAGCATCACCAAGTAGGTCCTGTTGAGGATCCCCCGGAGCTCCTTGGGGGTGCCGTTGGAGACGTTGGAGAGCCCCACCGTGGACTTCACCCCGGGCAGGAGGTCCTGAAGCATCTTGGTGAACTCCATCGCCTCCATCACCGCCTTCTGGTCCACGCTCACGGGCATGATGATCGGGTCCACCCAGATCCTCTCGTTCTCGATCCCCAGCTCGTTGGCGTAGGTCACCGTGTCCATGATGCTCTCGGCCCTCGCCTCAGCATCGGCCGGGATGCCCTGGTCGTTCAGCACGGAGATGACCACATCGCACTTGTACTTCGTGGCCAGGGGAAGCATCTGCTCCTTGGAGTCGGTGCGGCCTGAGGCGGAGTTGATCAAAGGGGGCCACTTGGCCACCTTCAGCCCCGCCTCCACCGCCTGGGGATTGGTGCTGTCAAGGGAGAGGGGCAGATCCACCACCTCCTGAACCGTCTCCACCAGCCAGGCCATGATATCCGGGTTCTTCCTGGCCGGACCGATGTTCAGGTCAATATAATCCACACCCGCTTCCGCCTGGGCCTTGGCCATCTCCTGGATCACCTTGGCGTCTTTATTGCTTAACGCTTCCGAGACCTTCTTAGAAAGGATATGGATGTTCTCGCCTATTATGACCATCCTTACCTCCTTTGCTGGATTTTTCCCATGATCTCCTTGACGGCCTGAACTGACCTGTTCTCGTCGGGAAGCTCGAGAAGGGATCGCCGCTCCATGTCGAACTCCATCACCTCCTCGTCCTCAGGGACCGTGCCGATCAGCTCAAGCCCTCCCCGCTGGACTTCCTCAACAAGCTTCGGGGCCACCTTTCCCCCAGGGGCCCTGTTCACTATAAGCCCCATCCGCCCAATCTCCAGATCGAGCTCCCGGGCCAAAGAGGCGATCCTGGTGGCGCTCTGGATCCCCTTCATCGAGTGATCGGAGATCACCAGGAAGGCGTCCGCCTCCCTGGTGGTACGCCGGCTCAGGTGCTCCATCCCCGCGGCGTTGTCCATCACCACATAGGGATAATTCTTGAAGACGGTATCCATGATCTTCCTGAGGACACTGTTCACGTAACAGTAACACCCCGGCCCCTCTCCCCTCCCCATCACTAGGAGATCGAACCCCCTCTCTTCCAGCATCACCTCGGCGATCTTCGCCTCGAGCCAGTCGTCCTTGGAGAAACCGGGAGGGAAGTCGGAGATCTTCCTCTGGAGCTCTTCGACCATCTCGCCCACCGTCTTGCCGTCTTCCAAGCCCAGGGCCTCAGAGAGGTTGCCATCTGCATCGGCGTCTATCATCAGCACGGGTTTCTTTCCCTCTTCCAGCAGTTCCCTCAGTATCAATGCCGAGATAGTCGTCTTTCCCGTTCCCCCCTTTCCTGATACCGCTATCACATAGGCCATCTAAGAGATCCCTGCAGCCAGTTTTGCCGCCCTTACCGTATTGTACATCAACATGGTAATGGTCATGGGCCCCACCCCCCCCGGCACAGGGGTGATCATGGAGGCCTTCTCCTTTACCGCATCGAAGTCCACATCGCCGCAGAGGATCGCCTTCCCTTCAGGGGTCTTCCCTATCCGGTTCACCCCCACATCGATCACCACCGCTCCCTCCTTCACCATGTCGGCCGTTATCGCCTTGGGTCTGCCGGCGGCGACGATCAGGATGTCGGCCCTTCGGGTGTGAAAGGCGATGTCCTTGGTCCTGGTGTGACAGACGGTCACCGTGGCGTTGGCATTAGGCATCTTCTGCATCAGGATGGCGGCGATGGGTTTGCCCACGATGTTGCTCCTGCCCACCACTACCACCTCTGCCCCCTCTATCTGCACTCCGGAGCGAATCAGAAGCTGCCAGATCCCATGGGGGGTGCAGGGCAGAAAGTCGGGCTCCCCTATGAGCAGCTTCCCCACGTTGACCGGGTGAAAGGCGTCCACGTCCTTCTTCGGGTCTATGGCATAGAGGACCTTGGTCTCATCGATGTGTTTCGGCAAGGGAAGCTGAACCAATATGCCGTGGATCTTCGGGTCCTTGTTGTACTTGTCTATCAGGCCAAGGAGGGCCTCCTCCGAGATGTCGGCCGGCTGGTTGTCCTGCACAGAATAGAAACCGAGCTCATGGGCGGTCCTCTGCTTGGCGGTCACATAACTGACCGATGCCGGGTCCTCTCCCACCAGGATGGTCACCAGCCCAGGGGTAACGCCGTGTTTGGACTTCATCTCCTCCACTTCCCGCTTCAACTCCTCCCTTATCTCCTTGGCCACCTCCGTCCCCTTTATGATCTTTGCTGCCATCTTCTCCCTCCCTCTTAATTATGCTTTTATCATCCCCAGCAAAAAGTACTCCCTTTCACAAGGTGAGAATTTAGGATATTTCCCGCCCTTTGTCAAGCCTCTGTCCTGTTCAAATGGTGCATGTCCCGGCGTCCCCAAGGACCGGTCCTTTTTAGAGAAAGGGACTCTTTGACACTTCTCTCAGGAGAGGGCATTATGGATACGGGGAGATGATGGAGGCAGAAGAACTCTTTGAGCGGGCAGAGGAGGCGCGGGCCAGATCCAGATTTCAGGAGGCCCTGGAAGGTTACAGGAAGGCCCTGGAGGGCTTCCCCCGGGAGAGGCTCTTGGAGCGGCTCCATTGCCTCCAGAAGATAGGGGACTGTCTCAGGATGATGGGGGAATTCGAGGAGGCCAAAAGGTCTTTCACCTCCGCCCTTGAGCTCGCTGAGGAGGGGGGCGACGAACTGGAGATGGCCGATACCCTGGTAGGACTCGGGCTCAGCCGCAGGGCCCTGGGGGAGCTGGAGGGAGCTAAAGGGGACCTG
>Ga0190363_1000688_pt1 | contig 20146 bp, 20 predicted proteins | sample 48721867_MG_FD_161272 | JGI IMG/M metagenome (GOLD analysis project Ga0190363, IMG submission 161272) | Hydrothermal vent microbial mat bacterial communities from Southern Trench, Guaymas Basin, Mexico - 4872-18-6-7_MG | ecosystem: Environmental > Aquatic > Marine > Hydrothermal vents >... | reverse complement strand
TAGGACTATGTCTGGTTTGTAGTATAGTTTTTCTATTTTTTCTTCTGGGTTTATTACCTCCATCATGTCTAGGATTGAGTATATTCCTTGTTTTTGTGCTTCTAGTATTGCTTTTTCAATTGTTGCTTTGGATGATACTCCTAGTATGCATACTGCGTCTGCTGTTGCATCTGCTGCTTCTTTTACTTCTATTCTTCCTACATCCATTGTTTTTAGGTCTGCTATTATGAAGGCTTCTGGTCTTACTTCTCTTATTTTCTCTATGACTTTTACTCCGTGGGCTTTTATTAGTGGTGTTCCTGCTTCTAGTATTAGTCTTTCTCTCTTGGGTAGTTGTTCTACTATTTTTATGATTTTATCTATGTTGTCTATGTCTAGTGCTACTTGTAGGTAGGGTGGATTCCATAGTCTCTGTACTTTGAATCCCATTATTGGATGGGTTGCTCTATCCTTCTCCTTTAATATTTTGCTGATGTTTGGATATTTCTTTAATGCTCTTCTTATTGCTAGTTTTGTTGCCCCATAGTTGAATTGATATATTTTCCTATAGTTTTTGGCTTTTGGATGGATGAAGACTGATGCTATTACAACCCATTCTTCACATTTTTCTATGGGAATTATTCCTTCTTCAACTGCATCTGCAACTGCCTTTGCAACTGCTGTTTGGGCTGGACCGAATATCTTGTTTGCATCCTCTAGATTTCTAATAGTCACTTTTGGGATTACTATTGTGCTTGGTTTTACTGGTAGGTTTGGTCTTATTACTGCTAGTAGTGGTGTGTGTCCTGCTGAGAGTTGTGATAATGCGTTTGCAAAGGCTATTCCAGCTGGACCTGACTTGCTTCCTATTATTAAGTCAACATGTGCTACTTCTGCTCCAGAGCCTATTAATGCTTCACCAATATAAAATTCAATATTGCTTGGAGAATTCTTCTCATTCAATTATTATCCCCAACATCAGTTATGGCTTGTTGATATTAAATAATTATCTAAATTTAATGTTGATGGGGATGGATGGTCCCGCCGGCCGGATTTGAACCGGCGACCCCCCGGTTTCCACGGCTGACGCACGTTCATTCAAGGGCTTAACGCCCAGTTACGTGCGCGCAGAGCTACAGCCGGGTGCTCTACCACTAAGCTACGGCGGGTCTCATTGTCTTTAAATATGTTTTTAGGCTTTAAATTTTTCTCGTCCCTTTCATATTATTGCTGTTTTGTGGAGTAAAGTTATTGTGAATCTTTATTTAATATATGTCGATGGTGGTAGGGTGGATGAGCTTAGATGTATTCTTTGAGGCTAGGAGTATTGCGGTTATAGGTGCTTCTAGGGAGCCTGGAAAGATTGGTCATGAAATATTGAGAAGTCTCATTGATGGTGGTTTTAGGGGAAATATTTATCCAGTTAATCCTAAGTACTCTGAGGTTCTTGGCTTAAAATGCTTTAATAGTGTTTTAAGTATTCCAGATGATGTGGAGTTGGCTGTTCTTGCAATTCCAGCTAGGATTATTCCCCGAGTGGTTGAGGAGTGTGGCTTGAAGGGGGTTAAGGGTGTAGTTGTGATTTCAGGTGGTTTTAGTGAGTCTGGTGGTGTTGGAGTTAAGCTTCAAAGTGAACTTGTTTCAATTGCTAGGAAGTATGGGATAAGAGTTATTGGTCCAAATTGTATTGGCATCTTTAATCCATATACACGTATAGACACCTTCTTCCAATCATATGAACGTATGCTTCGTCCTTCTAAGGGTAATGTTGCCTTCTTGACTCAGAGTGGTACTTATGGTTGTACTGTTTTAGAGTGGCTGGCCTTGGATGGTATTGGTTTAAGTAAATTTGTTAGTTATGGGAATATGTGTGATGTTGATGAGGCTGAATTATTAAGCTATCTAGGTGATGATGATAAAACTAGAGTTATAGCCTTCTATATGGAGAGTGTTAAGAGTGGTAGGAGATTTATTGATGTTGCAGCTAGAGTTTCAAGGTTTAAGCCCATAATTGTCTTGAAGGCTGGTAGAACTGAGGCTGGTAGTAGGGCGGTTATGTCTCATACAGGTAATCTTGCTGGTAGATATGAGGTGGTTAAGGCTGCCTTTAGGAAGGCTGGTATAATTCAAGTTCAAGACATTGAAGAGCTATTTGACACGATTAAGATTTTTTCTCTATGTCCTCCACCTAGAGGTGATGGATTGGCAATGATTACTAATGGTGCTGGACCATGTGTTATGGCTTCAGATGCTGCAAGTGAATTGGGTGTAAAGCTTTCCCAATACTCTAATAGTATTAGGGAGAGGTTGAGGAAGAGTCTTCCACCCTATGCTTTAATTGGAAATCCTGTGGATTTGACTGGTAGTGCTACTTTGAGGGATTATTTGACTGCAAGTGAGATTTTGCTTGAAGATCCAAATGTGAATGTTTTAGCCCTCTTCTTCGTCTTTCAGGATACTCCACTTGAGGATGAAGTTGTATATGAGGTTCCCAAGTTGAGGAGGTATGGTAAACCTATAGTTGCATTGGCTTCAGGCGGCCCCTACACTATTAAGCAGGCTAGAAGGCTTCAAGAGGGAGGCATACCTGTATTTCCAACTCCTGAGAGATTGATTCGTGCAGTTAAAAATTTCATAAAATATTACTTATGTTTCAAGTGAAATTTTAAGGAAATTATTTAAGTTGAGATAGACGTATTCTGGCTATAGAAGACTGGAGGAATAAAGATGGATTTAACAATAATCGCTGCTCTCTCATCAGTCTTATCCGTCCTATTTGCAATATTCCTTCAATTATATGTGAATAGACAGGAAGAAGGTACTTCTAGGATGCGGGAGATTGCAGAGGCTATCAGGGAGGGTGCAGAAGCATATTTGAAGAGGCAGTATAAGACTTTAGCTTTCTTCGTAGTAGTGGTTGCAGTTTTACTGGCAATTTCACTTAACCCACATATTGGATTAACTTATATTATTGGTGCTATCTGCAGTGGTTTAGCAGGTTTTCTGGGTATGAGTGTTGCATTGAAGGCTAATGTTAGGACTGCTAATGCAGCTAGATCTGGCTTGGATAGAGCTTTCAAAATAGCTTTTAGTGGTGGTGCAGTAATGGGTCTTGCAGTTGTGGGGCTTGCACTGCTTGGAATAAGTGTGCTCTATCATATCTATCAAGACCTTGACATAGTTTTAGGGTTTAGCTTTGGTGCTAGTGCAGTGGCATTATTCGCTAAGGCTGGTGGTGGAATATTTACGAAGACTGCTGATATTGGAGCTGACTTGGTTGGTAAGGTTGAAATTGGGATTCCTGAGGATGATCCTAGAAATCCGGCTGTAATTGCTGATAATGTTGGTGACAATGTTGGAGATGTAGCTGGGATGGGTGCAGATCTATTTGACTCCTATGTTGGAAGTGTTGTGGCAGCCATGGTTCTAGGGGCTGCTGCATATGGGGAGCCTGGAGTTATGCTTCCATTATTATTTGCTGCAGCTGGTATAGTTGCATCGATACTGGGCACTATTTTTGTGAGGTTTGTTAGGGTTAAGAATCCAGGTTTAGCATTAAACTCAGGCACCTTTGTGACATGTATAATCTTTGGAGTATTCGCATACTTTGCGACCATCTATTTGAATTTTGATTTAAATGTCTTTTATGCAACTATGGTTGGATTAATTGCTGGAGTTATTATTGGAGTTACAACTGATTATTATACTGCCATTGATCAAAAGCCTGTTTTGAAGATAGCTGAAATGTCTAAGACTGGTGCGGCATTAAACATTTTAACTGGCTTCTCATATGGGTTGCTAAGCATTGCACCTCCACTTCTAGGGATATGTGCGGCAACTATTGCTGCATGGCATTTAGCTGGACTGTACGGTATAGGTGTAGCTGCACTTGGAATGCTTTCAATAACTGGTATGATTGTTTCAGCCGATGCATATGGACCAATAGTTGATAATGCGAAGGGTATTGCTGAGCAAGCGCATCTAGGTGAGCATGTAATTGAGATAACTGATGTTCTTGACGCTGTTGGAAATACTGCTAAGGCTGTGACTAAGGGATTTGCAATTGGAGCTGCAGCATTAACGGTATTAGCGTTATTCTCAGCTTATGCTGAAATAGTTGACCTAAAAATTCTAGATTTAATGGACCCCTATGTTGTAGTTGGATTATTCCTAGGCGCACTTATGCCGCCACTATTCTCAGCATTGACAATTCTCGGTGTGGGGAAGAATGCCTTTAGAATGATTGAGGAAATTAGGAGGCAGTTTAGGGAGATTCCAGGATTATTGGAGGGAACTGCTAAGCCTGATTATGCTAAATGTGTTGACATTGCCACGAAGGGTGCGTTGGCAGAATTGTTGCCGCCAGGTATACTTTCAATTATAACTCCACTACTTGTCGGCTTTATATTGGGTAAAGATGCACTGGGCGGATTCCTGGCTGGAAGTATTGTTACTGGAGTTATATTGGCTATATTGATGGCTAATGCTGGTGGAGCTTGGGATAATGCTAAGAAGTATATTGAAGCTGGACACTTTGGAGGTACAGGTTCAGATGCCCATAAGGCTGCGGTTGTTGGAGATACTGTTGGAGATCCATTTAAGGATACAGCCGGTCCATCGCTAAATACACTCATAACGGTGATGTCATTGGTTGCTTCAGTATGTGCACCATTAATAGTTAAATATGCCATTTTCGGTTGGTAGTACATTAATAAACTTTATTTTTCTTTGACTTCAATTTAAATATGTGAAATTATGTTAAATAGAACTGATGACAGTCTATTTAGACTAAGTTTAATATTACTGCTTTTCGGAGGCTTCATTCTATTATCTTCAAATGCTATTGGATTAAGGTTGTGGCAGACCTTTACATTGATATTAGGCTTAATCTGTTTAATTTTAGGATTTATAATTGGCTTGATATCTACTTTTCCAAGTAAGAGGGCTAGGTAAAATGGCGGGCCCGGCGGGATTCGAACCCGCGACCAACGGGTTAAGAGCCCGCTGCTCTACCTGGCTGAGCTACGGGCCCACGGTAATCGATATTAGACTGTCTAATTTATAATTTTTTGCTGCTAATAAATGATGTTATTGTAATGCTGGATTAATTGAAGTGTGGATTAATTATTCTAATTAATGTTATATTGTCTTGATACCAATTATCTTATGGTGATCTATGTGTTCTGGAAGTTGGATGAATTAACTTGGGAGGAGGCTGGAGAGGTTCTTAGAAAGGCAGACTTTGTAATTTTACCTGCAGCCAGTCTAGAGCAGCATGGAAAGCATTTACCATTAAGTGTTGATAGTATAAGGGCTGACTATCTTGTGGATGAAGTTTTGAAGATGAGTGATAAGTATGGATTGAAGCTTGTTAAGCTTCCAGTGTTAACTTATGGGTGTTCTGAGCATCATATGAATTTTCCAGGTACAATTACAATTAAACCTGAAAACTATATTTCACTAGTCTATGATATTGGAGTGAGTCTTCATAGGCATGGTGTGAAGCGATTTGTAATAATGAATTTTCATGGAGGCAATCTTGCTCCATTAAACATTGCAATTCAGAGGATTAGGAAGGATACTGGAATGAAGACTTATCTTCTACATTGGACTTCCTTTGCAAGGGATATTATTAATGCTTGGACTGAACCTGGATGGGGTCATGCATGTGAGCATGAAACTAGCATAGTATTACTCTATAGGCCTGAATTGGTTAGAAGGGAGAAGATTGTGAAGCCTATTATTAAGCCTAGGCCGCCAATTTCAAGTTTCAGATATTTTGATGAAATAACAGATACTGGTGGAATTGGTGATCCAACAAGGTCTTCAGCTGAATTTGCGAAGAAGCTGGTTGAACAGGTTACTGATAGAATTCTAAAGGCTTTGAAGGAGACTTTAGAAGTGGATTAGCCTCTTCTTTTCTTAATTTATTTTAAATAAGTGGGGGTTGATGGTTTAGCTTTATTTGGTTGGCTAGTTTATCTTTTCCATATGTCTAGTGGCGGCTTCACTTCTGGTGGTATTGGAGACTTATATTTTCTTCCTCTAAGTCTCTCTTTATGCTCCTTTTTAGCTTTCTTTATTATCTCTGGTTTTGTTAGTAGGTCTAGTGCTGTTGCTGCCATTACTTTGGCTGCGAAGATTAGGGATTTATGTCCTAGTCCTGATGCTGATTGAGCTACATTTTGCCATGAGTGTCCTGGTGTTCCTAGAACCCATGTTGCTGTGCCGAATTCAACTGTTGGTGTGATCCAGCTTACATCAGCTACATCTGTGGAGCCATGCATTACTTCTCCTTCACCCCATGGATCTGGAATTTCATCATCAATAAGCTTATCAATCAATCTTTCCCATCCAGGTCGCTTAGATTTTCTAAGCTGTCTAATTTTCTGGTCTTTTGGTATTGTTTTTGCGATTTGCTTTGCAAATTCAAGGTCTTCTTCAGAGTATTTTGGGAGTCCAATCTCACGCATGTTTTTAACTATTAATTCAGCAATCACTCTATTGGGGATTAGATTATAGATGCCTCCTATAAACTCTACTTCAAGTTTGGTTCTAGTCATTAATGCTGCTCCCTTAGCTATATCTAGAATCCAGTTGTAGATGAATTCAACTTGATCTCTCTCCGGTGCTCTAATATAATACCAGCTTCTAGCATAGGGTGGAACTATGTTTGGTTGATCTCCACCCTTCTCGATTATATAGTGTATTCTTGCATCCTGTATGACGTGTTCTCTGAGGTAGTTTACTCCAATGTTCATTAATTCAACAGCGTCTAGGGCGCTTCTCCCCTCCTCTGGTGAGCCTCCTGCATGTGATGCCTTACCATAGAAGTGGAATTTCACTGAGTTCATGGCTACACTGCTTTTTAGTGTTGCTGCATTCATTGTACTTGGGTGGTGGCTTATGACTGCATCGACATCATTGAAGTAGCCTTCCCTCGCCATGTATACTTTTCCATCAAAGTTTTCTTCTGCTGGGCATCCGAAGAACTTTATTGTCCCCTTCAATCCATACTTCTCCATGGCCATCTTAACTGCAATGGCAGCAGCCATACCGGATGTGCCGTGAATATTATGACCACAACCATGACCAGGAGCACCAGGCTTCAAAGGCTCCTTCCAAGGAACAGGCTTCTGAGACAATCCAGGCAATGCATCATACTCACCCATAATCCCAATAACCGGCTTACCCTCACCCCAAGTAGCCACGAAAGCAGTAGGCATACCAGCAACACCACGCTCAACCTTGAAGCCATATTTCTCAAGCTCATCAGCCAATAGTGCTGAAGACTTAAACTCCATTAAGCCAAGCTCAGCAAACTCCCAAATCCTATCACTAATCTCAACAATCCTACCCCTATTCTCCTCAATCCATTTAATAGCAACTTCCTTAACCATACGGAACACCTAGAGTGAGTTAATATTATAATTCGTATTAAACATTTTTCATAATTAATTGAATATTTAGGTGGTGTTATTAGGTTAAGCTACTATATCATGATTTTGAGGTATATTTGAATTGGATTTGGAGATGTTTTATGTTTTATGTTTTACTTGAAGGTGAAGCTGAATCTAATGGAAAAGCTAGTCAAATTATGAGAAAGTATGGTGAATGTCCTTACATGATCTTTAAGGGTGTGAGGCAAAGCAAAGTGTACATTCTGTTTCATTTACCAGTGAGACAGGGGTGGTGGATAAAGTATGTGGAGGAGCATCCTGAGGAAACCTTTGGCCTTTTGAATGTGAAGCTAGTTTACTTAGATGTGGTTGATTTTAGAGCTTCTGGAGGGAGGTTGAATAGAGGGGAGAGGAGTCCATGTGGAGCCATTTGTCCTGATTGTCCAAGTTATTCGAAATGTTTGGGTTGTCCTGCAACAATACATTATAAACTTTAAATAACTTTTATTTTGGTACATAAACCTTATTCGTTAAAAATTTTATTTTCAAATAGGGCTCTAATTGAAGGCAGAGTCATGCTATTACATAGTTAGCGCATTAAATGAATTCGCACTTGAAGTTCCATACTTGTCATACTATATTTTTAGGACTTTGGGTTTGGGGTATGTTTATCTTTACATTGTTATCTCTTCTCTCATTTATGGTTTTCTAGATTATCCGACAGGTGGTTTGGCTGATAAGTTTGGGAGGAGACTTATTTTTACAGTTGGTTTAATTTTTAGTGCTTTCAGCATTATCTTGTTAGCCTTTATTGCTAATTCATTAACCATAATTTTGCTTCTATACTGGGTGGTGCTCTTAGAAGTGATTCTTTAGAGGCTTGGATAACGGATGAAATGAAAAATGAGGGTAAGCTTCATGATCTTGTTTGAATTTTTGGTAGGAGTGTTTCTTTAAGTTTGATGGCTGATGTCTTGGCTGGTGGTTTAGGTAGCTTGGTGACTTTTCTAGGTAATTATTGGTTAACTCTTCTTGTTGGCGGCTTGTCAATGTTGATTACTGCTTTTATTACAATTATAATTATGAGGGAGAATTATGGTGAGGGGAGACGTAAATCTTATTTTGAGTTATTGAGAGATGGAGCTACCTTTATCTTCATTAGGAAATCGCTTTTAATTTTAGGTGTGAGTCAAACCTTGTTTATGGCTGGTTTATATGTTTATTGGGAGGCATTGACGCCGATTTATAGTGAGAGGGGTATTCCAGAGTTTCTTTTTGGAGTTATTGGCGGAGTTATGCATATACCAGCCATGTTAACTGCAGCTTACACTTATCTTTTAGTAAGGAAGCTTAGGGTTTTTAGGGCTGTAACTATATTGTCTTAGTTTTGGGCCTTCCTTTGCGCGTTAATGGCTTTTTTGATTTCTCCCTTGCAGACTGTGCTTTTAGTTGTATTTTTAGAGAGTGTTTATGCAACTAGGCATCCTGTTGTTGAATATTGGCGAAACATTCTTGTTCCGAGTGGGGTTAGGGCGACTGTTTTAAGTGGATTGAGCACTATGGTTCATGTTGGTCAAAGCTTAATTCTCCTCCTATTCTAACTTGACTCTTTCATTAGAGTTGAAGTATCATGAGTGAATTTGTTGTGGAGGCTTTTATGATTTTATTGATGTTTTTAAACTAGAACGTGAAAATTGTTATTTTAATTTATTAGAATATTTAAATTGAAGGTTAATATATTTCAAATATTGCGGTATTAAATTGGGAGTTATAGATGTGATAGTATGTCAATGAGTGAAGAGGAATTGGATTTAGCGAGGATTGAATCTGAGCTTAAGGGTAAGACTCTGCTTGTATATTGGTATATTTTGAGGTCTGCTAAGTCAACTGTTGGTGTACGTGAGGTTCAACGTAAATTGGGGTTTTCAAGTCCAAGTGTTGCTGCATATCATTTAGATAAATTGTTGTCCCTTGGCTTGGTGGAGAAGACTAGGACTGGTGAGTATTATCTTAAGAGGGAGGTGAAGGTTGGAATTTTACAGTTCTTTGTTAGGCTTGGTAGATTTATGTTGCCTAGATATGTTTTCTATTCGATTTGGTTTACTACTATGCTTGTCTTGTATTTGATCTTTTATGGTCATACTGGTAGTGTTCATAATGTTGTTGCCATAATTTTTGGTTTGGCTGCCTCTCTAGTTTTGTGGTTTGAGACTATTAGGATATGGAGGGAGAAGCCGTTCTAAAATGTAGAATAAAAAGGTTGAATTTTAAATTTTAATGTGAGGTTAATTGCTTTGAGGAAGCCTTTAGCTCTATATGTGGTTGCTGGAATTTCGCTGGGTTTTATAGTTATATTTGCTCCTATCTTTATTGCTTCTTATCAGCTTGCAGGTATGGAGAAATCTTCCCGTGAAGCTTATCCAGTGGTGGTTGATCAGCCTGCTAAGATGACGAGTTTTCAGGATTTTAAGGCTTTTACGCAGTTTTCCGAGTCTAGGCTTGGAATTAGGAGTGCTCAGCCCTATGATTATGTGAATTTAATGTTGATGGTGACGGCTAGCTTGTTTTCAGCTTTCGTAATATCCTTTACTTTTAAGAGGAAGTTGATGGGTTAAATTTATTTTCATGATATGTTAAATCTATCTTCTTCATAATTTGTTGTAGGTGAAATTTGTATGATTGATGAGATTTTAGGTAAGGCTAGGTTAAATGAAGGCTATGTAGTTGAATTAACTAGAAGTTTGGTGAAGGTTCCAAGTGTTAATCCACCTGGAGATGAATCTGAAATAGCTTTACTAGTGGGTGAAGAGTTGGAGAAGATTGGGTTTAAAGTGAATTATGTTGAGCCTTCTCCTAAACGTGTAAATGTTGTTGCTACATTGAAGGGTGAGGGTGATGGGAAAACCTTGCTGTTTAATGGACATTTAGATGTTGTTCCTCCAGGAAACTTAGAGAATTGGAGCTTCGACCCATTTGGAGCAGTGGTTAAGGATGGGAGAATTTATGGTCGTGGAGCTTGTGATATGAAGGGTGCTATTGCAGCATTTATCGGTGCAATGAAGTCTATGGTTGATGCGAATATAGCTTTGAAGGGTGATGTCATTATACATGCAGTTGCAGATGAGGAGACTGGAGGTAAGTTTGGAACTGGATACTTGGTTGAGAAGGGATATGCTAAGGCTGATGGAGCAGTGGTTGGTGAGGGTTCTGTCTTCAATAGAATTATTTGCCTAAGACCAGCTGTTAGGGGGTTGTGTTGGATTGAACTTGAAACCAAAGGGAAGGCTGCCCATGCAAGTAAGCCTTGGGCTGGAGTTAACGCTGTACTTCATATGGCTATGATCTTGTCAGCACTTAAAGATTTCAAGTTGAAGTGTCCTCCACATAAGTATCTACCAGCTCCAACAATTTCACCTGGAACTATAATTCGAGGTGGAGTGAAGACGAATGTTATTCCAGATAGATGTATAGCCCATTTGGATGTAAGAATTAATCCTGGATTGAATGATAAATTGGTGTTAGAGCAGTTGAATAATCTGTTTAATGTCTTAAGGGAGAAGGAGCCTAGTTTCTCAGTTTCAATGAAAATTTTGAATTATGCTCCTCCAGCTGAAATCCCTGAAGATTCAGAGCTAATACAGTATGCAAAGTGGGCTGTTAAGTATGTGACGGGAGAAGAGTTAAAGTTGAAGGCTGGCTATGGTTCAAATGATTCTCAATTCCTAATAAATAGGGCGAAGATACCTACTATATGTGGATTTGGACCTGGAGATCATCAATTGGGGAATGCTCATGGACCTGATGAAAATGTAAGCATAGATATTCTAAATGCCTTCACTAAGATTTACTCTCTATTGGTCTACAAATTTACTACTTCATCTTGATGCTATAATGTTGTGGGTGTTTAAATTTCAAGGCACTTCCAACCTTATTTATTAAATATTAAACTGGGAAGTTCTATTAGTTTAATGCTAACTTCTCCGTTTCCCTTTTCTAAGTCTATTTGGGCTTTATTCTTCTATGTCTACTATGCCTATTTCATTTATTTGAAATGTACATTCTGCTTCAGGGTGCATTGGACTGTCAAATATTCTTGCTACACGTTTATTTCCCTTGGCTTTTCTAAGCCATACTCTATATGTACAGTTATGGGCTAATACGTGGCCTCCTGCAGGTTTATTTGGGTTTCCGAAGAATATTGCAGGGTTTGCCATTACTTGATTTGTAACTATTACTGCTAAATTATAGGCGTCGGCTAGTGATAGTAGTTGACGTATATGTCTATTTAGTTTCTGTTGTCTTAGGGCTAAGTTTTCTCTTCCTGGAAATTCTCCTCTAAAGTGGCCGATTAAACTGTCGACGACAATTAATTTGACGTTGTGTTCTTCAATTACATTTGATGCTTCATCTATGATTAGCATTTGATGGTCACTATTATATGCTCTTGCAAAGACTATGTTTCTTAGTGCCTCTTTTCCATCTAAGTTGAATCTAGGTGCAATTTGAACTATTCTTTCAGGTCTGAAGGTTCCTTCAGTGTCAACGTATAATGTTGCTCCTTCAAGTCCTCCCTCTTCTTTGGGTAGTTGAACTGTGACTGATAGTTGGTGTGCTATCTGTGTTTTTCCTGTTCCAAATTCACCTGCAAATTCTGTTATGGCTCCTGTTTCAATTCCTCCATCTAGGAGGTTGTCTAGTGCTTTGCAGCCCGTGGTTATTTTTCCAATGCTGAGTCTACGTTTGAAGTATTCGTCGGCTGTTATGAAGGTTATGTTGAGTAGTTCGCGTGCATTTTTGCAGAGTTGAATTGCAACTTTTTCACTGATACCTGTTGCTTCGCTAATGAATCTCGGTGGTGTTACAGCTAATGCTTCTATGCTGGTTATTCCTATTCCTCTAAGCTTACTTGCTATTGTAGGTCCAATACCATTAATCATTTCAAGTGCATGAGTCATATTTCATCGAGAAGAATTTGAGTTGAATTTTATATAAACGATGAGTGTCAATGTGAGGGGAGGGGGTATACTATTCAATTTACTTATATGTAGTTCATCTTCTTTAGAAATTCTATTAGAGTTTTTATTTTGGGTTTCTTTAAATTTAGTTTATAGAGTTTGATTCTACCTAAATTTAATTCTTCAATCCAATTGATTTCCATTAGCTTTTCTATTGCTCTTGAGACGTCTCTTTCATTTAGCATTGTCTCTTTTCTTAGAGCGTATTTTGAGAATGTTTTGGATGGCTGCTTACCCATTGCAGCTAGGATTCTCAGTGTACTTATGCTGCAGATGGCTTTTTCAATTTCCTCTCTATTTTTCATTCCCTAACCTCTCACATGTTGTTTGATTGATCTGAGTTTTCATTGAAGCATTGGGGAGGGTGTGATTTTAATTTTTCTAGCTTTACTTGAATATGGCTGGCTTATTTCATTGAAATGAAGTTTATGTTTGATTGGATGATGCTAAAGTTTGAATTGAACTTGATTGTTAAATTATTTCTTCTATTCTATTGATTACATCGTCAATGTAGTGTAGGAGTGCCTCTGTTGTTACACCTGATATTCCAATTTTAGTGAAGCCTTTAATTGTTATTAGTCCTCGGGCTGCTAGGTCGTCTAGTGCTTCGAATAAGTCTTTCACTGGCTTTATGTTACTTGTTTCGCATATTACTTGATATGTGCTTTTTATGTCGTTGAAGTGTACGTATGGGCTTTGAAGGTTTTTTAGTGTTTTCGCAACTGAGAATAGTACGTATAGTAGTTTTTTGGATAGTTCATTTATGTCTTCACTTGTTATGGTTGGGCATAGGTTTGAGTGTACTAGTCTCACGTGTTCTGCTCTTATTGTTGGTGATCCCCTTTGCTCGGCGACTATTCCTGAATATAATAGTAGGTCTAATGCATATCTGGCGTCACCATTTATTGGTGGGCTTGAGGATACATCTGCTATGAAGTCTATTACCTCTTCACTGACGGCGCCTGGTTTAAAGGCAATTTTACATCTTTCTATGAGGATGTCTCTTAATTGACTTGAAGTGTATGGGTTAAATTTTATTTGTATTCTGCCTAGACTTGATAATTCTGCTTCGTCAAGCATTTTGGTCCATTTTGGATCTCTGGCTATGAATATTACGCCTATAATATTGCTGTATCCGTTTGGCGCTGTTTCATCAAGTCTAGTTAGATCGTATACGATTTTCTCTTTTACATATCGTTTACAATGATAATCAACTTCGTCAACTATGATTAATCCAAGTTTTCCTGTGGAGGTTAGGAATTTTATGACTGCATTTAATATTTCTTCTGGTCCAAATCCTCTGACTGAGATTTCTGATGTCAATTGTTCAGCTATAGCATTAAAGATTAGAAATCTAGATGGTCCTTGGCGTCTTAGGTTAATGTATGCTACTCTTAGCTCATTCTTCCATTTTTCAGCTTCTTTTACTAGGATTTCACTGAATCTTTTGGCGGTGGCTGTTTTCCCACTTCCAACTCCACCTACTAGTTGGATGCATCTTAAATGACTCTTCCATTTAATGGATTCACTGAATAGGTTTAGGAGAAATTTTAGCTGTTCTTCTCTGTGGGGGAGTTTTTTGGGTATGTAGCTTGGGGATAGGCTGTCGCGGTTGATGAATATTCTCTGCATTAAATCACCTAGCTATGTATTTAGTATCTTCTAGGTGTAATTTATTTATCAGCCTTTATTTCAAGTATTCACTTGGATTTCTTAGTAGTTCAAGCATGATTTTAAGCCAGCCTATATCATTGGCCTTTAATGCAATTTTCTCCCAATTCAGTTTTATTATTAGAATTAATAGTGTGATTGAAAGTATAATTGAGATTATTCCTGCTAGAATTGGATTTTCACCTGTTGCAATGCCAAGCCCTCTCCCTATGATTACAGTGGCTCCAACTATTATTGTTTTGCCGAGGAAAACTGCGATGAAGAATTTGTATGGGTTATATTTTGAAATGCTTAGTGGAACATATAGTATGTCGTCTGGTAGTGGTAGTGCTGCGAAGAGAAATATTGCCGTAAACAGGCTTCTCTCAAATATTCTGCTAAACTTTTGTATCCTCATTTTCACTTCTTCTGAGAGTAGTATGTTGAGGGTGTAACCCATTAGCATTATGATCATTTTTCCAATTGCAGAGCCTAGTCCTCCTAGTAGTGTAACCATTATAATTTCACAAACTGATAATTTCACTACTGACGAATATTCTATGACTACAAGTAGGTAGGGCAGTCCAGCATAGGGTGTGGCATTTCCAATAAATGAGGCTAGGAAGACGCCTATTAAGCCGAGAGTTTTGAAGTAATTGATTAAGTTGTCTAGGTTGAATTGAGTTGATTTTATTATTTTAAAGCTATTTGTGATGTAGTTTTCATTTAAGTGTTTTTTGAGTATTGGGGGTAGAATTGTTGAGATGACATATATTCTCAATTCTTTTATGTGGGATGAGTTAAGTTTCTGTTTGATAGATTTTCTCAAGATTGACACCACATATTTTATTTGGATGAGCTATTTTTCCTCAATAACTTCTAGGTATACGTTTATGATTCTTTCAGCTATTACGTTCCATGAGTATTTTTCAACTGCAATTTTTCTTCCTATTAATCCCATTCTTCTAGCTAGTTTTTCATCGGATAGTAGTAGTATTATTTTTTCGGCAAGTATTCTATGGTTTCCAGGTGGGATTAGAAATCCATTTTCTTCATCTCGTATTATTTCAGGTAGTCCTCCCACTTTTGTGGCTATGATGGGTTTCCCTGTTGCCATTGCTTCTAATGCAACTATTCCAAAGCTTTCTCTATATAGGCTTGGAATTACTACGATTCTTGATTTCTGATAGGTTTTGAGTAGTTCTTCTTCGGAGATTCTGCCGAGAAATTGAATGTTTTCTTCTAACTTTAATTGTTTGGCTCTGATTTGTAGGAGTGGCTTCATGTAGCCTTCTCCAACTATTATTAGCTTTGCTTCCGGTATTTCTTTGACTACATTGGAAAATGCCTTTACTAATATGTGTGCTCCCTTTCTGTGAACTAATCTTCCTACGAATAGGACTGTTGGTTCATTGGTTTCGTTTTTAGATGGATGGAAGCGTTCTATATTTACTCCGTTTGGGATAATTATGCTTTCAATGTCATTGTCAAGTAGATTTTCTATGAAGGTTGCTGCGCATTTACTGACTGAAATTATGCGGTCTGCCTTTGAAATGAAATATTTTAGGAACATTAACCCCTTACGTGACATTAATGTTAGAATTGAAGTTGTAGAGTTGCCGGCAATGCTGTGGTTTGTTAATATTTTGGGTATTCCTATTTTGTCTGCAATATGTAGTGTTAGTAGTGGTGTTGGAGTGAAGGCGTGATGAGCATGAATTATGTCTGGAGAGTATTTGGTGATGATTTCTTTTAGTCTACTTAGATTTGGTGGTGTAAGTATACTTTGGAATGGTGTTATGGATTCAATTTCTATTATTGGCGGTGTATCTTGATTTGTATTTAATTTCTTGTTGTTTGATTTGGTTAAGATTGTAACTTCAAATCCTCTTTCAATGAGTTTTACTGATAATTCATATACGTGTCTTTGGACGCCGCCGATTGTCAGTGGATGCCACTCTGTAACCATGAGTACTTTCAATTTTCCACCAATTATCATACGAAAAACGAATATATAAGATTTGAAACTATTTACTCAGCATTGAGGAGGCTATATGATGAGTAATAGGGATGTTTTCCATATTGAATGGGCAATGTTTAGGGGTATGCTTAGGGTTTTAATTTTATCTATGCTTGAAAAGTCGAGGATGAGGGGTTATCAGATATTGAAGGTTATACGTCAATTAACTGGTAGGAAGCCTAGTATGAGTACTATTCATGACATTTTAACTGAGCTTGAGAGTAAAAATCTTATAAAGAGTATAATTACCCAGACGAGTGAAAAATATTATCAAATCACTGAGATTGGGGAGAAAACGTTAAATGAAATTAGAGCTAGATGTAAATCTAAGATAATGAATGTTTTGAATTTAATATTCGAAACATAAATTACCTCTCAGTACAAATTATCGATGCAAATATCTGAGATATCGTATGGTGGTCCTATGATCATGTCATCGATTCCAGATTTACAGTTAATTTCAATCATAATTACATCGATAATATCCTTAATTTCATCTTCAGTGATCCTTTTCCATGTAACCTATTATTGGATTGGAAGGTTGAAGTCTAGAGGGGAGAAGTTGTTTTTAAGGGAAATTGATTCTTATCCTCTAGTTACAGTTATTGTTCCAATTAGGAATGAGCCGTTAGACATTATAGTTAGGTTGTTGAGATCATTAGTTAATCAATCCTATCCTAAGGATAAGATTGAGGTTATAATTGTTAGTGATGATGAGGAGGATTATTTTAGAGAGGTTTCTTCAAGGATTTTAGACTTTAGTAGGAAGAGTGGATTGATGGTTAAGGTTTTTAGGAGGAGGAGAGCTGTTGGATTTAAGGCTGGTGCTCTAAACTATGCATTACATAGGAGTAGGGGGAAGTATGTTGTTGTTTTTGATGTTGATGCTGTTCCTCAGCCAAATTATCTGAAGAGTGTTGTTTCATATATGGAGTTTAATGGTGATGTTGATGGATTAGCTGTTAAGTGGGCTCCATTAAATAAGGATTCCTCCCCTATATCGGAGGCTCAAGCTGTATCTCTCAATTTTTTAACTTCAATTTTCTTTGACGGTCGATCAAGTGTTAATGGTCCAATAATAGCTCCTGGTTGTGGATGTGTTTATAGGAGGAATACTTTGCTCGAGGTTGGTGGATGGAATGAGAGTTGCTTAGCTGAGGATGTTGAATTGTCCATTAAGCTTTTGATTAGGGGTGGAAGGATAGGTTATATTGATAATACGTTCGTTGAAGTTGAGAATCCTGAGACTTATGAGGCCTTTAAGAAGCAGCAGGCTAGATGGATTTACGGTACAACTCAAGTTTTATCTAGATACTTCTTTAAGATTATTACTTCAAGAATTCCCTTGGTTTGGAAGTTGGATTTAATTTTATATCTATTTCAATACCATGTTTTATTGGCTAATTTCGTTTTTATAGCATTGGCTTTGGCTTCAATTTTAGTTGGGATAGACTTGTTGTTGCCGAGTGTTTATTTCTCCCCTCTCCTTTTGACCTTATCTGCTTTACAGGCTTTATCGTATTATAATACTGCTAGGCGTTTAGGTTTTAATCCCTTTGAGAGTGTTGTTGTTATGGGTAGATGTACTGCTATGGCGGCAGTTTTAGCTCCGACTGTTTTGTTGCAGAATGTTAAGCTTTTGATTAGGTGGCGTGAGGGGTGGTATATTACTCCAAAGGGTCCGCTTGCAAGGAGGGTTAGGGGTAAGAGTTCAAATATGCTTGAATCCTTACTTGCTACTTCTGGTATTCTGATTGGAGTAATGCTTTTGATATTTGGTTTACCTATTTCTGCATCCTGTATATTTACCTTCAGTATACCCTATGCTTATGTTAGCTGGAAGACAAGTAAGGGTATTTGGTGACATTTTAAGTCTATATTTCAAGTATTCTCTTTATTTTCTCTCTGGATTCTAGAAATTCCTTATCGACATATTGTTTTGGCAGTCTTTTTTCATCTCTAACTATGTTGTGGAGCATTCGTATTAGCTGTGAAACTTCATTTCCAGCGTCTACCTCATCTGGTGAATACATTTTGTAAACATTTCTTCTTGTAATTCTTGTTGCTAAGTGAATTATGGGCAATTTTATTTTACTTATGTTTTCATTAATTTTTGAGCAGAACTTTCTGATGGCTTCTTCCTCTACTTTTTTGTTGAAGTGATGCCATATGCAGAGGGAGTCGAATCCTAATTTGTAGCATTCGACTAGTAGTTTAATTTTCTCAATTGATTGTTTCATTTTTTCCTCAATGTCATTTTCTTCACTTATATTCTCTATTTTTAAGGCTAGGAGCATGTAGTTGTCAATTATTCTGTTATAATCGCTATATACGAGTATTAAGTCGCATTTTCCTAGGTGTTCTAATCCCTCTTTTCCAATGATTTCTTGAATGTTTTTCATCTTAAGAATGTCCTTGACGATGTATACTCCATATAAGCTGCGAACCCCTGAGCTTTTCATTGCATCGTATAGTAGGAATATAAAGTGTGAGATATCCTTATTCATTAAAGCACCAAGGACATTAGGATTTAGTTCAATAAAAACTTTGCTTAGCTAAACGGATACCCCTCCCACCCCTCTAAATGGCATCTATGATTTAAATAATATGTCCTCAAGGTTTTCATGGGGCTGTATATGCCAAACTATGCTTCAATAAAGATTAAATTTGATGTTCATGTGGAATTATTGAAGTTGAAGAAGAGGTTGAGGGTTAAGGATATTAGCAGTGTTTTAAGACATTTGATTGAGGAGCATGAACTCTATCATCAAATTAAGAGAAATAAGCTTTACTAGTTGTTTCAAATTTATGATTAATTTCCTATTGAATATCCTTCTTTAATTCCTTTAGGAATTCTCTAGCAAATCTCTTTTTCCTCATAAATTCTTTTGGCTTCAGGTAGATGGCATTTATATTTTCCTAGAATGTTTTTCTCAATGTATTCGATTGTTTCTTTCAAGCTTTGATTTCGAAGGGCTCCTGTTATTAATGATTTCACGATTAGGAAGGTTCTTCCACCTTCAATTAATGTGCATCGTGTAGAATTTTTCCTTCAATACTTTCCGGTTTTTCCTTTATATGTGATTCCTCTGCAACTTTGATGATTTTCTCTATTCTTTCCTTCGATATTTTCTTTGATTTTAGGAATTCAATTATCTCCCTCTTATTTGTGGAGATTATTCCATGTAGATATGCGCCATAGATTATGAGTTCTTCATCGATTTCATAGTTTTTTGGCGGCCTTCAACATTCTCTTTATGTGTGATAGATTGTGCATCATATCCTTTTCTCTATAGTATGTTTTTACGAATTCTTCGAGTTCACTGATTTCTATCATAATTATAACTTGGTGTTTCATATTGTTTTATTTATTTTGTTGATTGTGGAAGTTATTTGAGTTCATTTCCATTAATATTATTGGTGGTTTGATGGCGTTGAGGCTTGAGGATTTAATGTTCATTGATGATGTTATGGTTAAGGCTCAATTAGCTGCTTGTCTTGAGGTTAGTGGTTATCCTAAGCCTGGTAATGTTCATAGGCTTAGAGATTTTCCTGATACTCGATTTGAGCATTTTATTGCGGGTTCCATTGCTATTGGTCCTAGTATACGTGCCTCAGCTTTTAATGGATTTAGGGTTGGATTAAATGAAGTTGAGTTGAATGGGATTGGTGTTGGATCATTGATTAAAGGTGCAGTTGTGAATGTTAAGCGTTTTCATAGTGGAGGTAATACTCATCTTGGAGTTGTGACTTTATTTATACCTTTGGCGGCTTCAGCTGGTATGTGCTTTGCTAAGTGGCATTCTCTAAGTGAAGTTAATCTTAAGGAGTGTTTTATGAGGGTTGTTAAGTCGACGACTGTGAGGGATGCATTAGATTTTTGTGAAGCTTTGAGGATAGCTGGTGTGGGTGGTTTGGGTAGAATTCCCATTTCCAGTATGCCTGATGTTACCAGCTGGAATGTTGGGGATAGAATTGTGGAAGAGAATTTTACTCTATATGATTTAATGGCTTTTTCTTCTAGTTGGGATTTGGTTGCATCGGAATTTGTTAATGGATTGGAAATTGTGTTTAGGGTTGGA
>Ga0190363_1000687_pt1 | contig 20152 bp, 33 predicted proteins | sample 48721867_MG_FD_161272 | JGI IMG/M metagenome (GOLD analysis project Ga0190363, IMG submission 161272) | Hydrothermal vent microbial mat bacterial communities from Southern Trench, Guaymas Basin, Mexico - 4872-18-6-7_MG | ecosystem: Environmental > Aquatic > Marine > Hydrothermal vents >... | reverse complement strand
GCTGTAACCTCGCTGTATGAGCTGAATGGAATGCTCTCCTAATTAGGTCCTTCCTAATAGGTAAGCTAAAGAACTTAGGTAGCCTTATTGTATCTACATTCTTACCTTCAAGATTCAAGACCGGAACTTCTATTTCAGTTAACTTAAACGGAATTACTACACAGTAAGTCATGTAATCACCCAATCCTAAATCTTACTTTCAAGACTTACGTAAACAACCTTCGGTGGACCTTCAGGTACCCACTTAGGCGGCCTTATGGGCCAGCGAAGCACTATGGGTCTCTTAGGAGGTCCCTGAACGGTACCGGCCAATACTATGTAGTCCGAGCGTATTATACCGTAATGTGGGAAACCGCCGGCAGGCGTTATTTCGTATCCGTTATTCCCTATCATTATTATCCTCTTATTATATTCAGTCCTTCTATGGAATCCCATCTGTCCAGGTTGAGGTACGGTACTCAAAGCACCTATACCTGGTGATCTTGAGCCAATCCTTCTGCTACCCTTTCTATGCTTATGCCATCTAGGTAACTCCTTAACACCGAACCTCTTTATGACACCTTGGAAGCCCTTACCCTTGGTTACGCCAATGACGTCAACAAACTGTCCTGGATTGAATACATCTGTAATCTTTATCTCTTTACCTAACATGTTTAAGGCGTAATCTATCTGCGACTTAATGTCACCACCACCTACCTTAACCTCAATAATGTCTGGTACCTTCTTACTTAAACCTCCAGTTAATGTTGGTTGAGATGCCATGAGTAGAGCTACTCTGGCTATATTATTAATGTTCGATTCAAGCTTTCTCATTACTCTTTCTTTATGATCTTCATTGACCGATAATGTCTTAACCCTCCTCCAAATTTGTAGTGTCTCTGGGGGGTCAACCCATAACTCCGTTAATGTCTTAAACCCGTGAACCGTGGCTTCATAGAATCTGGCGGCTACGGAAATCATGGGTGGTGTTTCAATAATTGTAACAGGGACGAAAATCTCCTGACCATAAGTCCTACGTCCAGGTCTATCATCTATAACGATTACATAAGTCATTCCAGCCTTGTAACCTAAGAAGGCTAGAGGTTTAGGTGTATCGAAGTCGACTTGAGGCCAAGACTTTATTCTAGGCACTAACCTTGAAGCCCTCTTCCTAGGTCTAACACCTAAGCTACCTCTCCTTGGTGCTGAGTGCTTCCTTCTAGCCATCTCCTACACCACTACCCCTCACTACTACCTAACCAGCTTTAAACCCTACTTTAGAACTTAAAAATCATTATATTAGTTAAGACATTAAAGCTTACTTAGTTTTTAGTCAGTCTTCGGCAAATACATCACTCATCAGCACTCGGCAAATACATCATCCAAAAATACAACCTTTTTACTCCTAAAAATACTTCTCTAGAGGTGATAGGATGGGAGGTAGACAAAGAACTACATTATTCATGGGTATTGGAGAGAAGAGCGGTAGTACTTCCGAAGAGGAGAGTAAAAAAGGTAGGAAAGGTAAGGAGAAGAAGCGTAAGAAGTAATCCATAATCTAGGAGGTAACAAAATCATTCATTTTCTTTAAGGTACGATAATGCCATTCGTATGGCCTCCGAGGAAAAGGAGTGTGGAAACCACTGTGGTCATTCCCTCATCGAACATAACAATACTCCCTGACTTAAGATCTAAAACAGAGTTTGCTGGCTTATTAGCACGTATACTAGCAACTTACAGAGTTGATAATGTAGTCATTTTCAAGGATAGGGAATCAAGTGATGAGGAGGTGAATTTCCTTAAATTAATACTTGATTACCTCTTAATACCTCCATACCTTAGGAAGAGATTAGTACCCGTAATACCTGAGCTTAAATTTGCAGGCGTTTTACCTCCATTAAACATAGTTACACACAATCCTGAGGGATCAAGACCTAAGAAAGGTGACTTAAGGGAGGGCATAGTAGTTACTAGTTACGGTGTTAAGGCTAAGGTATTCATAGGGTATAGTAAGTATTGCTTCACGCAATCAAACCGTGAACTTAATGTTAACGAAAGAGTATTAATTAAGGTAATTAATGAGGAACCACTTCGTTGTGAAGTCGTAAGTACTGATTCCATAAATGAGTATATAGGATATAGAACACATATAGCCTTAAATGAGAGGGATCTACTCGAGCTAATAAAGAGCTTTCCGGGAACATTAGTTCTCACGAGCAAGGATGGAGATAATTACATCAGAGTTCCGTTAAGAAAAGCGCTAATTAAATCGATTAAGGAAAGTGGTGGTGTGGTATTACTTTTTGGTAACCATTCTAAAGACTTTAATGAATTAGTTAGTAAGAGGTTCCTCAGAGAAGCATCCATACGCTTCAAAATAAACTTCATACCTGGTCAGGGAGTGTTAAGTATTCGTACATTAGAAGCTCTTGTAGCAACTCTATCCTTGCTTAATGTTGATATAGAGACATACGGTATTTAGTAAAGCTGACTCTATTATTACATGCTTTATTTAAGTCATACCTATTATGTATTCCTAAGAACAGGAAACTTAAATAGGGTTGTTAATAGCATCATAAGAGGAGTTGGGGTATGGGTACTAGCACTACGGGTATTGAAATACCGCCTGAATGGAGGAACTTTAAGTATAAGGGTAAGACCTTAGAGGAATTGCTAAATATGCCGATGGATGAGTTACTTAAACTATTACCAGCTAGGGCTAGAAGATCATTACTACGTGAGTCAGATCCTCAAGTCCAAGAGAGGAGAATGCAAATGGGTATGGGTGAATCTCCGAGACTTAAGTTGCTCAGGAAGATAATGAAGGCTAGAGAGTTAATGGCTAAGGGTAAGAATGTTAGGATTAGAACTCATGTTAGGGACATGATAATACTACCAGTGATGGTTGGTTTAACCATTGAGGTTTATAACGGTAAGGAATTCGTACCTGTTAAGATAACCCCGGAAATGATAGGACATTACTTAGGGGAGTTCGCACCAACGACACGTAAGGTAGAACATGGCGAGCCAGGACTTAAAGCTACCAGATCAACATTATTCGTCGCAATGAAGTAATACCGTATCATTGACGGTCAGGGGGAGGAAGTGACTTCATTAATCATAGCGACCGAAAGTTCATCATCCCCCAAATGAAAGGGCGATCATGAATTAATAAAAAGTTCTTCATCAATAAATTAACTTCCTAAGAATATTTACCATGCTTCTTCAGGAAATTCTTCATTTTAAGAAAGTCATTATATCTAAGTAGAACTTTTATATCTGAGCCCGACTTAAGGTAAAAAATCATTTGGAAGACCTCCTTAATATCCTCGTTAGTAAAGAGATCTCTAATATCTTTTCTATTACTCCTTATAGTTGAAACTAGTACTTCAGATATATCGTCAACGCTTATTACGTATTCAGGTCTATCAGCCATTAAGATTGTCTTATATTCACCGGGACTAAGTGATGACTTTAAGTACCTGGTTAGTTTTAATTCTGATGGTATAAGCTTTATATGTATGGTCTTGTTCATGATTTTTATTACTGCCTTTGATAAAACCCTTTTAACTATAACATAACCTCTTATTACTTTCTTCTTCATAATTTAACCGTTATCCTTTAGCTACACCTATAGGTCTTAATCTAACAACGAGTTTAGCTATCTTAACCTTATGTGTTACTAGAGCTACCTTGTCTACATCCTTATAAGCATCTGGTGCTTCTTCAGAAACTACTCTCCTAGTTGCCGCTCTGAGGTATATGCCCTTCCTCATTAGATTTGACTCTACTTGCGTTGGTCTGAATCTCCTAACCGCTTCAGCTCTTGATAACCATCTACCAGCTCCATGTGCTGCTGAATAGAATGATCTAGCTCCCTCCGGGATGCCTACCATCACATAGCTGGCGGTACCCATTGATCCAGGTATTAATACTACCTGACCTATTGATTTATGAGCCTTAGGTATTTCAGGATGACCTGGTGGGAATGCTCTTGTTGCTCCCTTCCTATGTATTACAACCTTAACTCTTTTACCATTAACCTCGTGCTCCTCAACCTTAGCTATGTTATGAGCTACGTCATATATTATATGTAAATCTAACTTATCTGGATCGGTATGAAATACTCTAGCGAAGGACTCTCTGACCCAGTGAGTTATTAACTGTCTATTAGTGAAGGCGAAGTTAGCTGCTGCCTGCATTGCTGCGAAGTAGTCCTGACCTTCCTTACTATTAAATGGTACTGAAGCTAATTCTCTATCAGGTGGTCTTATACCATACCTCCTCATAGCTCTCTCCATAACCATTAAGTAGTCACTAGCTACCTGATGCCCTAAACCCCTCGACCCCGTATGTACCATAACCATAATCTGACCTTCATGTTCAATACCCAATGCTTTAGCTATTGATGGATCGTAAATCCTGTCAACGACTTGAACTTCTAAGAAGTGGTTACCTGCCCCCAATGTACCTAGCTGTGGAGCACCTCTCCTCTTAGCTCTATCACTAACCCTACTTGAATCAGCACCCTTCATACTTCCTCTTTCCTCTATGTACTCTGGGTCATCACTCCACCCAAAACCTCTCCTTATAGCCCACTCAACTCCCTCATCTAAGACTCTACTTAACTCATCAATACCAAGTCTAACCTTACCAGTGCTTCCAACACCTGATGGAATATTTCTGAATAACTCATCGATTAATTCCTTAAGCTTAGGTCTCACATCTTCGTATGATAGGTTAGTCCTTAGTAATCTAACACCACAATTTATGTCATACCCTACACCACCAGGTGAGATAACACCCTCATTAGCCTCCATAGCCGCTACGCCACCTATCGGGAAGCCATAACCCTGATGTCCATCAGGCATGACATAAACGTTAGGCTGTACACCGGGTAGGCATGCGACATTGGCTGCCTGCTGTAGTGTTAAGTCCTCTCTCATCTTGCTTAATAGGTAATCATCAGCAAATATTATTGCTGAAACCCTCATACATGACTTAGCACCCTTAGGAATCTCCCATGTATAATCATTAATCCTCCTTAGACTTATGCCTGGCATAACCCTAACTCACCATAGATTAGACATGTCAAAGCTAAAAAGAGTTAATCATTAAGCCTGAAAGACTTACAGTAGCATCGCATAGATTATTCTATAGATTAAAATTTATAAATCACTCAGCCTAGTCATCTTAGGCCTAAGGGGTATATCCTCCCCATCAATTTATAAGCTCTGCATTAATGCTTTAAGCAGTGGTTGAGGGTGCTAGGTAATGCCTACATGGCACTATTCGAGGAAGGATATAGATCCTAACCGTAGTGCTAAGGCTATGATGTGGGATGCCCCTATCTCACTTAAAGAGGCTTATGAAATATTTAAAATAATTAGAGGTATGAAGTTCAGTGAAGCTGAAAAACTTCTTGAGGACGTCATCGCTTTGAAGAAACCAATACCATATACTAGATATAAATTAGCAATAGCTCATAAGAGACAGTTACCTGGTTTATTTCCTAAGTGGAAATCACCTATAGGTAGGTATCCAGTCAAGGCAGCTAAGTATATCTTAAAGTTATTAAGGAATGTTAGGAATAATGCTGAAGTCAAAAACCTAGATATCGAAAGATTAGTGATAGTTCATGCTGCAGCACATAAGGGTATGTACATAAAGCGTTGGATGCCTAGAGCATTTGGTAGAGCAACACCTAAGATAGGTACTCGTACACATCTAGAAGTAATTGTTGCGGAGGTGTGAAATGATTGGTTAACATTAAGAAATACTTCCTTCAATTAGGCTTCACTAAACTAAAAATTGATGAATTTCTAGCTAAGAACTTTATGCGTGCTGGCTATTCTCATGTTGATGTTATTAAGACACCATTAGGGACTAGAGTAATAATATATGCTGATAGACCCGCATTAATAATAGGTCGTAGAGGTCAAACTATCAGGCAGTTAACTGAGATCTTCCAGAAGTACTTCGGATTAGAGAATCCACAGATAACTGTAACTCAAGTCGAAAACCCAGATTTAAATGCAAGAATAGTTGCTTCAAGAATAGCCCTAGCCATAGAGAGAGGTTACCACTTCAGAAGAGCTGCCTATGTCGCATTAAGGAGGATTCTAGCTGCTGGAGCCATAGGTGCTGAAATAGTTATAAGTGGTAAGTTAACTAGCGAAAGAGCTAGGTATGAGAAGATACGCGCAGGTAAGGTATACAAGACTGGAGCTCATGTTGAAAGACTTGTTGAGAGAGCAGTAGTTCACTTACTTAGAAAGCCTGGTATGTACGGTATTCAAGTATTAATAGTGAAGGCTGGTGAACCTGATGATATAGTTAGGATTAAAACGCCGGAGGAAGTAACTAAGGAAGTGAGTACTCAGGAGGGCCGGGTAGAAAGCACTACCTCTGGCGAAGGTAAAGGAGGTGGTACTTCATGAGTATGTCAGCAGATAAGATAAGGAAAATGAGTCCTGAGGAAAGACTTAAATTACTTAGGGAGTTAAGACTTGAATTAATTAAGTTAAAGACCCAAGCATATCTCGGGACATTAACGAATACAGGAAGGATTAGGGTCATAAAGAAGAACATCGCTAGGATACTTACGGTTATGAGAGAGGAAAAGCTTAGGAAGGAGAGGGAGAAGCGTGGTAAAAGATGAAGTATACTCGTAGGAACATATATTTCCACGAACTCATAGGCTTAGAAGTTGAGATAATTGACCATACTGATCCCACATTGAGAGGGATTAAGGGCTTAGTTGTTGATGAAACTAGGAATACATTAAGAGTATTAACAATTAGTGGTAAGGAGAAGGTGGTACCTAAGCATGGAGGCAAATTCCTTTTTAAACTTCCTAAGACCATTAGTGTAGAGGTATTAGGGGATTTAATCATTGGTAGACCTGAAGAGAGGTTGAAGAAAATTAAGAGGTGGAGTATATGAGTGAGAAAGAATTAACATATAGGGATCCAGGTATAAGATATGAAGGCTTAAAACCACCTGAGACTACATGTGACGATCCCTTATGTCCATGGCATGGTCACTTAAAAGTTCGTGGAGGCTTACTTGTAGGTAAGGTCGTAAAGGCGAAAATGAAGAGAACCGTCGTAGTTGAGCGTGAGTATCTTGTCTATATAAGGAAATATATGAGGTATGAAAGAAGAAGATCTAAAATTCATGCACATAATCCTCCATGCATTAATGCTCAACCGGGTGATGTTGTCCTAATAGGTGAGACTAGACCCATAGCTAAATCCGTTGCCTGGGTTGTCTTAGGTGTTTTAAAGAAGGGTGGTGAGTAATGTCAGCTAGGAGAGGTAGAGGTGCTAACTTCGGTAGGGTTCGTAGGGTTGCAGGCATTCAAGTAGGTACTAGACTTAGAGTCGCAGATAATAGTGGTGCTAAGGAGGTTATGGTTATAGGAGTTCCTGGTGTGAAGACAAGGCTTAGAAGGATCCCATTCGCAACTGTTGGTGATTTAGTTGTAGTTACTGTTAAGAAGGGTAATGCTGATTTAGTGGGTCAGATCATGTATGCAGTAATTGTCAGGCAGAAGAAACCGTTTAGAAGACCTGATGGTACATGGGTGGCATTTGAAGATAACGCATGTGTTATAGTAACTCCTGAAGGTGCTCCTAAGGGCACTGAAATCAGGGGTCCCGTAGCTAAGGAGGCAGCAGAAAGATGGAGTGGAATATCGAACTTAGCTACAATAATTGTTTGAGGTGATAAGTAATGGTTAAATTAACATCTTCAAGTAAGCCTAGTAAGCAGAGGTATGCATACTTCAACGCACCACTCCACAAGAGACACGCATTCTTTAATGCTAGGCTCTCTGATGAGCTAATAAAGCAATATGGTGTTAAGAAATTACCTGTTAGAAAGGGTGATGTCGTTAGGATTATGAGAGGTGATTGGGCCGGTCATGAGGGTAAGGTTGTAAGGGTTGATTATGAGAAGGTGAGGATATACGTTGAGGGAGTTACGCTTAAGAGAGCTGATGGTACACCTGTTTACTACCCAATACATCCATCCAAGGTAATGATAGTTAAGCTTGACTTATCAGATAAGTATAGGCAAAAGATAATTGAGAGAAGAAGGAAAGCTAAAGAGGCAAAAGTCGAGAGTGAGGAGAAGGCTGAAGTTAGAGAGAGTACTCAAGAGTCTAAGGAGGAGGTTAGGAAGGAAGAAGTTAAAAGTGAAGAAAGAGGTAGTGAAGGAGGCGGTAAGTAATGGCTAGGATGGGTGGTCGCAGACATCTGAAGAGATTAGCAGCACCAGATTTTTGGCCTATACTTAGGAAGGAGTATGTCTGGACTGTAAAGTCATCACCGGGACCTCACCCAATTGAGAGATCAATACCTTTACTCATTATTGTTCGTGATATCTTAGGTTATGCCGAAACAGCTAGGGAGGCGAGGAAGCTAATTGCTGAAGGTCACTTTAAAGTCGATGGTAGAGTGAGGAAGAACTATAAGTATCCAGTAGGTTTAATGGACGTATTAGAGATCGTTGATACCGGCGAGACCTTTAGAATGATCCCCGTACCTGTTAAGTTTTTATCACTAATACCGATAAGTAAGGAAGAAGCTAAATATAAGCTATGCAGGATAGAAAATAAAACCACGGTTAAAGGCGGGCATATCCAGCTCAACTTACATGATGGTAGGAACGTACTAATACGTGTGTCGGATCCAACAAACCCTGTAGAGGACTCATATAAAACTATGGGTACACTAAAGATATCCCTCCCTGATCAGAAGATTCTTGATTACTATCCCTTAGAAAAGGGAATGCTGGCAATCGTAATAGGAGGTAAAAACGTTGGTAAGGTCGGTAGGATACTTGATATTTCTTGGGGTATGAGGCACTATAGAAAGCAGGTGGCTTTAGAGGATATGAAGGGCGATAAGTTTTACACGACCCAGGATAAAGTAATGATTATCGGGCGTGATAAACCTGAAATAACCTTGCCCGAGGGAGCATTATGAGCCTCGCGAAGAGTACTTTTATAATTAATGAAGAGATAATTAATGAGATCTTACAGAGATGGGAATCTAACCCCATGCTTAAACCTAGATTGGCTAAAGTTACCGTAAATATAGGTGTGGGCACTTCAGGTGAGAGACTTCAGAAGGCAGCTAAGGTGTTGAGAGAGTTAACAGGTCAAGAACCATCATTTAGGAGAGCCAAGAGGACGATAAAGGAGTTTGGTATTAGAAAGGGTGAGCCAATAGCTGTAGTCGTTACCCTACATAGGGAGAGGGCATTCTCATTCCTTGATAAAGCTTTAGAAGCTGTCGGTAGGAGGGTTAAGGCTTCAAGTTTCGATGACTACGGAAATATATCATTCGGTATAACTGAACACATAATGATACCAGGCGTTAAGTATGATCCCGAAATAGGTATTTTCGGAATGGATGTAGCAGTAAGTCTTGAGAGGCCGGGTTTTAGGGTTATGAGACGTAGAATTAAGAGATCAACTATACCTAGAAGACATAGAGTATCTAAGATTGAGGCAATAGTTTATTTCATTAAGGAATTAAACGTTAAGGTGATCTAGGATGGGAAAGTTCAAACCTCCAGTAATTAGGAAGTACGGTAGAGGAGTTCAGATCTGTCAGAGGTGCGGTAGTAGAGATGCTGTCATTCAGAAGTACGGTCTTTATCTCTGTAGACAGTGCTTTAGAGAGGTGGCCAGAGAGTTAGGATTTAAGAAGTATGCATGAGGTGGGAGAATGGTAGTAATAGATCCATTAGCTAACGCGCTCTCAACCATAATGAATAATGAGATGAGGGGTCATAAGGAAGCAATAATTACTCCAGCTTCTAAACTCATAGCTATGGTCTTAAGGGTGATGCAGAGGTACGGCTATATAGGTGAATTTGAGCATATAGATGATGGTCGTTGGGGCAAGATTAAGGTTCAATTACTTGGGAGGATAAATAGGTGTGGTGTTATTAAGCCAAGATTCTCCGTTAAGTATAAAGAGTTACGGGAAATGCCGCATTGGCTAAGGAAGTACTTACCCTCAAGAGATATAGGAATACTCATACTATCAACATCACAGGGGGTAATGTCTCATAGGGAAGCCTTAGAAAGAAAGATTGGTGGTGTATTACTAGCTTACGTATACTGAACTAGGGTGTTAAGTCATGGCTAAGGAGGTAATAGTTAGGAAGGAAATAGAAATACCTGAAGGTGTTAGTATCGAAGTAAGAGGTAAGGTAGTTGAGGCTAAGGGACCTAAGGGAATTGTTAAGAGGGACTTCTCATACGCACGTAATATCAGAATCCACAAGGAGGATAATAGGGTAGTGATTGAGTCATACTTTGCTAATAGAAGGCTTAAGGCGCTAACACACACTATAGCAGCACACATAAGGAATATGATTGAAGGTGTGAAGGAAGGGTTTAGATATAAATTAAAAATTGTTTACTCACACTTCCCCATATCAGTTAGGGTTCAAGGTGATAAGGTAATCATAGAAAATTTCCTAGGCGAGAAAGCACCTAGAATTGCTAAGATAGTAGGTAATACTAAGGTGAGAGTTGAGAAGCAAGACATAATTGTTGAAGGTCCAGATATTGAGGAAGTAGGTCAGACTGCTGCCAATATTGAGCAAGCAACGAAGATTAGAGGATTTGATAGGAGGGTATTCGTTGACGGCATATACATCTACGAGAAGGGGTGATGATCAATGTCATCAATAACAAAACTAACTAGAGAGAGGTTTATCCGGTTAATAAGACTTAAGAAGAAGCCTGAATTCCTTAGACATCTTTGGTGGAAATTCAAGAAGTTTCAGAACAATCTTAAGTGGAAGAAACCCAGAGGTAAGGATAATCCAATGAGACTAAAGCTTAAGGGCTATCCCCCAGTAGTTAGCGTAGGTTATAGGACGCCAAAAGTTATTAGAGGTTTACATCCAACAGGTTTAAGACCTGTAGTTATTCATAATGTTAAGGAGTTGGAAAGCCTTGATCCAACTAAGGTCATAGTATACGTAGCATCTACCATTAGCCTTAAAAAGAGGGTAGAAATTATTGCTAAGGCTAGGGAGTTGGGCTTTAAAGTAGCTAATACTGGTGAGTAAGCCATGACGGATCTAAGTATACAGAAGAGGCTTGCAGCTGAAGTATTGGGAGTAGGTGTTTCTAGGATTAGAATAGACCCTAGTAGAATTGAGGATGTTGAGGCAGCTTTAAGGAGGGAGGACATAAAGAGGTTAATAAAGGAAGGAGCCATATACGTAATTCCGGAACGTAGGAATTCAAGGGGTAGATGGAAGGTAAGGCATGAGAGAAAGAAGAAGGGTAGAAGGAGAGGGCCTGGTAGCAGGAAGGGCGCTAAAGACGCTAGAATGGATAGTAAGAGAATGTGGGTCATGACTATAAGAAAAATAAGGAGGTTCTTAAGATGGTTAAGAGATCATGAAGTAATAGATAGGAGAACGTACAGAAGGTTATACATGTTAGCTAAGGGAGGTACCTTCAGAAGTCTTGCTGACTTAAAGAGACACCTACAAGAGCTTGGAATTCAGGTGAGGTAGTAATGGCTAGAGGACCTAAATATAAAGTACCAAGGAGAAGAAGAAGGGAGGGTAAAACTAATTACTATAAGAGATATAGAATGATTAAGTCAGGTCAAAAGATTAGAGCAATAATTAGGAAGACTAATAGGTACATCATTGTGCAAATAATAGAGTTTGCACCCCAGGGTGATAAAACACTTATTGGTGTTCACAGTAAAACTCTCTTCAAACTTGGATGGAAGGGCGATCCAAATAATACTCCCGCAGCCTATTTAACAGGACTTCTTGCAGGTTTGAAAGCTAAGAAATTAGGTATAACCTACGCAGTACCTGACATAGGACTTCACAGAGCAATAAGAGGTGCTAGAATATTTGCTGCAATTAAAGGTTTAAGGGATGCTGGTATTGAAGTACCCGCTTCTGAGGAGATACTACCCACTGAGGACAGGATTAAGGGTGAGCATATCGCTAAGTATGCTGAACTACTTCTATCAAAGGATCCAGAGAAATTTAAGAGGCAATTCGCACAAATTCTTGCTAGAGGACTTGACCCAAGAGAATTACCTAAACATTTTGAGGAGGTTAAGCAGAAAATAATTGAGATGTTTGGGTGATAATCATGAGTGGAGCACCAAGTCTTGAGGAATGGATTCCAAGGACTAGAATTGGTAAGATGGTTAAGGAGGGCAAAATAACCAGTATTAAGGAGATTTTCGATATGAACTTACCCATAAGAGAGCCTGAGATAGTTGATTATTTAATGCCTGACTTAAAACATGAAGTTGTTGACGTCAATATAGTTCAAAAACAAACTGATGCAGGTGAATTAACGAGATTTAGAGTATTGGTAGTTGTTGGTAATATGGATGGCTATGTCGGCATAGGAATAGGTAAAGCTAGGCAGGTTAGGCAAGCTATAGAGAAGGCTCTAAGAGACGCTAAACTAAACATAATACCTGTTAGGAGGGGTTGCGGTAGTTGGGAGTGTTCTTGTAATGAACCCCATAGTGTGCCATTCATGGTTGAAGGCAAATCAGGTAGTGTAACTATAAGGTTACTACCAGCACCTAAGGGTACAGGCTTAGTAGCTGGTGATGCGGCTAAGGTAGTATTAAGATATGCTGGCATTAGGGATATATGGACGTGGACTAAGGGTGAGACAAGAACTACCTTAAACTTTGTTTTAGCTACATATAATGCATTGAAGAGGACGTATAGATTCGTGACACCTTACGACTGGGTGAGGAGGTAAGATGACCTTGTACGCCATAATAAGGATAAGAGGTACCGTTGATGTACCACCTAAGGTTAGGGCAACACTTAAGATGCTTAGATTAGTACGTAAATTCCATGCAGTTATTTACCCAAAGAACCCAACAATCGATGGGATGCTTGAGGTAGTTAAGGACTGGGTAACTTGGGGTGAGATAGATAAGGAGACCCTCAAGGAGCTAATACTAAAGAGAGGTAGATTAATAGGTAACAAACCAATTACGGAGGAGGATATTAAGAGGATATTCAAAGTAAGTAGTATCGATGAATTAGTTGATAAGCTACTCAAGGGAGAGATCTTATGGCATAAATATAAAGATGCAGTAAAGCCCATATTTAGACTACACCCACCTAAAGGGGGGTTTAAGGGCAGTATTAAGAAGCCTTTCGGAGCTAAGGGCGAGCTAGGATATAGGGGAGATAAGATTAATGAGCTTCTTAAACGTATGATCTGAGGTGTTAGATATGGTGGTTAGGAGGAAGAAGAAGAGCAGGTATATGAGGGGTTACAGAACCCATGGATATGGTAGTATAGGACAGCATAGAAAGAGTGGCAGTAGAGGTGGTAAAGGAGCTGCTGGCATGCACAAACATAAGTGGTCATGGGTCGTAAAGTACTACCCAGATTGGTTTGGTAAGCATGGATTCACGAGACCGCCAGCAGTAACTATTAAGGTTAAGAGCATTAATGTAGATGAACTTGATGAAATAATCGATAACTTAGTAAGGAGGGGTGAGCTTAAAGCTGATAGTGAAGGCTTTTATAACATAGACTTAGGGGCTCTAGGTTATAACAAATTACTTGGTGAGGGTAAAATAAGATTTAAGGTTAGGATTAAGGTCTTCGATGCTACAGAGAGAGCTATAGAGAAGATTAAGGAAGCTGGTGGCGAAGTCATAATCACTAGTAAGAATGAGTAGTCACAAATTACTTAAGTTGAAGGTATAAAGTTCATTACTTCACGTAAGTTTTTAAGTACTCTTTATGTAAGGTTATTAGAAGGGAAGGTTAATGGGGTTACTAAGGGCACTAGCAACTATAGGTGACTACTTCCCCTCACCTCCAAGGCCTGCTAGAAGGCCTGACCTAAAAAGGAGGTTATTCTATACATTTCTAGCACTTATCGCTTACTTCCTTATGGCTTCAACACAAGCATTCCCGCTTGCAGCGTATCCTCAAGCTAAGGGACCTCAATTACCTGTACTGATAAATATAATCTTCGCATCAGCTAGAGGTTCGATAGCACAGCTTGGCATAGGTCCTTTAGTTACGGCAGGTCTAATTATTCAGATACTTGCTGGTGCTAAACTCATAGAACTTGACTTAACAAAACCTGAGGATAGAAAACTATTTACTCAAGCTGAGAAGGGTTTAGCATTACTGATAGCCTTAGTTGAGGGTCTAGGTTTTGCTCTCTACTATAGAGCTGCTGGCGGATTAAACATGTACGTAATAATGGCTATATACCTACAGTTCGTATTTGGGGCTATAGTCTTAATGATAATGGATGAAGCAATACAGAAGGGATGGGGTATAGGTTCAGGTGTTAGCCTGTTCATACTTGCAGGTGTTGCTAGACGTATAGCTTGGGATATGTTCTCAACAGTGAAGGTTGCTAATCAATACTTTGGCTTCTTCCCGTACATAGTTGACTCCGTAGTCAATGGCTCAATAGATGTGAATAGATTATTCTTTGGCTTAGTAAGGGTTGAGGATAAAACCTACACATTACCTACATTAACAGGTTTCATAGTAACTTTAACGCTTATCTTCGTCTTAGTTTACCTACAGCAAATGAAAGTCAATATACCAGTTGTTACGCAGAGAGCACCCGGAATCAGGACTAGAGTACCATTACAGTTCCTCTACGTAACTAACATACCAATACTCTTAGTGGGTATAGTGTTCTCAGATTTACTTCTACTTAATAACTTAGCTTCTGCTTACCTAAGTGATAAGGCTCCATGGGTTGCTAACGCATTAAGAGCTTTAGTATATTACTTAGCTCCTCCTCAATCAATGCTTGAAGTTGCCTATAACCCATTAAGGGTAACTATATTTGCTATAGCATTAGTCGGTTTAGCTCTACTTTTTGGATTTATGTGGGTTGAAATAGCAGGATTGAGTCCTAGTGCTCAAGCTGAGAACCTGATTAAGGCGGGTCTAGAGATTAGGGGTGTTAGGAGGAATCCCAAACTCCTTGAGGCAATACTGGGTAAATACATCTATCCGCTCACGTTCTTAAGCTCATTAATAGTAGCTCTAATAGCTCTCATAGCAGACATATTTAGTGCTTACGGTACTGGAATGGGTATATTACTAGCTGTAGGTATAGTACAGCAGTTCTACACATTGATAGCTTACGAAAGAGCTTTAGAGGCGTACCCATTACTTAAGAGATTAATTGGTGAGTAGTAAATGACCTCGGAACCAAATACAAATCTTAAACTGATCGTTATGGTTGGTCTACCTGGTGTTGGTAAAAGCACAGTAATAGATCTAGCAGTTAAAAAGCTTAAGGAGAAAGGCTATAACGTTGAGGTAATTAATTTCGGAGACTTCATGCTTAAATTCATGGTGAGTAAAGGCTATGTCAAGAGTAGGGACGAGATAAGGAAGTTACCATTAACAATACAGCAGGAAGCACAGGCTAGATCAGCTAAGGAGATTAGGAAGAAATTTGAGGAATTATCAAGTAAGTTTAAAGGTGTGTTCGTGGGTATAGTTGATACTCACGCACTAATAAAGACTGAGACAGGTCTATGGCCAGGCCTGCCTAAACATGTTATTGAGGAATTAAGACCTCATGCGATAATAATAATTGAGGCATCACCTAAGGAGATAGTATCCAGGCAGTTAAGGGATAGGACTAGGTATAGAGCCGATTATGCGAGGGAGGAGTTAATTGCTGAACTACTTAACCTTAATAGAGTGTTTGCGATCTCAAGTGCAGTATTAGTTGGTGCTTCAGTAGCCGCAGTAATGAATAGGGAAGGCAAGGCTGAGGAAGCAGCTGAGGAAGTAGTTAATATTATAGAGAAGATATAGTTTACGGGACGCTTATGGTACTAGCACTAATATACACCATAGTTACACTCCTAGTTCTTTTACCATTCTCTAAGCTCATGGGTATGTATGAACGGAGAATAAATCTTGTAGATACCATAAAAGAGTTGAAGAGGCTGAGTGAGAAGCTAGCTGTGATATCCCCTGAGAAGGAGAAGAAGGTTAGAACGTTAAGGGATAGATATAAGAGGTTGAGGAGAAGGTTAAGTAATTTTGTATTAATGAACCTACTAAGTATTTGGGTTGCCATATTCTTAGCATTACTAGTATCTAGGTTCACAGTAATAATTGCAGCTTCAGCTTTAGGCATCAAACCACTCCTACATTCACCGCTCAAGATACCCTTCATAACTATTGATGACTCACTTAATGATACGTTACTGCTTCTAGCCGTTATACTGCTTTATTACCCATTTCATGCTAAGTACTCAGGACTTCAGAAGTTGAAGGAGGCTAGCTAATACATCATAAGTTAAGAGTTTCAGAAGTTAAGCTTAATGACTGACCAGCAGGTAATCCTTGGTTAAGCTTATTAAGGTATCTGCTAGAGTTCATGGCAGGGACTGAGTAATGGTCAGACCAGCGTATAGGTCAAGATCTAGGAAGAGAATAATTAGAAGGGTACCAAGTGGTGAGACAAGGATATTCTACAAGAAGGGAAGGCTATACGAAGCTAGATGCCCTATATGTGGTAGACCCTTAGGTGGCGTACCGAGAGATTATAATATAATTCGATGGGGTGCTAAAACTAAGAAAAGACCTGAGAGATATTATGGAGGCATACTATGTCCGTCATGCCTAGCTACAGTACTTAAATTAAGTGTTAGGGGAGTGTGAACATTTTTTGACAGGAAGTGATGCCTGTAGACTAAAGTTAGTCATAGCTGTGAGCGGATTACCTGGTAGTGGCAAGACAACACTTGCTAAGTTATTAGCTGAAAGCTTAGGATTAAGATATGTATCGTTAGGCATGATATTTAGGGAAATAGCTAAGGAAAAAGGGTTAAGTATTGAGGAATTATCTAAACTTGCTGAAAGAGATGCAAGTATAGATTACTTAATAGATGGTAAAGCTAAGGAGGAAGCTAGGAAGGGATGTGTTGTGGTTGATGGTCATATATCTGCTTGGGTGTTAAAGGATTTAGCACACTTAAGGATAGTTGTTACAGCACCGCTAAGTGTTAGGGTTGATAGAATAGCATCAAGAGATGGTAAAAGCGTCGATGAAGCTATGAGGGAGGTTAAACTTCGCGAGGATTCGGAAAGGCGTAGATACATGAAGTTCTACGGGATAGACATAGATGATCTAAGCAAAGCTGACTTAGTAATCAATACGGAGAAATTTGGCATTAATGAGACTTTAGAAATAGCCCTAAAAGCTGTTGAAGTAGTTCTTAAATCATTAAAGAACGATGTGTGATTGATTAAAGAAAAACTTAAAGCTACAACTACCTCATCTAGTTGGTGTTAAGGATGCCAGCTATAGAGGTAGGTAGGATATGTGTAAAATTGCTAGGTAGAGAAGCAGGTAGAAAGTGTATTATAGTAGACATAATCGATGATAACTTCGTACTCATAACAGGGCCAAAGTCATTAACAGGGGTTAAGCGTAGAAGAGCTAATATAAATCACATAGAACCCCTAGATAAGAAGATAGACATACCTAAGGGAGCAAGTGATGAAGAAGTGCTGAAGGCCATAGAAGCAGCAGGTCTTACGGAGTTTATGAAGGAAAAAGTAAAGATATCGAGAAAGCAGATACTTGAGGCATTATCATTAAGGAAATAGCTAATTAAGCATCAACGATGAATTACTTTAAAGGTTTAAAGCCTTAATTTTCTTGGAGGTGTTCTTATGGACATAACAAGTAGGGGTATAGAGTTTATTCAAAGACTCGATGAGTTCGCAGGGATTAGGAGAAGATTTATAGTTAAACGTGAGGATGCATCAACCAGCGAGGATTATGGTAAATTACCTTATAAGAGATCCGTTAAGGAACTCTTAAGGTTTGGTATAATAAACCTCGATAAACCTCCTGGACCTACAAGTCATGAAGTTGTAGCTTGGATTAAGAAACTCTTAAATCTAAGAAGGGCTGGTCACGGGGGGACCCTAGAGCCCCTCTAAGGGGCGGGGAAACCCCAAGGTCTCAGGCGTATTACCTGTAGCTCTAGAGGATGCTACTAAGATTATAGGTTACTTAATGCTATCAAGTAAGGAGTACGTAGCTGTAATGCAGTTACATAAGGAAGTACCTGAAGGTAAGTTAAGGAGCATTATTAAGCAGTTTATAGGAAGGATTTACCAGAAACCACCAGTACGTTCATCAGTTAAGAGATCCTTAAGAGTTAAGACAGTATTTAACATTGAAATTCTAGAGTTCGATTATCCGTTTGTATTGATGAGGATACACTGTGAACACGGTACCTATGTTAGGAAGTTAATTCACGATATTGGTGAAGTACTAGGCGTTGGTGCGCACATGAGGGAGTTAAGAAGAGTTAGAACAGGTCCATTCAGGGAGGACTCAACATTAAGAACAATGCATGAATTATCTGAAGCACTATACATATACAAGGAATTAGGTGATGAAAGCAAGCTGAAGGAGGCAATACTACCTATGGAGTATGGAATATCGCATCTACCTAAGGTAGTGATTCTTGACGGCGCTGTTGAAGCTATCACTCATGGTGCTGATTTAGCAGTACCAGGCATTGCTATGCTACATGAAGGTATACGTAGAGGTGATACAGTAGCTATCCTAACACTTAAGGGTGAGTTGGTAGCTGTAGGTCAAGCATTAAGAGCGACCGAAGAGATAATACAGATGAATAAAGGAATTGCAGTTAAGACTAAGAGGGTCTTAATGCCTAGGGGGATTTACCCAAGGATATGGAGGAGGAGAAGCAGGAAGTAATAAATTAATAGTTTAGGAATATAGATCTCAATTACATACCTTAACTACCAAAGCGTTCTATTGAGAATTATTAGGGTTTATGTTGGAGTCTGCATAGTATTAATGGGTGCAGTATTGGACTTATCTTATACTTATAGTTTAAATAACTTAAGGCCCACGGAGTTCATGAACTACATATCAAACATTTCAAGTAGAGTTAACAAGGAACTAGATTCTAAGTTATTAAGTATGTTACGTGAAGCATTAGGTAAGTCTAAAGTTAAGAGGAGACTTAGTGATAATAACGTATTCAAGTTAAGAGCTTATTTATTACCACGCGATGTATTCGTTATTAGTCCTAAGGGTTTATTAATGAACGTATTTACGGTATCGAATTCAGCTATTACGATTAGGAGTGATAGTTTAGGTATATTCTTGAGGTTAGGTAGTTTAAATTTCTCGAGAACTTTCGTAGCTTATGGTGAAATACCTCTTAAGTACTTAACTGGTAGATTGAAAATTGAAGCTAAGACGATCTTACCACCAATACTTTCTTCAGAATGTGTTGAAGACCCACGTCTAGACCCTGAAATACCTACGGAACTATATCATGTTAGAGCGTACTACATGAGTGGTGCGATGAGGTCTTTAGTGATAACATTTCATTCAAGAATTAAGTATGGAGTTAATTACGTAAGAATTAACTCCCTAGAACCTGTCACATTTGACTATGAGGGGGTTGAGTACCTATTACAGGATTACAGGGATACCTTCCCCTTATCTAATAAGGTTATGCTGGTAAGACCGTGGATTAAGGATGCGGGTATTGGCGGAATATTTGCGGGTTTTAGGGAGGGTTCTAAGGTCAACTTTAAATCATTAAGACCCATACCTGAGCTATTACCTAATCTTGAATTTGAGTTAAAGACCGGGGCAAATGCATCACTTAAGATATCAAGTAATGAGTACTTAATCCTTTTCCACTCAGTAGAAAGGATACACGGTACATACTACACTTATGCTGCACTATTCAGTAATGATGGCGAAATACTGGGAATAACTACTGAGCCAATATTACAACCCCAACCAAGTATCTATAGTGGTAGAAGACCATCAACTATATTTGTGTGTGGTGCAGTGAGGCTGAAGGATAAAATAGTTATTAGTGCAGGTAAAGATGACGAAATACTACTAATAATGGAGGCAGACATCAATGACATCCTTAGTAAGATGAAGTATGTAAGGGGATGAGGAGGGAATTTTAATAAAGTAATTAAGCAGTAAAGATAAGAACCTCCTTAAGATAGTAATTCATTGGTGCCGGGGTGCCCGAGCGGTCTAAGGGGCCGGCCTGGAGAGCCGGTGGGGTGCGTCCCCGCGCGGGTTCAAATCCCGCCCCC
>Ga0190363_1000686_pt1 | contig 20230 bp, 21 predicted proteins | sample 48721867_MG_FD_161272 | JGI IMG/M metagenome (GOLD analysis project Ga0190363, IMG submission 161272) | Hydrothermal vent microbial mat bacterial communities from Southern Trench, Guaymas Basin, Mexico - 4872-18-6-7_MG | ecosystem: Environmental > Aquatic > Marine > Hydrothermal vents >... | reverse complement strand
CTTCTTGAATCCCATCCTATAGAGCTTCGGCTCAAGCTGGTTAAAGATTTCCCTCAGCTCATCGGCTCCTCTGCTTATTCCCGCCCACACAACGTTTACGCGTCTCATATTCGGGAAGGCCCCGACTCCTCTTATCTCAATCTCGAATGGTGAAAAATCGATTTTCTTCATTGCCTCGTAGACTTCGTCGATTTGAGACAGCGAGATATTGCCTAGGAACTTCACCGTGATATGGATGTTTTCTGGCTTTACGAATTTAAGCCGCGCCCCGGTCTCCGCTAGCATAGATTGGACATTCGATATGTTTCTCAATACCTGCGGCTCTTCAATATCAAAGGCTATAAAGCTTCTAATGCTTTCCAAGAGAAGCTTTCCCTTCCGGCTTTTCTAATCCCCCATTTTATTGGAGAACAGTATATTAAGGTTAGCTCGATTGTCAAAATCAATAAATAAGTTAAATATATATGTTGAGATTTGTTGACGTCTTGAGGCTCTTACTCCGCTAGGTGATGGCTACGGAAAGAAAGATGCTGATAGGTACCACCGGAATGCCTGGGGCTGGAAAAAGCACGGTTAAAGAGATCGTTAAAAAACTCGGTTTTCCAGTTGTTGTGATGGGTGATGAGATCAGACTGGAGGCTAAACGTAGGGGACTATCGATAACGCCTGAGAGCCTCGGCAAAGTTATGCTTGAGATAAGACGCGTGGAGGGCCCGGCGGCTGTGGCAAGGAGATGCATACCGAAGATTAAAAGCATAGACTCGCCAGTTATCTTCATCGACGGGCTGAGAAGTCTCTATGAAGTTGAAGAGTTCAAGAAGAAATTTCCGGACTTCAAGATTCTTGCGATTCACGCGTCGCCGCAGACAAGGTTTAAGCGCCTCTTAAAGAGGGGAAGAGCTGATGATCCGCAGAGCTGGGAAGAATTTGCGGAGCGTGATCGAAGAGAGCTTAAGGTTGGAGTTGGAGAGGTCATTGCGACGGCTGATTATATGCTAGTGAATGAAGGAACGCTTAAGGAACTTGAAGAGAACTTGATGGATCTTCTTCAAAGGGAGGTGGGGGAGATATGGGCTTTGAGAGATTGATTCTGAGGGTCTCCGTAGATGTGAATCCAACGGAAGACCCAGGCAAGGTTCAGGTAGCAGTTGAGAAGATGTTTGGGGAGGTTCCACTGCGGATTGTGACGGAGGAGGGAAGAAGCCGACTCACCGGAGAGTTTGAGGGCCGCGAGGCTTTGCTTAGATTCCACGACTTATTACGTAGGGAACAGATACTGGATGCTGCTAGAGGGGTACTTCTCAAAGGAATCCAGGGGAATACGATATGCTTTTACCTTAACAAGCAAGTCGCTTATGTGGGACATGTTTCCTTCTCCCAGTCTGTAGGAGAGTCTCCACTGGGCCCAATAAGAGTTGAGATAGAAAGTGACGACCCAAGAGCTGTTATCGACTGGCTGGCGCCGAAAACCGTATAGGACGTGAATCATATTGAAGATCGGATTTTCAATGTTGTATTGTCTCTCCCGCCCATTCTCCGAGATCCTAAATATCCTCGAAGAGGCCGAATTCAAAAATGTGGAGATCGTTGATGAAGGTCTACACTCTCTCAATGAGGAGAGAGTAGACGCCATAAGAAAGATAGCATATGATAGAGACCTCGAAATATCGGTTCACTCACCATTCATAAATGTTGATATAGCATCTATATCATATCAAAGGAGAAGAGCCTCGCTTAGGCGATTAAAGAAGTCGATTCTTCTCTCCGGAAAGCTAGAATCCCCCCTATGGGTTCTTCATTCTGGATTGAGAAACAATTCTAGCCGCCTTTTCTCCGACGTAAACTGGAAGATGAATCTGAGATCCATACGTGAACTTGTAGAATTCGCTAAAATACACGATGTCCAAGTGACTATTGAGAACGGCGTTTCAAACCTCCACTTTATACTCAGCAGTGTTGAGGATTTTAATCGGTTCTACGATGATCTGGGAGAATACGAGCTAGGCTTAACTCTAGATGTTGGACACGCAAACATAGATGGAGAGATATTTAAATTCCTTACGGAATACGCCGGAAAGATTGTCCATGCGCATCTTCATGACAATCATGGAGTCTCCGATGAGCATCTAGGCATAGGTGACGGCAGCATCAATTGGGTACGGGTGATCCAAGCCTTTAAGGAGATAGGCTATGAGGGAGCCTTAATAGTTGAGTCTGAAAGAGACGTAAGCCGTAGCCTCTCAAGGTTGATGAGGCTGGTTAAAGAAACACATGACTCGGATCAAAGAGCTACTTTTCAAGTGGAACATCGAGGCTCATAAAGTCCTCCGCAACAATGACGTTCGAGAAGACTCTCTTAGCTTCCTCTAGAAGTATTCCAGTGTCGCTATAGCGGGCGCTTATATGTGTCAAAACTAGGAGCTTCACTCTAGCCTTCTTGGCGATGGATGCAGCGCCGCTTGGAGTGGAGTGCATATCCCTTTCAGCTCTTTCGGCAAGTTCATCGGAGAATGTGGCCTCATGAATTAAGACGTCAGCTTCCGATGCGAGTTTCGCTATATTCTCAGATGGCCTCGTGTCGCCTACATAGACTATCTTTCTTCCTCTTCTTGGAGGTCCAAGCACATCCTCAGGCCTGACTATTCTGCCGTTCGGGAGCTTTATGTTCTCTCCGCGTTGCAGCCTCGACCATAATGGGCCTTTAGGAACTCCAAGAGAAACCGCCTTCTCGGGGTTAAATCTTCCCGGACGCGGCTTTTCAACGAGAGCATATGCTAGAGATGGAACTGAATGTTCAGCCCACGCGGATTGGATCTCGTAATCTCGTTCTCGACAGATTACGCCTTCTCCAACCTCGTAAACCTCTACTGGAAACGTAAGCGAGAACCTCACTGTTCTCCTAGAAGCATCCACAAACTCAGAGATTCCCGGAGGCCCATATATCTTTAAGGGCTTATCACGACTAAGAAGAGACATAGTCTGGAGGAGACCTGGAATTCCAAGAACATGGTCTCCATGCATATGAGTAATGAAGATCCTCATCTCCCGGTTGAAGCCTATCTTCGCAGTCATCATCTGCCTCTGGGATCCCTCTCCACAGTCAAAAAGGAATATTTCTCCCTCTCGCCTCAAGGCTACTGCTGGAAGAGCACGAGTCGCCGTCGGTATGCTGGCGGCGGTTCCTAGGAACGTTATTCTAAGACTCAATACGTAGCCTCCTATCATATGGAGAAAACGGCTATTTCCCGCGTTAGCCTCCTATGGATATACATAAAATGCGATTCTAGATGCTTAAAGCCTATCTCCTCCGCTATTCGGCTGACATTAATCCTTTTCGGAGCGGCGAGACAGATGTATCCGCCTCCACGAAGAATTCCCTCAGCCTCCGAGAGAAAATTTCTATAAACATCCGCCACATCCATGCCAAGCGTAGTCGTCGATGTTCCATAAGGCGGATCTGTAACTATGCGGTCAACTCTTCTCGGCAGATATGGAGGAGAACGTGCGTCGGCGACGAGTAAACCTTCAGCCTTCACCCCGCATGCTGAGAGGTTCAGCATGCTTCCCTCAATCATACGTCGTTTAATATCTGACCCTACTACCCGGCATCCTATCAGGCCGGCTTCTATTAGGAAGCTCCCGGTTCCGCAGAACGGGTCTAGAACTAAGTCCCCGCTTCTGACTCGAGCGAGGTTAACCATGCATCTCGCAATCTTAGGAGGCATAGCCGCCGAGTGTGAAAGCGCTACTCTCGAACGCTTCTTAAACTTTCCAGCTTTGATCTCCGCAGTCTTTAAGCCGAAGACGAAGTTATCGTCTGACAGAACTCCGAAGAAGATCTTTTCAGGATTCTTAAGATTAACCTTCGCCCCCTTCACGGATTCAAATATTACTTCTCCGATTCTACGTTCAAGCAGTAGCCTGTCTATCTGCGGAGAGGATCCCCTAACCCTCCTAACTCGGACAACGAAGCTCTCATCAGGAGATATATAAGCTGATATATCGGCTCTCCTTATGCTGTCAAGTATCTCTCGAACCGATGCTCTACAAGATGCGATAAGGAAGCCGCATGCCCTCGTAAGTGCTGATCTACGTGCAATGGACTCCACACATTTTGGATCCGACTCTAAAACCAAGACTTGGCTTAGCTTGAATAGAATCGAATAGGCGTGGCCTTCAGATTCTAGAATCGCCTTGATCTCGGCGAAGGGAAGGGTTGGATTCTCGCCGGAGACTAGAAAGAAGAATCGGGCCACACTGAGGCCTCTTAGATTATTCCTCACATTCAACTCCTAAGCTTTTCCGGTATTCCTCTAAGAGCTCCTTAGCTCTATCCATCCTTATCTTTCTTTCCTCAACCATCCTCTCAGCGATCAAGTCTATAAGGTCGCCTGTGGCACCGGCCATTATCGCTATGTTTCTGGCATGTAGAGACATGTGGCCTCTCTGTATGCCTTCATGCGCGAGGGCTCTTAAGGCGGCTAGGTTCTGAGCCAGTCCAACGGCCGCCATGACCTCGCTTAGCTCCTTAGCTGTTTTAACGCCCAGAATCTTCAAGGCTACCTTTGCAACAGGATGAACCTTTGTAGCGCCTCCTATTATGCCGACGGCGAGCGGAAGCTCTATGGAGCCAACTAGATCTCCATCCTCATTCTTCTCCCAGACTGAGAGTGGGGAATAATGCCCGCTTCTCGCAGCGTATGCATGCGCCCCAGCTTCTATGGCTCGATGATCATTACATGTCGCGAGAGCTACTGCTATGATTCCATTCAGTATCCCCTTATTATGCGTCGCGGCTCGGTATGGATCGGCAGCTGCAAATGCATATGCATCGACAATTCCATCAACGACCTCTTCTCCGCCTACCTCCTCCTTATCCACGACTGTCCAAGCTCTAGCAAGCCGTTCGGTTGCGAGGTTGGAGATTATCCGAAGTAATACTTTCCCCCCGGTAATCTTCTCGATCATCGGGGCTACAGCCTCAGCCATCGTGTTCACGGCGTTGGCTCCCATCGCGTCTCTGCAGTCCACAAGTAGCTCTGCGATAACCATGGCTCCTCTTATCGTATGTATCACTTTAGCCCTGACATCCTTTGCTCCGCCGCCGACTGAGACCAGCATTGGATCCTGCTCATTCGCCTTCTCTAGAATCTCATCTTTGGATTCAAGTATTGCCATCCTAGCCCGGTATGGATCCTTGACCTTAACCACTTGAATCTGCCCTATCATCACCGGCTCCGTACTGTCAGTAAAGATTCCCCCTTTGCTTCTCGTCATCTTCGCTCCATAGCTCGCCGCGGCGACAACCGATGTCTCCTCAATCGCCATAGGAATCAAGTAGTCCTTTCCATTTATCAAGAAGTTAACGGCTATTCCCAGAGGTATGGGTATCGCTCCAACAACGTTCTCGATCATGCGGTCAGCTAACTCCAAGCTTAGAGATCCGGTTGACTGTAGGAGACTTGCCTCCTCATCGGTGAGTCCCGCAAACTCCTTAACTATCTCCATACGCTCCTTAACACTAAGCTTGTAAAAGCCCGGAATACGCGAAGACTTCAAAATCCTTCTCTCCCAATCTCATCAGAGATGCCTTATGAATATGGATATAAACAAATTAAGAATTTAACCATACTTAAGGATTCGGCTTTTAGCGGAAAAGAAATGTCGAGAAAAGGTGTAGAAAGCGTAATTGATAGAGGTTCTGGCTGATTCTTTCCATCATTTCACCGTACTTCGGCTTTTCAGCGGGAGGAGACTGCGGGGTTGTGACCGTCCGATCTAGATGGAGGCGACTGGAGATAGGTGAGCAAATGCAGTGGTTAGCAAGATTCATTCTTTCATCGTTCTATCCAAGAATTTTATGTTTTGTAGTGGCAGAAGCAAATTCCAGAAGTAGATGATCGTTGCGGTGAAGATCGAAGGCAAAAGTATCCATTCCTAGAATTCATCTCGCAATCTTCCCTCCGTCGACTCCGAGTGAGAGAAGAAAATACTTAAAGCTTCAGGTTACATGAAAATCTCCGCGGATCTTCCATCTTATGGCTCAGCGAAGCGTATATTTGCGAAATACGTATAACATTACGGAATAAAATATTCATGGAGGAGTCCAGAATGGATGAGAAGGTTCCATTTTTCGAGAAGACGCTTTTAGATGAGGATAATGGGATATACGTGGAGAAGTGGAGTCTGTCCGGTCGAGAGCTGAGGATCGGTGGGGAATGGCGGATTGAAAAGCGTAGGCTTTACGGAGGTCTCTCAGACGGCGTAGACCTCATTACACTGGATAATGGTGAACTCTCACTCATAATAGTTCCTACGCGAGGCATGAGCATATGGAAGGGGATGTACAAATCCATGTTTCTAGGATGGAACTCTCCAATCAAGAACCCCGTTCACCCACGACATATAAACTTGGAGGCAAAGGGAGGCCTCGGATGGCTTGAAGGATTCAATGAGATGATAGTTCGTTGCGGCCTCAGCAATTTTGGGGCTCCCGGAATAGATGTAATCACAGACAATATGGGGAGGAAAAAGGAGATTATGCTTACTCTCCACGGCAAAATAGCGAATATTCCAGCTTCTCTGGTGAATGTCAGAGTTGGCTTGAAGCCCCCATTTACATTGGAGGTTGAGGGAGTAGTTTATGAGAGATCAATGTTCGGACCTAACCTTAAGCTTTCATCCATTATTAGAACTGTTCCTGGAAGCAACTTATTCACTATCTATGACGTTATTGAGAACCTCGGAGGAACTCCTGCTGAGATGCAGATCCTATACCACTGTAATTATGGTTCGCCGATCCTAGAGGAGGGAAGCCGATTAATAGCGCCGATTGAGAAGGTTGCTCCAAGAGACTCGATAGCCGCTAAGGAAATTGAGAACTTCGACGTTTATGGCCCGCCGCAGAGCGGCTTCACAGAGCAAGTTTACTTCATGAAGATGCTTTCAGACAAGGATGGAAACACAATGATTCTTCTGGCAAATAAGGGCATGGACAAGGCGGTCTCCATATCATATTCAGTGAAGGAACTACCTTACTTCACGCTTTGGAAGAACACATCCAGCCTCGAGGATGGATATGTAACTGGACTGGAGCCGGGAACAAGTTTTCCAAACGTCAAATCCTTCGAAAGGAAACATGGAAGAGTAGTTGTCCTCAAACCAGGCGAGAAGTACCGTTCCAGAGTGACAATCTCGGCGCATCTCGGCAAGGATGACGTTAAGAAGGCATTAAGCAGAGTTGAAGCGATTCGTGGAGGGAGACATCCAGAGATTCTAAAGAGGCCGCTTGAGGAGTTCTCGCCGAGCTAGATGGAAGATATCTTCTTGTAAATATTGAGGGATCCTCCCATCATTTTTTGCTATGTCAAATAAGAAAAGATTAGTGTGAGTGTGGGTCAACATATACATCCATATATATGCCCAGATATTCTCAGCATAATAGGAAGGTTCTAATTGAGGGGAGATCTTGCATTAAGCAAGGTGAGCAGTTATTGTCATCGAAGTTCACTAAAAGATGGGAAGAAGGAGAAAGAAGAGGATTAAAAAACATGCTGAAACCTTCGATTCCTTTGAAGTCTAAAATAGAACTTGCGATAAGACGGATAGAGGCTCAGATTCAATATTTAGAAAGCGTTTTGAATAGATTCTCTGATAGGGATAAGTATCTTTTCTCGAAGGTTGTAGATGCATACTCGAAAAACCAGATTCAGCGGGCGAATATCTTCGCGAATGAGCTGGCAGAATTAAGGAAGATGGCTAACTTTATGGTTAATGCCCAGCTAGCTCTAGAAAGAGTTGTGCTGAGGCTGAGAACAGTCAGCCAGCTAGGAAACGCCGTCGTAAACCTAGCTCCAGCAATAGAGGTTCTGCGAAGTATCAGATCTGGAATAGCCGGGGTGCTTCCAACGGCTGAGAAAGAACTTGAACAGGTTGGAACGATGCTTAATGATATAATGATTGAGGCTGGACATACAACGGGGGTGACTCCGGACTTTGAAGTTGCAAGCGAGGATGCACAGCAGATCTTGAGAGAAGCAGCGATAGTAGCTGAGCAGAGAATGAAAGAGAAGTTTCCAGAGCTGCCATCTCTAAAGCAACCTGAAGGATTCAAGGAAGACTATAAACATTCAGAATATTGAAAGCGTAATTGGTTTGGAGGGGCTCAGAATGAATGAGAATTTTGACGCCTCGAAGATGATAGGAAAGACCGTAAAGATCAGCGGGGGAGAAGAGTCAGGCATCATAGTATCCTTCATAATGGACGCTTCAGGGAAGGTCGAAGATGTTCTTATAGAAAGACATGGCGCTTTAGAGAGGTACCCCGCTGATATGCTGCAAATCGAAGGCGACGAGGCATTTATATTGTCGCCTATTGAAAAGAAGCTGAAGAATCTATCTAAGAACCTTCCTGTAGTCAAGAAGAAGAGGATTGTTCTCGAAAAACTCTCAAAAGAGAAGATAGTTCCACGGGAGATCTTTGAAAGTCTCATAAAGAAGTTTGATGGCATGCTTAAGGAGATGGAGAACGAGGCGAAGAGCCTCATCGAAGAGATTGATAAAGAAGCTAGACTTCAGGAAGAGTATATAAAGAGCCTCCAGACGGGGAGGGCATTCCTAGAAATAGAACATGCCATGGGAAACATAAGCGAAGAAGTCTATAAGCGCTCAATAGTCGCCCTGCTCAGAGATGTAAAGAATGCTCAACAGAAAAGGCTTGAACTGCTACGAACTAAGGAAAGAATTAATGCGCTTCTCGAAGAAAAACCTGAAATAACTCTTGAAGAGAAGAAAGAGGAAGATGAATCCCAAATAGCTGAGGAAGAGTCCGGAGAAGAGAAAGGGGAAGAGGATGAAAAAGCGGTTCCCGTACGTCTAATCCAAGAATAGAAACCTTGGTCTTCTAAAATATTTCTCCGGCGAGGCGTGATGATCGATAAGATTCTCCGCAGAAGACGGAAATCGCTCAACGAAGCCGTCTTAGATGCCACTAGAGAACTCGGGAAATGCTATTCAAGAATTGAGCTTGCAGTCTCGAAACTTGAGAAAAGAAGCCGCGATTTATTCAATACATGTACCGCATGTGTTAAGAAAGGCTCAAGGGCGAGAGCAACAATATACGCAAATGAACTGGCCGAGATAAGAAGAGTGCTCTCCATCCTCAAATATGTTCAGCTTGCTGTTGAAAGAGCGATAATAAGACTTGATACAATAAGAATAGTCTCTTCAAACCTCGAAGCCCTACGCGAAACATTCGGAGAGGTTAGGAACGCGCTTAACCTTGTGGCAGACGTTATTCCGTCAATGATTCCTGAAATAAGCAGGCTTAACGCTGTTGTTAATGAGATACTTGAAGAGACTGAATTCAACCTGTCAATGCCCATGCTAACCCAGCCCGCCGGACCTAGTGCGGAAGCAATCCTGCGTGAAGCAGCCTCTGCCGTGGAGAAGGAGCTTGAAGCGAAGATTCCTGAGCCTCCAATAGAAAAGCCTACTCTGAGAAGAGTTGACAAGCCTGCAATAGCCTTATCCGTCACTAACTATGGCGTCCACTCCACGGAAGAATCATCCTCAAAGAGGACCTTCGATATATCCTCATTTTTAGCTGAGGAGCTGGTGCTTGATTATATTGAAAGAAATAATGGAAACATGAATGTTACTAGGTGTGCTAGAGAGCTGAACATGCCGTATGATAAGGTGTTGCAGATTCTCGAATCGCTGAAAAAGAAGGGTAAGATAGAGATTCAACAGTGACGGAGATGAGCGGTCTAGAAGAGCTGGAAAAAATAGCAGTTAGACACGCTCAGAAAGCTGTAGCCCTAGATAGGCAGGGAAAAAGGGAGGAAGCCATAGTAGCCTATAAGAAGGCTGTTGACTGCCTACTTAAGCTCGTACACGCCTACCCAGACCATAACTTAACTAGGTTCTTCATTCAGAGAGCTAAGACCTACGAGATGAGGATCAGACTGCTGGAAGACGTATGGGTTAACGGCAGATCAGACTATGGCGAAACGAATTATGGCTCAGAGCAGAAGTCCCAGAAAGACCCAATCGAGGACTTGATCATACGGGATCCACCAGACGTACACTGGAATGAGATAGTGGGGCTTGAAGAAGCGAAGAGAGCGATTAGACAAGCAATCGTCTACCCATCTCTAAGACCAGACCTCTTCCCCCTCGGATGGCCGAGAGGAATACTCCTCTTCGGCCCTCCGGGATGCGGAAAGACCCTTCTAGCCGCGGCGGTTGCAAACGAGATTAAGGCGACATTTATCTCGGTCGACGCGGCTTCAGTTATGTCTAAGTGGCTCGGCGAGGCCGAAAAGAATGTTGCGAAGATCTTTAGGATCGCTAGGGAGCGAGCTAAAAAGATGCCCTCAATAATCTTCATTGACGAGGTGGATTCCCTGATGGGAACCCACCGCCTCGAGGTCGGCGGAGAGATGAGGGTGCGCAACCAGTTTCTTAAGGAGATGGATGGTATAATAGACAAGAAGAAGTTCATCCATGTCTACGTGATAGGCTCCACTAATAAGCCTTGGAGACTAGACGGCCCATTCATAAGAAGGTTTCAGAAGAGAATTTATGTTCCCCCTCCAGACTTTCACGATCGCCTCGGAATCTTTAAGCTCTACACGAAGGATTTAAGGTTGTCTCAGGATGTTGATCTTGAAGAGCTGGCGAGGCTGACTGAAGGATTCTCTGGAAGCGACATTTTAGATGTTTGTCAGTCAGTTCAGCTAAGAGTGAATAGTGAACTTTTCGAGTCCGGAAAGATCGATAAAGAAGCTTTGCCGCGTGAAATAACTATGCAGGACTTCCTTGAAGTTTTGCAAGATAGAAAAACAAGTATACCGAAGGAAGCCTTAAAGGCATATGAAAGATGGCTCAGCAGATTTGAAGCTTTATAAATCGCTAATCTTCCTTCATTTTGTATGTATCATCCTTAATCGGGGATCCTAAAGCGTAAAGCTCAGTAAGATGCACTATTCCCTAAAAGAGACTTTCAAGTGACAGTTTGACATGTAACCGAGACTAAAAGGCTGAGATTTTAGGATCTAGGAAATATCGGCTTCAGATTCGCCGCTGACTCAACAAGTTTCTCCTGTTCCTCTATGGTTAATTCGCGGAATCTCTCAGCGGCATCAATTATCTTTGGAACTAAGCGAATATCTCCCGCGGAGGCCACTGTTGTCACACCTTGAGACAGCGCGAACCAGAGACACTTGTCTATCTCTTCCTGGCTACTGAAGGGCTCGTACCATGTTGAGTATGGTCTTTTCTCAGGATGCTCAGCGATTTCAGGAGGCCAAGGACCCTTAGCAAAGGCCTTCATAACTATAGTTCCAATATTCTTCTCTCTCGCGATTTCAAGTATAGGTTCATAATCGTTCTCTGGACAGCGATGCCTTCTCAGAACAAAGTTTAATGGGAAAAGCACAGTATCGAACTCGAACCTTTTAAGGGACTCGATGATCGTCGGAGGCCTATGACTTGTGATACCTATGTATCTTATCAATCCCTCCTCCCTAGCCTCAATCATTGCTTGAAGTGCACCGTCAGGTCCCAGCGCCACCTCCATCTCCATTGGATCGTCTAATGCATGAAGCTGGTAAAGATCAATATAATCGACGCCGAGTCTTCTCAGCGATCTTTCAAGCTCCTCAGAAGCCTCCTTCCTAGTTCTCTTCAGAGTTTTACAGGCGAGGAAAATCTCGTCCCTATACTCTTTCATCCATGGTCTAAGCCTGACCTCCGCTTCCCCATAAGTGGGAGCCACGTCGAAGTGATTAACTCCATGGGAGAGGGCGAGATCGATTATTCTATCCGCTTCTTTCTGCGGAACTCTACCAAACGCAACGCAGCCTAAAGTAACTATGCTACTCATATGTCCAGTCTTTCCAAGCATTCTCTTTTCCATAATAAGCACCCTTATTAAGAATATGATCCCACGTTTTTAAACGTAATAAGGCTGGATTAAATTTATATTGGAGACGTGCTCTTCATGATGCCGTGGCTGCCTAGAGGTGACTAATGAATGGCTAGCGACGATGAGGAGATGATCGTTACTCCTTGGAAAGTTGCGGGAAAGATAGATTATAGCCGCCTCATAAAGGAGTTCGGCACGCAGCCGATAACCAAGGATCTCCTGAAGAGAATAGAGAGGCATGCTGGCACGCTTCACTTACAGCTTAGAAGGGGATTATTCTTCTCCCATAGGGATTTAGACTGGATTCTTGACATGTACGAGTCCGGTATAAGATTTGTCCTCTATACTGGGAGAGGCCCTTCCGGTCCGGTTCATATAGGACACATGATTCCCTGGATATTTACGAAGCATCTTCAAGATGTTTTCGGGTCGAAGCTATACTTTCAGATGACTGATGACGAGAAGTTTCTCGTCAACCCGGACTTCACGCTCGAAAAAACTAGGAACTTCGCCTATGACAATGCCCTTGACGTGATAGCGGTTGGATTCGATGCGGAGAAGACAAAGATAATCATGGACGTTGAAGATGCAGAGATAATCTACAGGATAGCCTTGAAGGTTGCAAAGAAGATCACTTTCTCAACCATTAAGGCCGCTTTCGGCTTAACTGAGAGTTCGAACATAGGCATAATCTTCTTCCCAGCCATTCAGGCAGTTCCATGCTTTCTAGAAAGCGAGCTCACCGGCGAGAACGTGCCCTGCCTAATTCCAGCAGCGATAGATCAAGACCCCTACTGGAGAATCACCCGCGACGTCGCCCCCAAGCTAGGATACTTCAAGCCGGCTCAGATACACTGTAAATTTCTCCCTGGACTTGGAAAGGGAGGAAAGATGTCTGCCTCTATGCCGGAGACATGTATATTCACAACGGACCCTCCAGAGGTTGTTGAGAGAAAGATATGGAACGCCTTCACTGGCGGAAGACCTACAATCAAGGAGCATAAGCTCCATGGAGGAGACCCCTCAATCTGCCCGATCTACTATTATGATTACTATCTCTTCGAGGAAAACGATGACAAGCTTAATGAGACATATATGAAGTGCAGGAATGGAGAGCTCCTCTGCGGAGACCACAAGATCATGCTGGCCGAGAAAGTAAAGAAGTTTCTGAAGGAACATCAGAAGAGACGGGAAAAAGCAAAGAACAAGCTAGATGACTACTTATTCAAGAAAAAGTAGATGCCTCAACCACGATAAAACAACAAAATAAAATTAATATCAAAGACTTTATTTGAATGAATATTAGTGAAGCCCGGTGGTGTAGCGGACAAGCATAGCGGGCTTTGGACCCGCTGACGAGAGTTCGAATCTCTCCCGGGCTACCATCTTTTTAAAAATAAGCAATTGCCCTCCAAGGTATTAATGCCATGCTCAAGAAGGCACTTAATCAGCCTCCTCCTCTTGATTAAACTAACATTTATTTAGTAACAACATAACCAACTTAAGGGCTTTCATTTTTAATATTTCGTAAATCATGATGTGCAGGGAAGCATTGCTATGAAGAGGAGGAGCTTTCAAGCTGGAAGGTGGAAAATAGGATTTAACACATGGTCATTTGCTAGTCTTCCCCTAGAATCGGCATTAAGGCATATCAGGGACGCTGGCTTCGTAGAGGTGGAGATAAATGCGGATGAGACGCATTTGGATCCGAGGGTCTTTCCTCGCTCAGATCTTCCGAGCATAAGGAGACTCCTTAATGATCTCGGTTTACATCCAAACTCCGTGCATGCTCCGATGAGTGGGGTTGACCTATCTGCGCAGAGCACAGACGTCAAAAACCGAAGCATAGAACTTATCATGAAAACATTAGAGTACTGCAGAGCCATAGATTGTCCAATACTAGTTGTCCACCCAAACAATTCAAGCAGCATCCCACTAGGCCGCGAAGCGATGAAGAAGAACTCTATCGAGAACCTAAAAATCATCGCTGAGAAGGCTGAAGATCTCGGAGTGAAGATCGCGCTTGAAAACATGATCAATGTGGAGGGAAAAAGATTCGGAAGCAGAGTATCAGACCTCAAGGAGATTATAAGAAGCATCGGCTCGCCGTATCTGGGCATATGCTTCGACACCGGCCACGCAAATCTGCTAGCCTTCTCCTCAAACATAAGCATATGCGACGAGATAATCGATGCGAAAGAATACCTATGGACTCTTCACATCCACGACAATGATGGAAGCGAAGATCAGCACTTACCCCCAGGCGACGGAAACATAGATTGGAACATGGTAGTCAAGGCTCTCAGAGAGGCTGATTACAAAGGAGTCTTCATGATGGAGATACGAGAAGGAGAAGACCCCGACTCCACAGCGAAGAGATGCCTCAAAATCGCCGCTAAGATCATCCAAGCATAACCAAATAATTAGTGATCTGGCGGCGAGGAACGCGGATCTTGGGAGGGTATCTCAAAAGGCTTGAAGAATTAACGCATGAGGCGAAATGCTTGTTTGACTTCATCTTTGAGAGGGCATACTGTCAGACCTTAAATTGAAAGTAATAAAGGAGCCGATGAGCGAAGGATAAATATAGAAAGAAACCTAAAACCCGATATTTCTGCCCTAAATGTGGTGGAGTAAAGATCCCAAAAAGTGTGATATGTAGGTGAAGTAGTGATCCAAAAATAAATTTAGCATAATATTTTTATATTTTTAAGGAAATCTTAAAAGGAGGGTTCTTTTAGAGATATGACAAAGCCTTCTTTTGAAGAAGTTTGGAGAAGAATTCTAAGGCATGAGGAAGAAATGTTCTACACAAAGACTCGACTGCCTTTCACATATAGAATAGAAGGCAATTCGCTTATTCCAGATAGAACAGGATATCCATTACATAAGTTGAATTTTGAAAAAGCCTACCTGCTAGTTCCAATAGATGGTCCAGGCGAAATTAATCAAATGGTAAGAGGTCCTGCTTACGTATGGGCTATTCTACATGACTCCCGAATATCTCAAGGAGATTGGTAAATTTTCTATAGGGTGAAGATAAACGAGTATAAGAGCTAAGAGGGCTAAGAAGGGGAAGGCTGGAGAACTGCTTGTAGCTAACGAGTTGCTTAGACAGGGCTTTGATGTTTACTTGCCTTTAGTAGATACGGGAATCGACATAATCTGTCTTGTAGATCGAAAGCCAGTATTCATTCAAGTAAAGGAAAGCCGAGAATACACAATAAAGAGAGGAAAGAGATACTGGCAAAGGATAAGTGAAAAATCTTTGATTGAGAATAAAGCCGACAACATGTTTTATGTTTTCGTCCTAAAATCGGAAAGGGAAGTAAATTATTTAATTTTACCATCGAAGTTCATATACAACATCAGGGACAAATTGGATAAAAAAGCTGGCTTGTTTTGGTTATACTTTGACATTGAGGAAGGTAAAGTTGTAGAAGGTAGAAAGAGTCATGAAGACCTCACAAAGTACTTAAACAATTTTGACCAGATTAAAGACGTTTAAGAAAAGTGAGGGTGATAATATGGGTGATGGAGGAAAGAAGCAACAACAGGCACAGGTGGAATTAACAAAAGATTCGTCAAAATACCCTTTTTATGTAAGAAAGCAAAAAACGAAGGGTTTAAGGGTCCAAATGGGGTGTTTTCTCTGCCCCAATTGTAAAAGTGCGTGGATGAGTTTCGATGGGAAAACATACTATTGTTCTTCATGTGGTTTTATATTATCTTTTGATGAGGTTGCCCATAATAAGGAACATTATAAGCAATATTTCTATCCGCCCAGCAAGTGTAAGGAAAGATTCCAATTCTTTATGATGTAGCCGAAGAAACGACGCTATCTACAAGCCTCGCACTTACCTTTAATTACACCTCCAATTTTGATTTTATCGACGAGATTTATACGTAACCACTCCTCTAACTCCGTTCTCTTGTCCTCCAGACTTTTTGCATTTCTAAGGAGTTCATTCGCTTTTTCCACTACATTTGGGGAAGTATATAATTCTTTAATTATCGACAACCCTCTCTCACACTCTTCCTTATCGCCGATAATTAGACCATAATTGCTCCATTCTAGTTTCCATTTTTCAGATGGTTTAGCGCCTGGAGATATTTTTAGCTCAGTTTCTGGATAGCCTATGGTTATTTTCTTTAACGACATAACAACTATCCTTCGGTAATAAGCACCATATCCCGCCTTATACTTTAGCAACTCCAATTCTTCTTTAAGTTTCTCACATGACGCCTCAACAAACTTCTTAATTTCATCGTTATGTTTCGATATCTGTTTTCTAAGATCATTTATTTCTCGGTATTTTTCTCTGTAGCCCGTTTTTAAATGATCTTCTGCAAATCTAAGGCCCGATAGATCGCTTTTTAGCGGCGGTAAATGAACATCATTTATATCCTCAGGTATATCTTCAGGACTTAAGACATCAGGCAGGAATGATCTGCTTTCCAGCCAAGCCTCGAATACTTCCACTAACCGGTCGCTGTGTGGTCTCAATATATTGACTCTTTTTGAAAGGCAGTACTGACGAATTGATATGAAGAGAGCTATTATGGAAATGGGAAGTGAGAAAAGCTGGATGAGTTGTATGAGTTGCTGTATAAGTTCAGCCATATTTGTAAACAATCCCGGTTTCATTTTTAAACGTTAGGAGCAAAAAGAGACACCGCTAAGTGAGGAAATCCGAAGGACTTCAAAATATAAAAATGCGAATTAATAGGTGAAAGCCCTATCTTCTTGAGGCTTTTTTGCTTTTTTGAAATTTTGTTTTAAGCAAAAAGTCAAGCAGTGTTGTGGATACGAGTAGAGAAGGCCTTAAACCCTATTTATATCAACGTTCCTCACTTAACTTATTATATAAAGAATTTTTTCTGTACGCCAGAAAAGGATATTTTTGGACATGAAGCCTGCAGTTTCCATTATATAAGCGATCTACTCTTTCTTGATCTGGAGGCTTAGGATCCGGCGATGCCGTTCGATTTCCCCTATGAGACGATAAGTGAAGGCGAAGCCGTGGTTGCTGTTCCCAAGCTAAGCGCCTTCAAGAAGGCTCCTTGGGAGTATGCTCCATCAAAGGCTCCAGTATTCTATAATCCAATTATGCGCCTAAACAGGGACATAGCCATAGTTGCGATTCAAGTCTTCCAGAAGATCTCTGGAAGAGAGATTATAGTTGCGGAGCCCCTGGCCGGATGTGGCGTTCGGGGAATAAGATTCGCTCTTGAGATAGAAGGCATCCGCCACGTATACATGAATGATCTGAATCCCAAAGCGTACGAGATGGCGAAGTATAATGTAGAGATGAATAGGCTTTCAGATGCGGTTACGTTGTCAAATGAGGACGCTAATCTCTTCATGAGCAGGTATGCGGCGCCGCGTAGAAGATTCGACTGCATAGACATAGATCCATTCGGATCTCCGACACCATTCCTAGACTCAGCGATCAGGGCGCTCAGGGACGGCGGCCTCCTAGCCTTAACCGCAACTGATATGGCTCCGCTATGCGGAGTTCATCCTAAGGCGGCGCTTAGGAAATATGGCGGATTATCGATTAGAACCGAGTATTGCCACGAGATAGCGATGAGGCTCCTTATAGGCTCGCTGGTGATGGCGGCGGCGAAGCACGACATCGGCGTAAAGGTACTCTTCAGCCACAAATCCAACCACTACATCCGAGTCTATGCAATGCTCCTTCACGGCGCCAGAAGAGCCGATGAATCCATAGAAGAGATGGGATACATACTGCACTGCTTCAACTGCTTCCACAGAGAAACCTTCCGAGGCTTCACGTGTGCGGAAAAGAGATGCCGATTCTGCGGCGCCGCCATGGAAATCTCCGGTCCCCTCTGGCTTGGAAGACTGGCGGATGGAGACTTCTGCGAGAGAATGGAGGAGGAAGCGTTAAGGAGGAAGAAACTAGACCGACGCGTGAAAAACATAATCTCCACGGTTCATAGGGAATTAGACGGCCCAGCGACATACTTCGTGATAGACAAGATCTGTGACAAGCTCGGCCTGCCCTCTCCGCCGATGAGAAGAGTTGCGGAGAACCTTATGAAGAAGAACTTTAAAGTCTGGCCGACTCACTTCAACCCAAACGGCATAAGAACAGATGCGCCGGCAAGGATAGTCGTCGAATCAGTCAAGATCTCAGCTCAGCCGCCGTCCTGAAATCTTCACAATCTCGAGGCTTATATCCGCGGCTCTAACAGAATGCGTCAAAGATCCCACAGATATAACGTCAGGCCCTAACTCGGCGTATTCGAGGATGTTCTTCTCGTCTATTCTCCCAGAGACCTCGATTACAACCTTCCCTCTCAACCCCCTATCCTCTAAAGCCTCGATTGTACGCTTCGCCTCCTCCACGCTCATATTATCAAGCATCAATATGTCAACTCCACATTCAGCAGCCTCCAATGCCTCCTCCAAGCTCTGAACCTCGACTTCTATCTTCTTAGAGAAGCTCGTAGCTGAACGAGCTCTCTGAACGGCTTCCCTCACGCCTCCTGCAACCCTAACATGGTTATCCTTTATCAGCACAGCATCATCAAGCCTGAAGCGATGTGGATCTCCCCCGCCGATTGCAACAGCTCTCTTATCCAAGAGGCGGAGTCCAGGAGCCGTCTTCCTAGTCGCAGCTATCCTCACGTTGAATCCTGCTTTCCGAACGGTTTCGACAAGTCTCCTCGTCTGCGTCGCTATGCCACTCATCCTCATCAATATATTCAGAACCGTTCTCTCAGCGGATAGGATATCCCGAGCTCTGCCATACACCTCCGCTAAGACCGTTCCAGCATCAACCTTCTCTCCATCCCTAGCCTTGGCTTTAAAGTTTACACCGATCGCCTCGAAGATAACCGAGACCTCATACAGACCTGCCACGACCATCGGCTCCTTAGCGATCATATGCGCAGAGACCATAACCTCAGCTGGGACAACAGCCTCCGTAGTTACATCTCCCATGCCCAAGTCTTCCCTGAGAAACTCCATCAATCTCTCACGTAGAATCGCCTTCTCCATCGAGACCTAAACCTCTCCTTAAAGATTCAGATCGCCGCTTATGTCCCAACAACTATGCTTCCGGAGATCTTTCTCAAAGTCGCAATCGCCGAGAGCGCGGCAATATAGCTCGTCTTAGGATTCTCCGGGAACGGCTTATTAATAGTTCGCGTCAATATCTCCCCAAACTCCCCCCTAACATGAATCTCATGCATTATATTCTCAGCTTTGGGATCAGCGATTATTCTAACCTGCGTCCTATCCGGGCCTACGCCTGCAAGACTCAGAGACGCTGATACATTCACGTTTCTAGGAAAGAGCTTCACAGCCTCTCTGGCAGGCCCCTCAAATAGGAGGACTGGCTTCTCAAGCCTCGACAAGTCGATTCCCCGCTTCTTAACGAGCGGAGCTCCCTCAAAGCTGCGGGGAGGCTTCCTAGTTATCAGCAAAACCTCATCTATGCGTCTCACAGCTGCTGCCTTCACGTTATCTAAGCCGACTATCGCTCCGGATGGAACATAAACTTTCCCTCCGCTCCGCTTCGCCGCATTAGAGACTTCCCTGAATAATTCCTTATCAAGCAGCGCCCCCGTACTCATAACCATAAAGTCCTTTCCTTCAGAGAGGGCTTTAACAGCGTATTGCCTCACCGCCTCCTGAGAAGCCGCCTCTATAACGAGCTGAATCTTCTCATCCTTGAGGAGTTCATCAGCATTCCTAGCGATTCTGGGTTTCTTAGAGAGGGACGAAACTAGCTTTTCAGCATGTTCCCTAACGATGTCATAAACTATCTCTAACTCAACATCCCCCGCCTCTCCATCATCAATAGCCCTAGCTATTACGGATCCGATGGAGCCGCATCCAATCAGTCCCGCGATTATCGTTCTAATCCCAGCTTTCAACTTTTTTCTCATTTACAAGCCGAAACTGGCTTATGCAGTTAAGACAAACGGTAACTAAAAAGATTTACTCTTCCATGCCATAGAAAAGAAATTTTATATATGATTGTGATCCTTTAGCAGAGGAGTTAACTACCTAAAACTTTAAGGGTTGGGGATCAGTATGTGGGTGATAGCGCCAGTTTCAGCAATCGCCTCAGTGCTCACTGCTGGGCTTCTATATGGCTACGTGAACAGGCAGGATTCTGGAACTAAAAGGATGAGGGAGATAGCGGAAGCGATAAGGGAGGGTGCAGACGCATTCCTGAAAAGGGAATATACGGTTCTCGCCTACTTCGTCGCTGTAGTATCGGTAGTCCTCGCCGTCTTTCTAAGAAATCCCCTCATAGCCCC
>Ga0190363_1000684_pt1 | contig 20246 bp, 43 predicted proteins | sample 48721867_MG_FD_161272 | JGI IMG/M metagenome (GOLD analysis project Ga0190363, IMG submission 161272) | Hydrothermal vent microbial mat bacterial communities from Southern Trench, Guaymas Basin, Mexico - 4872-18-6-7_MG | ecosystem: Environmental > Aquatic > Marine > Hydrothermal vents >... | reverse complement strand
TTTGTTAGCCCTTCGGTTAATTTGCTGTACATTTTGTCTTTTAGCTTCATATAAATTTGCGTTGTCGTTATTTTCGAGTGCCGCAGCTGCCTTCGGATGATCTCGACGGGAACATCGCGCTCCACAAGCTGCACCGCCAGCGTGTGCCGCAGCGTGTGTGGATGCACGTTTTCGTCCAGCCCGGCGGCTCTAGCAACCCTCTTCACCATGTTGCGGATCGTTCTGTCACTGTATGGAAACAGCCGGTCTCCTTTTTTCAGATTCTTTTTCTTGATCCACAAGTCCAGCCTATCCATCACATCGACGTTTGGAATTGCCTGAAGAACGCGGACTGTGTCCTCCTTGCTTCCCTTGCCAAAAACTTTGAGCTGCATTTTCTCAAAGTCGACGTCCTCGACTTTCAGATTCAAAAGCTCCTTCACTCTGAGTCCCGTTGACAAAAGCAGGGGAATTATCACCCACTCGGGGCGACCCTTGAATTTTCTGTCCAGCGTTTTCATGAGTATGCGGATTTCGTGGTCTTCGAGGTGGTCGGGAAGTCTCTGTCCCCTGGCCTTTTGGCGTCGTAGAACCTCCCGAAGTTCGTTGAGTCGCGTTGTGGTAATTTGCCCCCGTAACCACAGATACTTAAAGAACGATGCCAAGATGTTTGCATAAGTTTGGATTGAGGATGATTTCAGACCTTCCTCTCTGAGTCGTGTGAAGAATTCTATGAGATCCGCAGTGGTTATTTCGTGAGGTATTTTCTTCGTTGCTAGAAAGAGCCGCGTAATTACCGCTCTGTTGTTTTTCTTCGTCTCTGCACTCCTGTCCTGAGAGGCATTAAATTCCTCGATTAGTTGTTTTAACTCCTCTGGTATCATTTTCATCACATTTTTTGTCGCATTTATATATAATAGGGGGGCCGCCCCGGACTTAAATTTTTTTCCGTTTACAGCCCTAAACGGAATCGCTCAGACATGCATGTATTCAAGTCGTTTACCCTAAGGAAAACGACCATAACATGCCAACTCTGACCACTTGGTGCTGAGGAAGCTATATGCTTCCTTCTCTCGCCGCGCGGAGGCGTGGCGAACTCTGGAGGGACTCTTTGTATAACCATCCATCTATTTGTATAGATGACCATTTGAGAGGAGGGGGGCGGGCGCGCATATAATATTATTTTTGTCGGCAAATTTTTTAAAACAAAAACGACTAAAAACGTATTTTTTTATTATATATTAACATTATTTATATATAAAATGAACATTTTCGTCGGCTTAAAAAGCAAAATAAAAGCGACTAAAAAAACCGAAAAGTTTATATAGTTTGAATGCATAGTTTAACGCGGAATGACGCGCGCGTCAAAAGCAAGACGCGCGCGGACGCAAGGCGCGCGTGGTTGGCGCCCGCGTAGCCACCACCGGCGCCAATTGCTCGTGTTGGGGTAATCCCGGCGCCGGTAATGTGGTCAACGCCCCCCTACCTAGTGGGGCGCCAACCGGCGCCCACACTGCCCGATAAGGGTGGTGTGGGCGCGCGGGCGCGGGAAACCGCGCCCCCGCGCAGCACGGGCTAGGTGATGTAGTTGTTCGACTACTCCGAACTTTTTGCCGATGAGCGCCCCAGAATTCCAAGGGACGAAAAACAATTGCGCTTCAGAACAAAAATCTACAAGGAAAAAATAGTACCGTTCTTCTTCGATGACGAAGACATCCAGCGCTTCGGCGCCTTCATCATGCGCAACGGCGAGGTCTCCCCCTCCGCCGTTGCAAAAGCCTTACTGTGGCTGATCGAGGAGCTCAAAAAGCTCGGTGTCAACAACGTCAAGGAGCTCGGTGAAAGACTAAAAGTCGAGGGCGCAGAACAATAAACGCGTCCTCCACAGCGTACACTAATTTAAACCTATTTTTTTATTTGGCTCGCGAACGGGAGAGGGCGCGCCCTCGTGCGCGCCCCCCGTCCCGCGGGGTGGCGTCCCGCGGGGTTCGGGCGCCCGGGTTCACGGGCGTGCTCGCCCTCCCTACCTCCCCCTCGGAGGGAGACGGGGCGGGCGACCACATGCCGCGCCGGTGCGTCTCGCTCGCCGCGCGGGCGAGACCGCGCCCGTCAGAGACCATCTCATTTTCTCGGAATTTTCTAGCGTTCTTGCGGGGGACTAGTGTACGCTGCACGCCGCACGACGGGCGCGGGGGGCACCGGCGCAGCGCGACCGTTGGGGAGGATGTCCCCCCGTCCTCCCGTATCGGACTTTTCGCAGAGAACGCCGTACAGCGAGGGCGCCCCGCCGAGGGGTGAGGGGCTCCCTCCCGAATCCTCCCGCGTGTGGGAGGGAGAGACACCGCGTCCCCCCGAAGGCGAGGGAGGCGCCAGGGGGGAGCCCGCCGGGTGTAGTGTGCTTCGCCAACGCGAAGCATGCGAGCCCGGCGGGTAGGAGCGCCTTGTGACGGTCGGGTTCCCTCTCGGCGAAGCCGCGGATGAGCCCCTCCATAAAAATAGTGATGAGTCCGCGGTGGAGGGAGGGATATGGCGCCGTCCGCGGTTGCCCCGCCGCGGATGGGAAACTCCCGACCGCTCCCGCGAACGCGGGAGGGGCGGATACCGCAAGGTATCTGCCTTCTCGATGACGCGGGGCGCCCACACGAACAAGGCGGGGTAGGCAACTATCCCGCCGATCACCGTACTACCCCCGTCGCCCGGTCGGGGGCTACTCCGCAAACGCGGGGTACGGGTTCACGGAGGCAAGCCCCATCTCGGGAAGGGATGCGTCTCGCATCCCGAAGGGGTGGGGCGTCACCCCGCCGCGCGCGGGGTGGCGAGGCGCGAGAGCCGCGCCGGCGGCCCCTCCAGCTCCGCCCGCGATGAAGGGCGGATTCGCCTACCGTACCCGAAGACCGGGCGACGGGGGCGCTCTTTCTCGGAGGGAATTAAAGGAGGTGAAAATGCCTTGGGGTTGAAACTAAAATTAATCATAAACGGTGTCGACCTCGGCGAGAAAGAGATCAACGAAATCATCGAGGAGGTCAAAAATTTCATCGAAGGATTGAAGTTGGAACCGTTGTTCGGTGACCTCAATATACCAGAGAAAATTATCATCAAGACCGAATAAACTTATTTTTTCTTCGGGGGGAAAGACGGTGAAAAGAAGAGAAGTTTTTGAAAAAGCAAAGGAAAACGTCAAAGAAATCATCGACGTTTTCAGCGACTTTGAGGGCGATCCCGACATCGAGATCGTCCTCTGGGGCATGAAGGAGTTTCTTCAGGACATTGAAAAAGAACTCAAAAAACTCGAATAATATTTTTTTTCTCGGAGGGCGGTCGAAGTGGTGGCGGGCACAGCATTACTCAAGTTTCTCCTCCCCCGCTACCGTCCTCCCACGTTGGAGGACGTGGAGTGGGCGGAGGAGCAAATTGCACTCCTCCGCGCCCTTCGCAAGTCGCGGAGAGCGCGGAGGAGATAACTTATTTTTTCGGGGGGTTTAAAATGAATGACGATGTCGAGTTCAAAATTGCGAAACTCATTGCAGAAAACGAAGACGTGAAGGAATTTCTAGAGACGTCGCTAAAAAATCCCAACATTCTAGTTTGGAACATTCGGCGATGTTTGCAGCGAGCCGAAGAAATACAGAAAGACATTAAATTATTCAAGGCAATTATCAATAATTGGTAACTTATTTTTTCTCGGAGGGATTACAAATTGGAAGTAAAAGTTTACTCGATCGGCTACTGCATTAAATATAAATGCCGTACAGATCTCTGCACGCAATGTAAGCATCCGTTTCGCCCAGGAGGGTGCAACGGATGCAAGTGGTACCGCGGGGCAATCGACAAATGGTGCTGAAATTCCTCTCTATTTTTTCTCGGAGGGAAATATGATGAAGTGTAAAATATGCGGAAATAAAATGAAGAAGAGAGCATCTCGGCACATGATTATTTACACATGTTCGATTTGCGGCAACGTCGTAAGGAGACCTTATCTAAAATTTTAGCAATTTTTTTATTTCGGAGGGTAAACCGTGGGGAAAATTCTTGTGATTTTGAACCACAAACCGCTACAAGAGCAAATCGATGAACTCCGCAAACTCGGCTACGAAGAGACCGAGTTCGTTCAGCACCCACACATTCCCGCGGACGCGGAAATGCCGCACGTTGCTTCGATATTCTCCGCTCACATAAACGGACGAGGGTTTGACGCCCTCTGGATTCAGGGCGACTTCAGGTTCTTCGCCGTCGCCCTCGAGTACTGCAAGGTAACCGGTAAACCCCTCTACGTCGCAACCACCGAGAGGAAAGCCGTCGAGCAGGTCATGCCCGACGGCTCCGTCGTCAAGAAGAGCATCTTCAAGCACGTGAAATTCGTGCGAGTAGTTTAATCCCTATTTTTTCTTTCTCGGAGGGTTGAAGGTGAGCGTTAAGATAAACCTCGAAGATTTGTTTGAGTATCAGGTTAAGACGCACAAATGCAAAAAGGATTTACGATGCGACGTTTGTGGCAAGGAGTGTTGCGAGCTCTGCGCCGTTTTCACCTTCGACTTCGAGAAAGGAAGATTCGTAACGATTTGCTACAAGTGCAGCAAAGAACAGAACAAATAACCTATTTTTCCCTCGGGGGGTTACGCATGGATAAAGAAACACAAATTAAAATCCTGAAAGAGATTTTCGAGCGTTTCCCCCGCATACGGCCGCGGAGAAAATTCACCAACGCGCCGGTGACGCTGTACGAGGTTGCGGAATTCGCCTTCAGATGTCCGATATGCGGAAAGAAGCACACAATCAACCCGCTGCGTGACAGAGGTCTCGTCAGAGTTCACGGACGCGTCATCGGAACTTTTGCCGATTTGCTGAGGGGAAACTTAATATCGCCAAAATAAACCTATTTTTTTTCTCTCGGAGGGTTTCTCGTGATAGTCCCGAAAAAGTATAAAAGTTTGGCTATATTCAACTTCGGCGGTTTCGCGTTTTACACCGCGCTCACAATTGCAACGTTAACGCCCGAGCTTGCCGTGTGCGCCGGAATATGGCTCATCTCCTTCGTCTTGTCCTTCAAGGCATACTTAAACGTTAAGTTTCGTCGAGGAGGGAAGAAAGCGTGAAAAAAGCCTACATCGTCACTGAGGGAAACTACAGCGACTACGATATCGTTGCGGTCTTCTCGACCAAGAAAAAAGCCGAGGAGTTCTTGAAAAAATACGAGGAGGTCTATCCGTACATCGACGTGAGGATCGAAGAGTACCCCGTGGACATACCCGTGGAGAAGTGTTTCGGGTACGTGGTCGTAATGAAGAAAAATGGCGATGTCGTCAGAACCGAGAAAACATACGACACAGAATTCGGCTTCCGCGGATTTCACTTTCTCAGCGGCGATTTGGTTTGGGCAGTGAACACCGACGACGAGAAAAAAGCGATTAAGGTCGTTAACGAGAAGAGAGCGATAATCCTCGCACACAACGCATGGGGCGATGAGGAGAAAGTGAGACAGATTTTCAAGCGAAAATAACTTATTTTTTCTCGGAGGGATTGCGGTGAAAAGTTTTAAGAATTGTCTTAAAAATTCCGTGGAGCGTCTAATTTGGAGTAAAAATGCAGAAGATATACGTGAGGCTTTGCGGGAAATACGAAAATGTTTCGAGAGAATGGGTATACCGAAGTTTCACAACGGCGAGTGGTGTAATACGCCGTTCGGCTACATACAACTTGACGGCAGTACGAAATACGTTTATGATCCTCCTAGCGTGGAAGAAATAGAGAAATATTGGCTTTCGAGAGAGTATGACAATTTGGAAATTGTACTTGCGGATGTATTCAGAGTAGTAAACTCGTTGCTGCCGCATCTAAAAGGACTGAAAATCAGAGTTCCAGAGGTTGAGGTGTATGCGAGGGTGTATGAAGGTAATGAAGACGCCGTGAGAAAAGTGAAAGAATTGATGAACAGTAATTCACCAGATGTGTACGAGAAATTTCTCGAACTATGGGAAAAGTGCGAAGATATAAAGATAGACAGTGTTTACGTTGAAACTGTTATCGGTGAAAGAAAGAGGTCTCTTTTTGGTTTAGACAAAAGAGTATTAGAACCGGTGAACAGAGCGGAGTTGCGAGTAGAGTTTTGCGACGAGGACGAGTTTGCGTTCGAACCTTGGATATAATCATCTCAATTTTTCGGAGGGATCGTTGTGGGCGCGATTTTGGGAAAACAAGAATTCATTTTCAAGGAATTGATTGAGAGGCTTCACGATAAGGAGATAGTTGCCTTGAGAACTAGGCATTGCGGCGAGGATTTAATCTTCGTTGCGGGCGTTGCCAGAAACGGCAAACTCAAGTTGTTCTTCGGGATGACGTTCTTCGAGGGAAAGCTTCTCGAAGGCTACACGTGTGCGTTCGACAACGTGGGCGAACTCATCGACTTGGCGAAGGCGCCGTACATCCCGAGCGTGAATTTTCCGGATTACGTCGCGGCTTTGCTCGAACTCGACGACGCGTTCGAGTTGCGCGAATTCTAACTTTATTTTTTCGGAGGGATGTGTGTTGGCAAAAAGAAAGGTTGCGATAATCAAACTCTTCTTCGACGAGGAAGAGTTCAAGCTAGACGTCGTGACCAAGGAATACGTCGAGAGAGTTTTAAGGGAAAGAGGCATACTGTACAACATCCCATACGAGATTGAGGTGCTCGAAGAGTGAACGAAAAGTTATTGATAGAGATTTTCACCAAGATGGACATGCACGGACGCGAATGCGGGGAGAAAATTGCTCAAATCGCCAGAAAATTACATCCAGACGCACTCGCCATCTTTCCCTCGTATCGGAGTGCGTTCGTAATACCTCCGCAAGGGAGGGGTGGCAGAATCGTCATCTTCATGTACGGCGACCCCCACGCAAACGGAGCGGTCGAACTAACCGAGGAAAACGTCAGGAGAATGAAGGTGACCATAGAACTCAGCGGCGGGAGGTACATTCCCAACGTCTACGTCGACGGGAAGAGGATGATTGCGGAGAAAGTCGCAAAGTTACTCTATGGAGATGACTCAGAGGAATAACCCATTTTTTCGGAGGGAAAAACGTGAAAGAAACTTTGGATAAAATCGGTAAAATTTTAGACGAATTGAAGGTGCCGAGCGAGATAAAAACCTACGTTCTTACTGGCGCCGCGATGGGAGTGGATGGAAACGTCCTCGTTAGAGCCGTTGCCGAAACCGTTAGCGCCATGGAAACGAGAAAAGCGGAAGAGAAAACACCAAAGCCGGAGGTGCCGAGCGATTACACAGAAACGGAGAGAATAATCGCCGAGATGTTGTGGGAGAACACCGGAGTTCACATACTCGACAGTGGTGGGGCGTACGGAAGGCATTGGCAGAAAAATCGACAGATAAAGGATTTCAGGAAAACCCCGAGAGTGCGCGTCGAAGTCTGGAAAGATGGCGAGGTAATCGCCAACGTTAACGTCTTCCACTATCTAGTCGCGTATCTGGAGAGAACGAGGGAATGCGAAATTCTTGAAAGAATGTTGTACTCCTACGCCGAGAGCGAAGAGCACCAACACGATCCTTGGCTCGCGATAATGGAGGACTTTGCCGAGGAAATTCTTGTCAATTTGGGCTACGACGTGCATCCGACCGTAAATACGTACAACTACGAAAACGTACTCTCTCAGGTCTTGCAGTACATAATCTTCGAAAACGAAGACAAGACTTACATCATGCTTCAGATACACAACGGTTGCGACGTTAGGGGCGGCTACACCGCGCCGAGAATTTTTGAGGTCGTCGAACCTGATTACTTCCACATCGCCCAGACCGAGCTTTACGCTCGGTGCAACTGCACTCACGTGTGGAGCGACGACTGTGGCTACCACTGGTACGGAGAAAGGGGCGAGGAGGGATTCCCAGAGTACTGGAAGCCCGTTCCGAAAAAGCCGGACGCCGAGAGTTGGGAGTACAAACTCGTGTGCGAAAAATGCGGAAAAGACGTGCAGTTCGATGGGATGCTCGAATACTAATTTTCTTTTTTCTCGGAGGGAAAAGGTGGTGAAAAAGACGAGAGTTAAAATATATTGCGCTTTTAAGAACCCGGCGTGCAAGTACGCGAAAAACAGAAGCCCTGAGGGTGCTGAGTGCACCTATGAGGGGCTATGCGAGTACCAAGTTGTTGAAGTTTAGGAGGAGTGAAAATGGCTAAGTGTCTATTCTGCGGTAAACAGGTGCCGGAGGGTACGTTGCTTCATGATATCACGGAAGACACAGTGTACATTTACTCTCAAGGCATCTTTACACAAATAGATGTACAAGATAAAAGCAAAATAAGATGGAAATGCTCCTTGGAGGATGCAGAAGTTTATTGTCCTGAGTGCTGTAAAAAATATCTTAAGAGAGATAACTCAGAAGAATGAGGGTGATGATGCATGAAGGTAATCGTTGTTGATGGTGACGAATTTCTCAAGGAAATTCCAACGGTAAAGAAGTTCATCGCGTTCATTCCCGGCGAGTACGTGTTTGATCCGAAGAAGTGGTTGGTGAAAGGAGACTACGACGACCTAGAGGAGGCGAAGAAGGATTGCAAGAAGTTTTCAGAAAAACATCCGCTTGGCATTCCACTAATCGTGTATATCATGGAAGTGAAGGCAGTCGTTCTTCCCGAAGATTTGTACGAGTACTACAAGAAACTCATCGAGGTGTTTAGAAAGAGACTAACGTCCGCACAGCAGCAACGTCTCGAAGACTTCTTATCGTTCCCGAAGAAACTTCGTGATTCAAAAACATAACCTATTTTTTCGGAGGGAAAAACGTGAAGGAAAATTTAGAAAAGGCTAAGGAAATTTCCAAAATTCTCGAAAAAACTAACCTTCCTCCCGAAGCGAAGACAGTTGGTGTTTTGGGCGCCGCGCTCGGCGCCGAACCCGAAAAAATAGTCAGAGCGATGGCGGAAGTAACCAGCGCGATAGAAACCCAAAAAGCCGAAGTTCTTAACCCCAAACCCGAACCACCCAAAGATTACACAGAGACTGAGAGGATAATCGCCGAGATGCTGTGGGAAAACACGGGTGTTCATATCCTCGATAGCGGCGGTGCCTACGGAAGACATTGGCAGGAAAACCGACAGATAAAGGACTTCAGAGAACTGCCAGAGGTGGAGGTCGAGGTCTGGAAGGACGGCGAAGTTCTCGCGCATGTGAACGTGTTCCACTACCTAACGACGTTTCTCGAGAGAACAAAAGAATGCGAAGAACTCGAGAAGATGCTCTACGAATTCGCCGAAAGAGAGGAAAATAGAGATCTTTCTTGGCTCGGAGTGATGGAGGAATTTGGCGAAAAAGTCCTCGAACCACTCGGATACCACGTATATCCGACCACAAACACCTACAACTACGAAAACTTACTTTCTCAAGGCCTGCAGTACATTATCTTTGAAAGCGAGGATGGTGAGAGTTATATAATGCTTCAGATACACAATGGTTGCGATGTGAGGGGCGGGTACACCGCTCCGAGAATCTTCAAGGTAGTTGACGTCGATTACTTCCACATCGCCCAGAGCGATCTTCGCGCTTACTGCGAATGCACCAGCGTGTGGACGGACGATGCTGGCTATCACTGGTACGGAGAAGAAGGCAAAGAAGGATTTCCCGAGCATTGGAAGCCCGTGCCGAAAAAATCCAACGCCAAGGATTGGGAGTACAAACTCGTGTGCGAGAAATGTGGAAAGGACGTACAGTTCGAAGCCTCGCTATATTACTAATCTCTCCATTTTTTGGTTTTCGGAGGGAGTTAAATGACGCGTATAAAGCTGCACGTTTTCAGACTGCCGGGCGCGGATAAACCGCATGCGGTAATTCCGCGTGGAGCGGGCATAGATTGGCTACTCAACGAGGTCGTCGTCAAAGCCGTAAATAATTACTTGGGCAGCCTGCTCGACGTAAAGAAGATTGTTAGGCGTTTCGGCGCCGTGAACTTCTTGGCGGTCGACGATCTCGTAATATCCTCGGAGCCCTTCATAATATTCTACGGAATTGAGGAAAACGGAGAAATTCAGACGCTGAACATGGGTGCGAGCGAGGAAGTGGAAATAACCATCGCATAAATCATTTTTCGGAGGGAATTACCGTGTCGGAAGAAATAAAACTCGAAAAAGCGACGATAGTAATCGAGGTAAAATACGACGCCAACTCCGTCGACGTCGAGGACTTGATAAGGGGCTTTGAGCAGACGTTGTACAACCTCGATGGAGTGGAAACTTGGAACGTGGAGGTCGAAAGATGAGCGTCCGAAAAGAATTTGAGAAGTGGGTTAAGAATTCCAAGTATCGTAGGCTGCACGCAGTCAGCGAAGGGCTCTCGTACGGAGGCGCCTCACTGCTCGCCGCCGCCATCGTGTATCGGTGGTGGTTTGCCTTCGCGTTCGGAGCAGCACTTATCGCTGTGGATTTCTGCACGTTCGAATTTCTGCTGAGGAAGTACAGAGAACATCTAGTCCGCAGAATTTCTAAACGACTTGACTTGGTGGAGTAAAAATGAACTTGGTAGAATCCCTCATCAAAAAACTGAAAAAGGCACATAAAAATTTCGCTAAAGAGAAAGTTGCGAGAGGCTTCATCAGGACGGACAAATTGGAGATCGAGATTTGGCTCGGTCTTAAATACGATTCGGAAAACGAGAAATGGAATGTGGAATGCGATGTGACCGGCATCGGCATCGATTACGATTTCGCGCATTCGATCGTCGGCAAGAAAATCTTCAACAATTACGACGACGCCTTGAGGTACTATGAAAAAATCGTGAAAAAGTACGGTTTTATGGAGATACCGCGCTCATAGCGCTTTTATTTTTCGGAGGGACGGAGCGTGCATACCGAGGGTTTTGAGGCGCGAGGTGGAAGGATGAGTAAGAACTACAAAAAGAAGTTTATAATCGCCGTGAGTCCTGAGATAGTCGAAAAAGTCGCGAAAGAACTGAAAGCGACGCTCGGCTTCGGCTCCATGAATTTTGAGTTTTATTGGGACGGAGACACGCCCGTGCTCGAGGTGTGGAAGAGCCTTCTCTACGACGATGGATACGGCGGAATTCGGAGATTCGAGGTGAACTTCAAGGTAATTCTCGACGAACCCGAAAAATCCGTTCTGACGATAGACGGCTTCACGAAAGAGGAAGCGGAAAAACTTTTTGAGGAAACCTTGTGTGGAGATGAGAACTGCCCGCTGGACGAGTTCGCAGAAGAACCCAAGGAATGCGAAAAATCTCACGAGTGCTGGTACTACAACGCTCTGTTCCATCTCTTCGAACCCCTCGAGGACATGCTGTTCGGGGCGCTGTTTAAGGCGCTCGAAGAGGTTGGGCTGAAGTGAAATGCCCAAAAAAGACCGTGTGCGTGAGAGTCCGGATGAGAGGGCGAAAGTACTATGCGGGAGTCGCAAAGAGAAAAGGTTGGAGGAGAGGCGAGTTCATGATTTTTTGCGTCAGAACCGAGAAGGGGTGCGCGATCCTTAAAAAGCCTATTAAAATTTTGGGACGAAAAAGGTGAGTTGAGAAATGAGGAAGAATAAGAAAAAATTGAGGGATTGGATATTCTCGGCGACGATAGGTATTCTGTTGTTGTTCGACTTATTTCTTCGAGGAGTCCTAACCTTTGGCGGTTTTCTAATCGCCGCGTCGGGGTGGGGTATCACCTTGTACATCGTGATCGAGGAATACATCAAATCATAATTTTTTCGGAGGGAACATGATGCATCACTCAATTGCTAGAATAGCGGGAAACCCCGAGGACTATAAGAAGTGTCGTCTGTGCGGTGCAGTAAATTGGTATGAGAACGAACGGTGCATTAATTGTGGCGGGAACGAGTTCGCCGAATTTACAGAGAAAGACGCAGAGAGACTCCTAGAAGTCTTCGACGATGAAGAAATAGAGATCGATGTTTAGATGAAAGACGCGGTTCACCGGGCATACATATTTTTCGGAGGGAGCAAATTGAAAATCTGAAGCGGAAAAAATAATCGCGCGGGTGATGGAGAAATGCTCATGAAACTAATTGAGAAGGAGATAGAGGGAGCGTGGGAAGTTCACAGAGATGAGGTTCTGCAGAGGAAGGACATCCCACAAGAAGAAATCGAGCATATAGAAGATATGCGGCCAAAAACTCTCAGCGAGGTCATCGACTACGTGTGGGGCGAGTATCAAAGCCTAGTTGAGTGGAACGACGACAGACATGCGGCGCAAATCGCGCTTGCGGCCGCGGCGAGGATCCTCATGACCGTAAAGGAGGTTTGGAAGAAACTTCCGAAAAAGCTGAAAGACGAGATATCCAAGTTCTTACTCATGCGGTTTATTTGAGGTGTATTTTTATGTATCTTGAAGAAGAAATTGTCGAGTGGGTTTTACGTTTGATAAGAGAGGGACGAGATGTCCCCCTTTGTCCGAAATGCGGCGTCGCGGTAAGAAGTTATCTTTCCGGTTGGGGAATTTACGACAACATAAAAGGGGGCGAGTTGGTGGATTTCGAGCCGAGAGACGATGTTCCAGAGTGCTGTGAGGAGTGTAATAGCGACGTTTATTGGGCATGCGATTTAGAGGACATAGTGGACTTCTTATCGGAAATCGCCAAAGACGTTCCTCTTGCGAGAAAAATACTTAAAAGATTTTACGAGGAGGGAATCTTAGAAGACGAAAACATAAAAAGAATGGTCGCCATACTCATCTAAACTTTTTTCCGGAGGGGTAAGATGTTTTACGAGATAGTTGGGAAAGATCCGGTATTCACGCCCGAGGAAACCCTCGAACTGCTCGAAGATATAGCGGGCTGGTTCGTAGAAGAGGGAAGCGCCATAAAGAAGGCGAGAAAGTTTCTACAGAGTATTTCTCCGTCACATACAAATGCCTACGTATGTTTTTACTGGGAGAGTGGAGCGGAAAGGCGGATTTACATTCGGGTAGGAGAGATTTACACCGAGATAGAAGTCGAGAGAGAACTCTCACTTAAAATAGAGTTTGCTGAGGTGTATGAGCATGCCGAATGAAGAGATTTTGCTGAGGTGTATGAGTATGACGAATAAAGTTTCCATCCGTCTGCACCGCAACGGGGCGCTCATAATCGTGTACTACGGAAAGAGGAGAGATGACTACGACGCCTTCGGCGCCTTTGTCTTTCCCTCCTTTGGGATCGCCGACCTCAAAAAGTTCCTCGAGATGCTCGAGGAGGACGGCGAACTTAGCGATGAGACCAAGAGAAGCATTCTGAGGGCGTTGGCGTCCTTTGCGAAAGAGAGCGGGTGGAAGGACATTTATAAGGCGATCGTGGTTCATTGCATTTAAAATTTTTTCTCGGAGGGCAAGAAATGGACTACGAAAAATTCGCAAAGAGGGTTGTCGAGAGAATCAGAAGAGGGGAAGAGATACTTTACTGCGAGAACTGCGGGATTCCAGATGAGTATACCGAAGTGGTTATTCACGAAACCGCCAAAAGTTACGCGGTGTCTTTTGACGGAAAACGCAAATTAATAAACGAGAAACACAACAAAAAAGTCGCCTACTTTTGTCCGTGCGGCAGGAGACTTGGAAGCATGAAAATAAACAAAAAGGAAATTCCGATCGTTCATGACTTCGTCCTCTCACTACTCAGATGGATCTCGCAGGGCGTGCGTTGCGAAAAACATGGCGCCATATTAAAGGAGTTGGTGAAAGAAAAAATTATTAACAAGGACGAACTTATAAAAAGTTTGTCGAGCGCCATAGTGATGGTGCCGGAAAAGAGCAAAGTCCTTAAGAGGTTGTTGAGGAAGCTCGTGAACCTGAAAGTTCTCGACCACAAAGAGGTGGTCGCCCATCTCATTTAATTTTTCGGAGGGATATGGGTGCACGCGACATATCTCTTCTACGCGCCGATATTGGATCTGAAAAAGTTGGTGGACGCCTTCAAGAGTTGGATTGAAGACCGTGGTGACGAAACCCGGAGGCGAGTCCTCCGGGCGTCAAAACAACTGGTACATGATGTTGTGCGCGATTAATTCGAACGGAGAGGCGAAACTTTTGGCCGAAGAGGGCGACTGGAGGGGAAGAGACCAGACGGCTGAGGAACTGCTCAAGATGACGTACCCGAAGTTTTCGATGGGTAAGCGAGAACTCTTGGCAGCAATTCCGCCCACGCGCGCGACGGTCGAGGACTTCAAGATGTTTGCGTGGGACATCACGGCGTGGGAGTTTTCGTGCTTCATTCCGAAAGAGTACCCGGAATTCAAACTCTTCAAGAGTTTGAAGAACGTCCTGAGCAATTTCTCGAACAACGAGGAGTTGACTCGTTGGTTTCTTAAGTACGCTCATTCGTGCATACAGAAGCTATACTCGGAGCTCAGCGTGGATGCATATCTCGATGGAAAAGCCGGTAAAAATGCGGACTACTTGTGGGGATACAGACGAAAGAGACTCGTGTGGATGTTCGAGCATCTGCTTACGGATTCCGAACTGAGACCGTTCATATTTAGCGGGACGCCGTACGACTACAGGTGCTTCGACCTCAGGTACTACTTCGACAAAGACGAGTGGAACGGCGAGGCCGTGCTCGCGGTCGATATTCACACGTAGTCCATAATTTTTTTCTCGGAGGGTGTCGATTTTGGGAACGAGAGCGTTGTTTAAAATAATTGATGAAGAAGGAAAGGAAATATGCACGATATACACGCAGTTTGACGGCTACCCCGACGGAGTGCCCCTCGACGTGGTGGAGTTCATCAAGTCGAAAAGGTTAGTCAGCGGCATTCCCCTCGATGCGTACGACGAGGTATTCAACGGGATGGACGACTTGGCCGCGCAGGTAATCGCGTTTCTGAAACTGAACCACTCGAAGTGGTTGAGAGAAGAGCTGGCGAAGAAAAAGGAGGTGAAGAGCGAGATAATGGCGGGAACGATATACGTCATGCCGCCCGGCACGAGGGACGTCTGGGAGGAGTACGTGTACGTGTTCAAGCCCTGCGGCGAAACCGTGCAAATCGAGGCGTACGAGGTAAACGGCAAGAAAGACGAGCTGATATTCAGCGGAAAGCCGGAAGAATACCTCAAGTGGGTTTTGCCCAAGAAAGTGTGAGGTGCTCGCCGTATCTGAAAGCGTGATGCGAGCGATAGACGGTCTCAGCTCCAAGGACACATTTCTGATATTGAGACTTGAGGACGTCTGCAAAAGCTTCTGGTTCGAACTCGACGAGGACTTCGTCCTGAAGATAGACTGCATCGATGGAGAACTGTTCATCGCGGTGCTTCCGACGGACGAGGCAAGGGAGTGTCGCGACCAAATGCTGAAGGAGGGATGGATCGTCGAAAAAGGCGACATATAAACTCTTTTTCAAATTATTTTTCGGAGGGATTCGTCTTGATAGTGGCGTGCCCGCACTGCAAAAACAGTTTAAAGTACGAGAAATTGAAACCTCTGGATGTTAAGTGGGACATTCTCGCGACGATTTGTTTTGTTCTCCTGAGGTGCCCGAAGTGTCACAAGTTCTTCTACATAGAGGACAGGTTTGATAAAGGAAAGGTGGTGGAGACGAAGCCATGCTCGTCGTGATAAGGTGGAAGGCGCTGGATGAAGACGACGTACCAAAGATCAAAGAATTTTTGGACTCGTTCTCGACGTTTTTGGTTGACAAAATCGTCACGGTAATCAGGGCGCGGGAACTCATACTCAAAATGCCTGAAGAAATTCGCCGCGGCGCCAACGTGTTCTTTTTGGTGGATTCTCTCGACTACGGCGACGACGTCCTCCTACTCGTTACGCAGGTCGGTTTCTTTCTGGTCATAAGACAGTTCAGAGAGTACGAAGAGGGTGAAGAAGAAGTTTTTTGGGATCTCGGGAGGGTGTATATTCGTGTTTGAGGAAGTCAAATTTCATCTAAAAGATGGATACGACAAAAACGAGGTCACCGTGTGTCTGAAAAGATACAAAAGCAAGTACGCGATGTGGATATTCGTCGAAGATATCGAGGGTGAATATCCAACGTGCGTTCTGCTGAGTGACAACGTGAAAGGGTTGATTGAAGATCTGCTGGTTTTTCTGGACGAACTCCTAAGCGAACGGCTGGAAAAACTGGTCATTTCGGCGGTTCACGAAACCTTGAAAAGAGCAAAAGACAAAGGAATGGTTGACGAAGAGAAACTGCTCGAGGCGGAAAAACTGCTCTTGGTGAGGATAATATGATTCTTCTCTCCGACGAGATCATTCGGATTCGCGGCATGTATTACGAGAAAAAGGACTTCGAGAATCGCATGACGACGTGGTTGGATGAGTTATCCGAGTGGCTTTTGAAGAACTCTGAGTTGGTGCGGCGAACCCGAGAGTTCATAAAGTCGGCTCCAAAAGAAATTTCCAATAAACTTTTTGCGAGGTTTTTGATTTACGAAGATATCAGGGCGACGGAAATCGAGATTCTCGAGTTTATCATCGAGAGACACGTGAGCTACGTCGACGTCGTCTTCTATGAAAAGGATGAACCTCAAGGCATCATACGCGCGACGCTGCTGTACACCATGCTGCCATAAATTTTTCGGAGGGAGTTGCTTGAGCGAGATGGAAAAAATATTTCAAGTCTCAGGTGTGAAGCACGAAGAGTTGAAGGAGTTAATCAAGCAGTCCTACTACAGGAGGCGCGCTCTGTTCATCTGGGGTCCGCCCGGCGTCGGGAAGAGCAGTGTGGCACGCCAGGCGGCTCAAGAACTTGCAAAAGAACTAAACCTCCAGTATTCCGAAGATCCGAGAGACTACAAGGGACATCCCGACAAGTTCGTCCTCATAGATATCAGAGCCTCGCAGCTCGACCCCGTCGACTGGAGAGGAATTCCGATAGTGATTCTAAGAACCAACGGAACCGAGAAAATCATAGTTAATCCGCACAATCTGGAGATAAGCAATCGCGTGTTCGCGAGAACTTCGTGGGCTCCTCCGGCGTTCTTGCCGGACGAGGGGCAAGGATTTATTTTCCTCGACGAACTTAACTTGGCGGTGATATCCTCCCAGCATTCCTCGTATCAGTTAATTCTAGATAGGAGGCTTGGAGAATACATTCTGCCGGATGGGTGGGTTGTAATCGCCGCCGGTAACAGAGTTGAGGACGTACCGACCGTCGTCGAGATGAGCAAGGCTCTCGAGAATAGGTTTCTGCACGTCGAACTAGAGCCGCCGAGCGTCGAGGACTGGACGAGATGGGCAGCAAACAACGAGATCGATCCGAGAATCATCGGGTTCGTCAACTACAGAAAAGAACTCCTTTTCAAGTTTGATCCGAGAGGAAAGGAGAAGGCGTTCCCAACTCCGAGGTCGTGGGAGTTCGCATCCGACATGATCAAGAAAGTTTCGTCCACGGACTACAAGAGGATCTACCTGTACGTCAGGAGCGCCGTTGGCGAGGGAGCCGCGAGAGAATTCGTCGCCTTTCTGAAGTTGCGGGAAAAGCTTCCGAACTTGAACGAGATAATCAGACATCCCGAGAAAGCGAAAGATATAACTGATCTGTCTCTGCTTCACGCTTTGGTCACCAACTTGGCCGAGTACTACTCCGCGAAAAAGAGCAAGGAAAGATTGAGGGACGTGGTGAAGGTCGCCTCTTACATTCCGCCGGAGTTCGCCTACTTGGTCTTCTTCCTGACGAAGTCCGTCGATCCGTTATTCTGGACGGATGCGATGATGGAGATAAAGGAGTTCGATCCGATCGCAAAGAAGTGGATCGAGAAGGGCTACCTTCTCGACTAAACCTTTTTATTTTTCGGAGGGATGTGCCGAAATGAAATGCAAGGTATGCGGCACCAAGATGAAGAAGAGAAGTTCAAAAACAATGATTATCTATTTCTGCCCCGTGTGCGGCAACGTTGCTAAAAACCCTACATAAAATATGGAAAAGTGAAGAGCTGAACCGCTTTTTTTCGGAGGGATATAGATGGATATAGTCGAGACGGGGTTCAGCGGACGTAGTCTTTTGTAGATATATGTCCGCTTTGGGATGCACCAACCTCAACTCCCTCTGGGTTCATTGGGAGTAAATCATTGGTCTCGTCCCCTTTCGGGGTAACCCCTCTTCCTCTCTTCATTTGCATCTTCCACAGAGAGGTCATCTTTAATCACCACACGGTAGAAGATGCTCGGAGAGGAAGGAAAACCCCACATCCTTAGCTTTCCGTCACATCCCCCCACAGCTGTGAGGTTTCGACGCTTCAGTCACGGGCTAAATATATTTAAGGAGGGAGATATAAATGTGTTGCGGTTGCGGATTGTCTATCAATGTCTATGAAAATTGTTACTGTTCCGCAAGGCTATCGAAAACTTAAAGAAAGAGAGAAAGGCGGTTGGAACCGTAAAACTAGGAAACATCGAAGTCGAGGTTTGGGTGTGCTTAGACTACAACCCAGACACGGAGAAATGGGAAGTTAACTGCGACGCCGTGGTCTCGCTCGGCGATATCTCGCGTTCGGGTTTTGGCGGTCTGCGCTTCGATGGCTACGAAGAGGCACTAAAATATTATAAGGAAATCATCGACAAGTACAGGTTGAAGGAGCTCTCTTCCCTATAATTTTTATTTTCTCGGAGGGATGCGCGTGCAAATTCCCGAAGAAATAAGAGACAAGATCTCGAAGGCAAAAATCAAGGCGCTCATGCGGTTTCCGTTCTTCGGATACATCCTCAGCTACCTGAAGATGATTCCGAGCGAAAAGGAGAGAACCATGGGCGTCGATGTCATGGGCAACGTCTACTTCAACGTGGACTACGTTGCCGAACTAACTCCGGATCAGTTGCTGAGCGATCTGTGTCATGAGGCTCTTCACTTGGTTCTCGAGCACCCGAGGAGAAAGGGCAAGAGAATACACGCTCTGTGGAATTACGCGATAGACATCGTTACCGACACGCTGCTCGAGAAAAACGGAATTCCGCCGGGAAAGTACTGGTGGGCGTCGAAACTCGCCGAAGACAAGACCGCCGAGGAAGTTTACGACATCCTGATAAAGAACGCGAAAAAACTGAAAATACGCGTGGCTCCTAAATGTGATTCGAAAGATAGTAAGCGGCATTCTCTGATAATCGTTGAGTCCGTGGGTGGTGGGGGCGAGGAAAGCGGTCAGGGAGAGAAGGAATTAGATGAGGGAGGAGGAAAAGGAGCTGAGGGCGAAGAAAGCGGTTCGCAAGGGAGTTTGGCGGATCAACTGCTGACGGGCGGGACGAGAATAAATCTCGTCGAAATCGACATGGATGCCCTCAGAGAGTTGTTCGGTCTCGGTGAAGAGGCGCAGGAAAAAGACAGACATTCGTTGACGGAAGGAAAAGATAAGACCGCTCATCCGTTCGAGAAACCCGTGGACTGGAGGCAAGTACTGATAGAGGCGTTGGAATATTCGAAGAGAAGGGGCACGATGCCGCTCGGCTTCGAGAGATACATCGAGGACTTGCTTGAGCCGCCCAAACTCACTTGGAAAGAAATGCTGTGGAAGTTCATCGAACACGCGATAATGAGCGATTACACATTTACGAAACCTTCGAGGAGATCTCTTTCTCTCGACGTCTATCTCCCGAGCGAGATAAAGGAGGGAATTGACGTCGTCGTTGGCCTGGATGTTAGCGGAAGCATCAGCGACAGAGAGTACGTTGAATTCTTGAGCGAGGTTCTGGCAATAGCGCGGAGTTTTACCAAGGTGACGATAACCGCGGTCATGTGCGACGCAGAAGTTCAACGGGTGATAAAGGATTCCCAAGACGTCGATGCACTACTCGGAGAATTGAGGAAGCGAAAAGGTTATGGAGGAACCTCGACAATACCGGTGTTCGACTGGATAAGAGAGAACAAACCTCGCTGCAAGGTTCTGGTGTACTTCACGGATGGATACGCTGAATTTCCCGAAGAAAAGCCACCGTATCCGGTACTGTGGATAGTTTCTGAGGAAGGAGCAAAGAAGGGCGATGAGTACTGGACTAAGATGGAGGCACTCGGCATCGTCGTCAAAATGCCCAAACACTCCTAATTTTTTCGGAGGGAGCAACTTGGCCGTACACGAACTTTTCATCGGAGAGTTCAAACAGTTCGTCGAAGCGATCGAAGTGTTCGAGGAGTGCGTAAGAAGCGAATTTGGAAACGATGAGAGAATCGACGTTCTGCTCAAAGGAGCGCTTGTCTATTCGGCTCGCGGAGTACTCGGCGTGCAGTACAATTTCGATAAAGTGGAAATGAGCGATAAAGAGGCGCGCAGGATTTTTGACATATTGAAGCAATGCATCGAGTGCGTGCCCTATTCGAAGGCCGTCTTTGTACCGCCGATCGCGGTCGCCGAACT
>Ga0190363_1000683_pt1 | contig 20251 bp, 23 predicted proteins | sample 48721867_MG_FD_161272 | JGI IMG/M metagenome (GOLD analysis project Ga0190363, IMG submission 161272) | Hydrothermal vent microbial mat bacterial communities from Southern Trench, Guaymas Basin, Mexico - 4872-18-6-7_MG | ecosystem: Environmental > Aquatic > Marine > Hydrothermal vents >... | reverse complement strand
TTGAAAAAATCTCTTTGCTTTTTCATAGATTTTTTTAAGAAGGATATTAAGTTTTATTTTCCTGCCTAAATATACACTTAAAAAATAAAATACAGCCAATAAAGGTAATCTGGATAGATATTTGTTCCTTTCACTTCTGTGATTTCTCCAATTGATAGTTGATTTTTTCTATTAATCTGTTATCTTTATTCATAGAGCCTTCTTTTTGGATAAACAGTTTATCCTAAAGGAGACTACATTCTTAGAGTTTATTTTTTTAACTTATTGAAAAATAATTAGTTATAAAAATAGGATTAATTTTTGGGTGAACTACTGTTGATTAAATTTTATTTTCTGATAAAATACCGCTGGCATGGAAACATTAAAATTTTTAAAAAACCGCCTATCTTCCCAAGAATTTGGTAAACTGTCTGTCTTAAAAAATAAAGAAGTTTTTAATTTTGTTGCTAAATATGTAAAATTATGCAATCCTAAATCAGTATTCATAAGAACAGATAACCCCCAAGATATTCAGTATATAAGAGAAAAAGCAATTCAACTAAAAGAGGAGATTCCTTTAAAGATTAAAGGTCATACGGTGCATTTTGATGGGATTTATGACCAGGCACGAGATAAAGAAAATACCAAATTTTTGGTAGAAAAAAACAACTTCTTAAAAGGATTAAATTGTATAGAAAGAAAAAAAGGATTAGAAGAGATTCATACGCTTCTTGAAAATATCATGCAAGATAAAGAGGTATTTGTTTTATTTTTATGCTTAGGACCAGTTAACTCAGAGTTTTCTATTTATGCTGTGCAAATTACAGATTCAAGTTATGTGGCTCATTCAGAGGATATTCTTTATCGGCCTGCTTATGAGGTTTTTAAAAAAGATCCTAAGATTGATTTTTTCAAATATGTTCACTCTCAAGGTGAGTTAGATGAGCTTAACAATAGTAAAAATATAGATAAAAGAAGAATTTATATAGATTTTTTAGAAAACACCGTATATAGCTTGAATACCCAGTATGCAGGAAATACTTTGGGATTAAAAAAGCCTTCCTTAAGACTGGCGATTCGTAAAGCAGATAAAGAGGGATGGCTGGCAGAACATATGTTTGTTATGGGGATAAATAATAAAGATAAAAAAAGAAGGACTTATTTTACAGGAGCTTTTCCTTCTTTCTGTGGTAAAACCTCAACCTGTATGGTAAAGGGAGAAAGTATTATAGGAGATGATATTGCTTATTTAAGGAAGAGAGAAGGAAAAGTATTTGCTGTAAATGTAGAAAGAGGAATTTTTGGAATAATTAAAGATGTTAATCCTCAAGATGATCCTTTAATCTGGGAAGCGCTTAATAAAGAGGAAGAGGTAATTTTCACCAATGTTTTATTAAAAGATGGTAAAGTCTTCTGGCAGGGAGATGGAAGACCTCCTCCTTCCCGTGGAAGGAACTTTTCTGGAGATTGGTTTGAAGGGAAAAAAAATAAGGAAGGAAAACCTATCCCCTTCTCCCATCCTAATGCTCGCTATACAATAAGATTAAATACCTTGGCTAATTATGACCCGGAAACAGAAAATCCTTGTGGAGTCTTAATCCGGGGAATTATTTATGGGGGAAGAGATTCAGATACCTGGCCTCCTGTATTTGAAAGCCTTAACTGGAAACACGGGGTTGTTACAATTGCCTCCTCCTTAGAGTCAGAGACAACCTCAGCTACTTTGGGAAAAACAGGGGTAAGAAAATTCAATTTAATGGCTAATTTGGATTTTTTATCTATCCCTATTGGAAAATATATACAGAACCACCTAAATTTTGCTGATGATTTAAAAACCGTTCCTGTAATTTTTGGAGTAAATTATTTTTTAAAAGATGGAAAAGGCAACTACCTTACCGGTATTCAGGATAAAAGAGTCTGGCTTAAATGGATGGAGAAAAGAGTATATAAAGAAGTGGAAGCAATTAAAACTCCTATTGGATTTATTCCTTATTATGAAGATTTAAAAAAATTATTTGAAGAAGTTTTATCTCGAGAGTATCCTAAATCTAAATATCTTTCCTGTTTCAGTATAAGAGTTAATGAGAATCTTTCCAAAATTGAAAGAATAAAAAAGATTTATCAAGAATTAGATGGCATACCAGATGAGGTTTTCAAAATACTTGAGGAACAAAAAGAAAGATTAGAAAAAGCAAAGGAAAAATTTGGAGAATTTATCAATCCTGAGAAATTCATTCTGTGAGAAAAAGTGTAACTTTTCTGAATCTGGAAGGATTGAGACTTTACAAAAGAGGAAAGGTAAGAGATATCTTTGACTTGGGCGAATTTCTACTCATTGTCTCTTCTGATAGAATCTCCTGTTTTGATGTAGTCTTGCCGGATCCAATTCCTTTAAAAGGCATAATTCTTAATCAATTATCTTTATTTTGGTTCAATTTTATAAAAGATATTACGCCACATCATCTTGTTACAGGCAAAATTGAGGAGATGCCTCAAGAGGTTGAAAAGTATAAAGATATTTTGGAAAAAAGAGTGATGTTGGTTAAAAAGACCAAGCCTATTTTAATTGAGTGTGTGGTAAGAGGATATCTTGAGGGAAGTGCATGGCGGGAATATAAAGAAAAAAAAGCAGTTTGTGGAGTAAAACTTCCCCTTGGTTTAAAAAAAGGAGATAAACTTCCTCAGCCTATATTTACCCCCGCAACGAAAGAGGAAAAGACTCATGATATAAATATAACATTTTCTGAAATGATTAAAAGAATTGGAAAAGAGAATGCAGAGTATATCAGGAAAATAAGTCTTGAAATATATAAAAAAGCAAGTTCTTTTGCAGAAAGTAAGGGAATAGTTATTGTAGATACTAAATTTGAATTCGGATTTTTGAATGAGGAAATTATACTTATTGATGAACTTCTTACTCCTGATTCTTCAAGGTTCTGGCCTAAGGAAGAAAAGGTAAGTTTAGATAAGCAATTTGTAAGGGATTATTTAGAAAGTATAAACTGGAACAAAAAAGAACCTGCTCCTTGCCTTTCTCCACAAGTAATTGAAGAGACACAGAAAAGATACAAAGAAATTTATAAAAAGATTACCGGCTTAAGCATTGATGAGATTAATTAAGTTTTTACTTTCTTTTCTCCCAAGAGATTATAAAACTTCCTCCTTCCGAAATTGAAAGAGAGAAATCCTTAGAAGAAATATTTTTTAAGACATTCTCGTCGTCAATATTTGAGGATGCGGGTTCACTCCCACTACCTCCACCAGCCTTATTTCTTATTCTAATTTCGTAAATTTAAAGTAAATAATCAAAAGGTTGGTGTTATACTCTTATAATCCTTACTCTCTCTAATCTAATTGGTGGTAACTTCAAGTTTTATCATTCTTCAGGAGAGGTACCTCCTAAAATTTTGATACACATATGGAATAAGTAAATTCATCCTGTAACTTGACAAAACCTTTTGAAAATAAAATGTCAAGTTAGGAGGAAGTTTTATGTAAGGTATTATTTTTAAAATGAAAGATTTATTTTTGCAAATTATTTCTACATTTTCCAGTTCAACCTCGTAGGTTGAATTGGTTGAGAAAAGATTTGAGTCCTGAATATAAAGTTTTAAAATATTTCTCTTAAAAATCCCTATCCTGCTTACCAAATCTCATTACACGTCGGGTTTGAAATTACACCTCGGGTTTGATTAATTTGGGGAGGCAATCTTCAGGAGAAAAGTCCTTGACAAAGAGGGAATTTTTGATATACTTTGTGAAAATAAGAACAAATGGAGAAAGAAAGAATCTGTACAAAAAAAAGTTGTTTTTCTTTTGATACAGCTAAACGATTAAGTTTATACTTGAGAAATTTAAAAAGACTTAAAGAAAAAGGGATTGAAATTATCTCTTCAGATAGAATAACCCCTCTTTTAAATGTTAGCTCTGCGCAGTTTAGAAAAGATTTATCTTATTTTGGAGAGTTTGGAAAAAGGGGCGTGGGCTATAAGGTTGAGAGATTGATAGAAGAATTAGAGAAAATCTTAGGAATAAATGAAGAGTGGAGAATAGCTTTAGTAGGAGTAGGCAGGTTAGGTCAAGCTTTACTGGGATTTGAAGGTTTTTCTAAATTCAATATAAGAATTGTCTGTGCTTTTGATATTGATAAGAAAAAAATTGGGAAGATAATTGAGGGGGTAAAAGTTGAAGATATGAAAGATTTGAAGACTATTATAAAAAGAAAAAGGGTAAAGATAGCTCTTTTATGCACCCCTCCTCATTCTGCTCAAGAGGTAAGCGAGAAGCTGGTTACTGCAGGAATCAGGGGAATTCTTAATTTTTCTCCTCTTATATTAAAAGTACCTTCTTCTGTCTTTGTTTCTAATGTAGATATGGCTTGTGAACTGGAAAGTTTAATATTTTTTTTAAAAAGAAATGAGAGAAAGAATTAAAAATTTTTTCTATATTTTTGTTTTTTTATTTTTTCTTTGGCTTGCTTTAACCTTTCCTTTAAAAAAAGAAGAGATAATTTTGGGAGGATTCATAAGCTTTATTTTGGCTTTATTTTTAAATAAGTTATATCTTAATCTGGGGCTTCCTTTTTTAAGTTTCAGAAGGATTTACTTTTTCTTCATCTATCTGATTGTTCTCTCTAAGGAGATAGCAAAAGCAAATTTAGATGTTGCCTACAGAGTTATTCATCCCCGCATGCCTATAAAACCGGGGATTGTGGTTATAAAGACGAAGCTGAAACAGGATATAGCAAAACTTATTTTAGCAAATTCTATTACTTTAACTCCAGGAACGTTTACTCTTGATATAAAAGAGGATAAGCTTCTTATCCACTGGATAGATGTTAAGACAAAAGATAAAGATGAAGCAACAAAAATTGTGGGGGAAAGATTTGAGAAATATCTTAAGATAATATTTGGATAAAGAAATTATGGAAAAGGATAAATTAATAAATTTACTTAAAAAATCGGGTTACTCTCAGAAAAGCATAGATTACTATTTGAATAAATTAAATGTTGGCTGGATAGATAATCCTGATACGCATTTCATTTATACCGGACAATGTGGGGATACAATGGAGATTTTTCTAAGGATAAAATCTGAAGTTATAAAGGAGGCAAAGTTTTTGGTAACCGGTTGTGCTGCTCTTCATGCTTGTGGTTCTGCCCTTTGTGAAATGATAAGGGATAAAAATTTAGATGAAGCAGAAAAGATAACTGAGGAGGATATAATAAGTTATCTTGGTAAAATCCCGAAGGCAAAGGCGCATTGTGCTTGTTTAGCTAAGAAGACTTTAGAGGAGGCTATTAAAAAATATAAAGAGGGAAATTAATGAAAGGAGAAAAAATGGAAAGGGAGATTTTGATAATTGGTGGAGGACCGGCAGGGATAGTGTGTGCTTCCACCGCTAAAAAATATTATCCTGATAAAAAAATTACCCTTATAAAAGAGAAAGAAAAAGGAGTTATCCCCTGTGGAATTCCTTATATGATTTTTAGCTTAAAAGATCCTGAAGAAAATGTTCTTTCTACTAAAGGGCTGGAGGATATGGGAATTGAGGTAATTGTGGATAAAGTAGTGAAAATAGAACGTAGAGAGAAGAAAGTTTTTACCCAGAATGGTGATGTGATAAGTTGGGAGAAATTAGTTTTAGCTTTGGGTTCAAAACCGATAAAACCTCCTATTCTGGGAATTGAAAGAGAAAACATTTTTTCTATTTATAAGGATTTAGATTATCTTAAGAAAGTGGTAGAAAGAGTAAAAGAGGCAAAAAATATATTAGTTTTAGGAGGAGGATTTATTGGAATAGAATTTGCTGATGAGATTTCTAAGTTGGAGGGTAAAAATGTATATCTTGTGGAGCTTCTTCCTCATCTTTTATCAAATTCTTTTGATGAAGAATTTTCCCATCTTGCTGAAGAAAGATTAAAAGAGAAGAAGGTAAATATTTTAACTAATAGAAAAGTTGTAGAATTTGAAGGAGAGGGAAAAGTAGAAAGAGTAAGATTTTCTGATGGAGAAACTCTTGATATAGACTGCCTAATTCTGGGAATTGGTGCCTCTCCTAATACTGATTTAGCAAGAGAATGCGAGCTTCCCTTAGGGAAAGGCAAAGGTATTTGGGTAGATGAGTATACCCGAACCGAAGATAAAGATATTTTTGCTGTGGGAGATTGTGCGGGGAAACGTGATTTTTTTACAAGGAAAGATGCCCCTGTTTTGCTTGCCTCAATCGCTACGTCAGAGGCAAGAATTGCAGGAGCGAATTTATATCAGCTTAAGGTAGTAAGAGAAAATAAGGGAACTGTAGGAATTTATTCTACCTACATTGATGGGTTAGTTTTGGGTTCTGCAGGTTTGACAGAGAAAACAGCAAAAGAGGAGGGGTTTGAGGTAGTAATTGGTAACTTTGAAGGGGTTGATAAACATCCTAAAGCTCTTCCCGGGACAGGAAAAATTAAAGTTAAGTTGATATTTTCTAAACATTCAGGAATTATTATGGGAGGTCAAGTTGCTGGAGGTATTTCCTGTGGAGAGCTAATCAATACCATTGGTGTAGCAATTCAGAAAAGAGTCTCTTTCTCAGAGTTAGAAACTTTACAGATGGCTACTCATCCTTATTTGACTCCTGCTCCTACAATGTATTCTTTAGTTTTAGCTGCCCAGGATGCAGCAAAAAAATTTAAATGAAGATAGGGTTTTTTGAAGTAAAAGATTGGGAGAAAAAATTTTTAAAAAGGAGATTGAAGAATTTTTCCCTTGAGTTTTATCCTTTTGCTCTGGAGGAGAGTAATTGGAAGATAGCTAAAAAATTTAATGTTATATCAGTATTTATTTATTCCAGGATAAGCAAAGAGGTAATTTCCTCTCTTCCTTCTTTAAAATTAATTACTACCCGTTCTACTGGCTTTGACCATATTGATTTAAAAGAAGCAAAAAAAAGAAAAATTTCAGTCTGTAATGTTCCTTTTTATGGAGAAAATACGGTTGCAGAGCATACTTTTGCCTTAATTTTATCTTTATCCCGAAATGTGCATAAGTCATATTTAAGAACACTAAGAGGTGATTTTTCTATTGAAGGATTAAAAGGTTTTGATTTGAAAGATAAAACTCTGGGAGTTATTGGGGCAGGGCATATCGGACTACATGTTATAAGAATTGCCAAAGGATTTGGGATGCAGGTTCTGGCTTTTGATACTCATCAGAATAAATTTTTAGCAGAAGTTTTAGGATTTAAATATGTAAGTTTAGAGCATCTTTTAAAAAATTCTCATATTATTACTCTTCATGTTCCTTATACCAAATCTACACATCACTTAATAAACCGGGAGAATATAAATCTGATTAAGAAAGGAGCAATCCTTATAAATACCTCAAGAGGAGCGGTTGTGGATACGGAAGCTTTAATTGAAGCATTAGATAAAAAAATTTTATCTGGTGTAGGCTTGGATGTTTTAGAGGGAGAGGAATTGATTAAAGAAGAAAAACAACTCCTTTATGATAAAAAGAAGTTAGAAGCACTGGCTAATCTTGTAAAGAGTCATATTCTTTTAAGTAGAGATAATGTTGTCTTTACTCCTCATATAGGTTTTTATAGTCAGGAGGCGCTGGAGAGAATTTTAGAGACTACAGTTGGTAATATTTTCAGATTTTTAGAAGGCAAGCCTCAAAATGTGGTCACCGGATAAATACGAAAAGATAAGTAGACTTCTTAAAGCTCTGGCTCATCCTGCCCGTTTAAAAATTGTGGAGGGACTTTTGGAAGATGAGTGTAATGTATCTCAGATTCAGAAAAAATTAGTTTTACCCCAATCTACTATTTCCCAGCATCTTAGGATTCTTAAAGATGCAGGAATAATAAAAGGAAGAAGAGAAAGAACAAAGGTTTGTTATAAAGTGGTAAGTCCGGTAGCAAGAAGAATAATGGGGTTGAGTAAGTAAAAATTTTTTGGTCAATTTATCGTATTATTTATATATAAAGATTTTACGATGATTAATGGTGGTTTTATTCTGATTATAGGAGGGGGGATTCTTCTCTGTTTTTTGAGGATGATAAAAGGACCCACACCATCCGATAGAGCAGTGGCTTTGGATACTTTATCTACAGTGATTACTGCTTTTTTAGTGGTTTTAGGTTATATCTTTAAGCGATATATTTATCTGGATGTATCTTTGGTTTATGCAGTATTAGCATTTGTAGGCTCTGTAGCTATAGCAAGATTTATTGAGAAAGGACTATAAAATGAAAAATCCTAAATTCGAAATTCTAAACTCTAAACAAATTCAAAATTCTAATTTCAAAAACCTATTTGGAATTTTGGTCATTAGGATTTGTTTAGGATTTCGGGTTTAGGATTTAGAATTTATAAACGATGCAGTTAATTGGTGAGGTAATTACAGGAATTGGAGCGGTATTTCTCTTTTTGGGAAGCCTTGGTATATGGCGACTTCCTGATGTGTATAACAGACTCCAGGCAGGAACAAAGTGTACTACATTTGGTTCATTCTTTACTGTTATTGGTGTAGGGATAATGGAACCGGAATGGTTCTGGAAATGTCTTGTAATTGCTCTATTTATACTTTTGACAAACCCAATTTCCAGTCATGCTCTGGGAAGGGCATCAAAAAGAATAGGAGTTCCCTTAACTAGTAAAAGCGTGGTGGATAAAAGCGAGGAATTTGAAGATTATAAATGAGAAATTCTAAATCCAAAATTCAAAACAGTTTTGGTTATTTGAATTTAGGATTTTGGATTTGTTTAGGATTTCGGGTTTAGAATTTAGAATTTATAAATGATGCAGTTAAAATGAGAAATTCTAAATCCGAAGCACTAAATACTAAACAAGCACAAATGACCAAAATTCAAAACAGTTTTGGTCATTTGAATTTAGAATTTGTTTAGGATTTAGTGTTTAGAATTTAGAATTTATTTAGAATTTAGTGCTTAGAATTTAGGATTTTAAAAGAATGATGGTTTTTGTTATATTTTTAGTCTTAGCAATGCTTGCAGGAGCAATTTCTGCCTGTGTTTTTAAAGACTTGTTAAATGCAGTAATTGCATCAGGTATAGTGAGTTTGATAGCAGCAGTTTTATTTTATCTTCTTCAAGCTCCTGATGTGGCTATGGCTGAGGCATCTATCGGAGCGGGTTTAGTAACGGCAATATTTGTGATTGCTATAAGGAAAACAGAGAGGAAAGAATGAGGAAATTTATCGGTTTAATTCTGGTGGGAATTGTTGCTTCAGGGATCGTTTTATCTTTATTTAAAATTCCCTTTGGAACTCCAAAAACAAAGGTTGGCAATTATTATTTAAACAAGGGGATAGAGCAAACCGGAGCAGTAAATATAGTTACATCAGTTGTTTTAAATTATAGAGGATTTGATACTCTTGGTGAGGTAATAGTTCTTTTTATTGCCGCCTTGGGATTAGGAATGGTCACTCTAACTTTTAAAAGAGAAAAAAGAAAGATTTCTCCTCCCAGTCTTATTTTATCTGTAGGCTCAAGGTTTTTATTTCCTTTTATTTTACTTTTTGGCGCTTATATATTTCTGCACGGACACCTTAGCCCTGGTGGAGGATTTCAGGGAGGAGCAATCGTAGCTTCAGGATTTTTACTGATTTATTTAAGCTGCAAGAGAACGATAAATAAGGAGCGATTCAAGCTAACAGAATCACTGGCAGGATTGGTATTTTTGATAATTGGACTTATAGGAGTCTATTTCAGTGGATATTTTCTCTTTAATTTTTTACCCAAAGGTGTGGCAAATACTCTTCTTAGTGCAGGAATTATTCCCATAATTTATATTGCCATTGGATTTAAAGTGGGAGCGGAGTTGGCAGGAATTATAAGTGATTTGATGGAAGAAACACGAAAAGAGTTTAAAGCTCAAAGCTAAAAGCTCAAAACTAAAAAGTAAAAGATGAAGTTTTGAACTTTGAGTTTTGAACTTTGAGTTTTAGTATGATTTATTATATAGGAGCATTCGGACTTATATTTATTGGACTTTTTATTATTATGACTAGGCATAACTTAATCAAGATGATAATTGGACTTAATATTATGGATACAGGAGTTAATCTTTTCCTCATATCTATCGGCTATATAAGGAAAGGAACTGCACCTATATTTTCCAAACCAGGGATAAATCCAGGTTCAATGGTTGATCCTACTCCTCAGGCTTTGGTTTTAACTGCAATTGTGATTGGAGTGGCGGTTATTGCAATGGCTTTATCACTGGCAATTAGGCTATATCAGCATTATGGAACACTAAATATGAGAAAGATAAAAGAACAAAGATGGTAGATAAGAACTCAAAACTAAAAGCTCAAAACTCAAAACTAATAAATAAGAACTCAAAACTAAAAACTCAAAACTCAAAACTAATAGATAAGAACTCAAAACTAAAAGCTCAAAACTCAAAGCTAAAAGCTCAAAGCTCAAAATTAATAAGTAAGAAGTCAAATTCAAAGTTTCTAAAAAGTAGAACTTATAGGTTTTCTCTTCAAATTCTCAGGTTTATAAGTGACTTCAGAAATGACAGAATATTACGAATAATAGGAGACCAATTATTACGTTCAGGAACAAGTATAGGAGCGAATATTACAGAAGCTATTGCAGCCAGTTCAAGAAAGGATTTTACTAATTATTTTCAAATTGCTCTAAAGTCTGCTAACGAGACGAGATATTGGTTGAGTTTACTGAAAGATAGTCAGCTCTGTAAGCAGAGACAGGAGATAGATAGTTTGCTAAATGAGGTGAATGAAATTGCAAAAATGATTGCCTCGAGTGTAATAACGCTAAAGAACTCAAAACTAAAAGCTCAAAACTCAAAACTAATAAATAAGAACTCAAAACTAAAAACTCAAAACGCAAAACTAATAGATAAGAACTCAAAACTAAAAGCTCAAAACTCAAAATTAAAAAGTAAGAGGTGAAGTTTTGAACTTTGAACTTTGAGTTTTGAGTTTTGAGCTTTGAGTTTTGAGTTTTGAACTTTGAGTTTTGAGTTTTGAACTTTGAGTTTATAAAATGAATCCTGTACTTTTAATTGTCGTTCCTTTAGGCTTTGCCTTTTTTATTCCCCTTTTGGGTTTTATCTCCCGAAAGGCAGAGAAATTTATCCCTTCCCTTGCTCTTCTGATAAATATTATCTTATCTCTATATCTTTTGCCATCTGTGATGAAAAAACCAATCATAGTTTTGCTTGGAGGTTTTCCACCTCCTTTTTGCATAAATCTATTTGTTGGGCCTGTGGGGGTTATATTTTCTTTAATAATTGCAATTGTTGGTTTTTTAGTTTCAATATACGCATGGAATTATATTGGAGGGGATGGAGAAAGGGAGGAAAAATATCATATGCTTTACCTTTTACTTTTGGCAGGTGCAACGGGTGTGGTTTTGACAGGGGATATATTCAATCTTTTTGTCTTTTATGAAATCTTGTGTATTTCCTCTTATGCTCTTGTTGCTTATTTGGGCGAGAAAGCAGGGGTGGAGTCAGCCTCAAAATATCTAATTCAGGGCTCTGTGGGTTCCACATTGATTTTAATTGCCATAGGATTTCTTTACGGTCAATTCGGGACACTAAATATGGCGGATATTGCGCAGAATATAAACACGATAAATCCTGTAAATTTATTTATTCCACTTGTTCTTTTTATTACAGGTTTTGGCATTGAGGCAGCAATCTTTCCCTTAAATGCCTGGCTTCCTGATGCTCACTCCTCAGCACCCTCAACGATAAGTGCGATTCTTTCTGGAATTGCTATAAAGATAGGGATATATGCGATTGCCAGAGTTGTATTTACAATTTTTGGTGCATCTCAAATTCTCCTTTTCCTCTTACTTTTAGGAGTTATAACTTTATTGGTGGGAGAACTCTCTGCCTTCAGCCAGAACAGTATAAAGAGGATGCTTGCTTATTCAAGCATCGGTCAAATGGGCTTAATTCTTATGGCTTTAAGTATAGGAACAACTGATGGAATTTCTTCAGGTCTATTTCAAATCTTTACCCATGCCTTCTCTAAATCCTTATTGTTTTTGGCTGCCGGATACATGATTTATCGAGCTGGCTCAGGAAAGATTTCCTCTCTTGAAGGAATGGGAAAGAAGATGCCACTTTCTTCTTTAGCCTTCAGCATAGGTGCTTTTTCCCTTATCGGGCTTCCTCCATTTATGGGGTTTGGGAGCAAGTTTATGATAATTCGTTCTTTACTTGAGGAGGGAAGTTTTTTATTTATAACTCTTGCAGGTATTGTGCTGGTAGGGACGGTGATTGAGGGAGCATATTTCTTTAAGGTGATTCAATCTCTTTACTTTAAAGAAGCTCAAGTAGACCAGAGTACCAGGACACCGGTAAATGAAGCTCCAGTTATGGCGTTAGTCTCTATGTTTTTACTTCTTTTGCTTATTATTGTTATAGGAATTTATCCAAAGATGATAACTGGAATCTTAAACTCTTCTGCAGAAGAATTCTTAAATAGAATGCAATATATAAAAAGTGTTTTTGGAGGATAAATGAGTTTAGAGATTTTGCTTCTTGTTGCTTTTGGCTCTGCTTTTCTTACCTATATCTTGGGAAAAATCTCCTCTCGCTTAAGGGATTTCTTTTCTGTATTTATATCTTTTGTCTTGATTATATTTTTAAGTTATTTTTACAGAAAATTTGAGGTTGTTCCGTATTTTTCTTTTCTTGGTATTCCTCTCATTTTAAAAATTAATACACTTTCCTGGTTTTTCGCTATAACAATTCAACTTATTACAACTCTTTCTGTTATATTCTCCTTAAGTTATATGAAGGAGAAAGAGAGGCTGGATTTTTATTATTTTATGATGCTTCTGGTAAATGCAGGAATGCTGGGAATTGTGCTGGCAGCAGATTTTCTTTCCTTTTATATCTTCTGGGAGATTATGTCTTGGTCTGCCTTCCTTTTGGTAAGTTATAACCGTGGTCCCGCTCTTGAGGCAGGAATGAAATATATTGTTATGTCTATTATTGGTTCTATATGTATGCTTGTGGGTATATTATCGCTTTATACAACTTATAATACTTTAGTTATATCAGAGATTGCTAATGAAATAGCTTTTGCCTCTTTCGGTTACATTTTATTTATTTTAGTTGCTTTTAGCATTGGGTTCGGAATCAAGGCTGCTTTAGTACCTCTTCATACTTGGCTACCCGATGCTCACTCTGAGGCTCCGTCTCCCTTTTCTGCTGTCCTTTCTGGAGTCTTGATAAAAATGGGTACTTATGGCTTTCTTCTTGTTATGTATGTAATAATAGGAATTAAACTCTTTCTGGATTTATTTAATTTTCACTATATACTCTGTTGGATTGGTGCAATTACTGCAGTGATCCCTACCTTTATTGCCCTACTTCAAAACGATGCTAAGAGGCTATTGGCATGGCATTCCATTGGCCAAATAGGTTATATAATCCTTGGAATTACTTTTGGGACAAATTTAGGATTTGCTGGTGGTGTATTTCATATTTTTAATCATGCTACATTTAAATCTTTACTTTTCTTAACTGTGGGGGCAGTGGAATATAGAACAAGGGGTGTGAGAGATTTAAATTCTTTGGGTGGACTTATAAAAAAGATGCCTATTACTTTTTTGGGAGCATTAGTGGGTGCTTGTGGATTAATTGGTGTTCCCTTGACCAATGGATTTGTTTCAAAGTGGCTAATATATAAGACATTAATTCTGAAAGGATACCCCTTTTTAGCATTTGCTGCATTAATAGGAACATGGGGAACTATTCTTTCCCTCTATAAATTTATCCATAACATTTTCTTAGGGCAACTTCCTGAAAAATATAAAGATATTAAAAAAGTTCCTTTTAGTATGCAATTTCCAATAGTTATACTTAGTTTAATTATCATTCTTTTTGGTATCTTCCCCGGCATTCCTCTTAAAGTTATAAATTCAATTGGGACATCTTTTGGCTTTAAATCCTTAGATGTAAATATATGGGGCATAACTTCTGAGACAGGAGCATTAAATCTAATAAATATTTTTACTGCAATTTTAGTATCCTTAATATTTTTCTGGACTATATTCCGTGCTGGGGCTAAGAGAATAAGAATTCCTCAGGATAACAGTTACGCTGCTGGTTCATATATTCCAATAGATAAATACAATTACACAGTTGAGTTCTATCAGCCTTTATTCAGAATGATTAAGCCGTATTTTAGAGATTTTGTAGACGAATTTTATTTAAAGATTGTAGAGGCAGGGAGAGCTTTAAGCGATAAGACAAGAAAGATTTATTGTGGAGATTTGGGTTATTATGTAACTTATATTGTATTATTTTTAGCCATTTTAATTGCCATTAAACTTTGGGGGAAGATATGGTAACAATAGAAACGCAAAGCTCAAAATGCAAAACGCAAAATGGGAACAATGAAACGCAAAACTCAAAATGTAAAACGCAAAATGGTAAATTAAAATTTTTAATTTTATTATGAAAGTAGTTGAATTTGTCTTTTCTCCTTTTCTTGCTTTTATTATCGGAGTATTCTTTCTCGGTTTATTCAGAAAAATTGTCGCCAGAATACATCAAAGATACGGTCCCCCAATAATTCAGCCACTCTTAGATGTGATAAAGCTTTTCCATCAGAAGGGATTCTCCCATGGAGTCCTTTTCGATTTGGGATTAATTCTTTCTCTGGCAGGTTCAATTGTTGTGATTTTATTCCTTCCATTTGCAGGTATTTGCCCATTAAAAAGCTCAGGAGGATTACTGGTGATACTCTATATGATGCTGTTTCTGCCTCTGGGTATTGCTTTATCTGGAGGAGAGGGTGCAAACCCGAATATAAGCATTGGAATATCCAGAAAATTGATTTTAAGTTTAGGATATGAGGTTCCTTTTCTTTTGATAATTATTTCTGTTATGAATTTTTATAAGACAATCTCAATAGTTGATATAGTAAATTCTCAAGGGGGATTTCGGTGGGCATTATTTTCTCCTCTTTTTTTCTCTGGAATAGCATATTTTATGATTCTACCTGCCATGCTTGGGATGAGACCCTTTGATATAGTAAGTGCACCTCAGGAGATTTCCTCAGGCCCTCAAGTTGAATATGGAGGGAAATACTTGGCACTTTCTCATATCCAGCATGCTTTTAGCATATTTATAACGATTGCTCTTTTTGTGAATTTATTCTTGGGTGGAGGAGAAAATATCTTCTTTTTCTTTTTAAAAATGCTTGTTGTTTTTGTCAGTATGGTTTTGATTCATTCGGTTTTTCCCAGATTGAGATTAGAGCAGGCATTAAGATATTTATGGAGGTGGCCAACTATATTTGCTTTTTTAGGTGTGATTGTTTCACAAATTATGAGATGAGAGATGGATAGAAAAAGCGTTATAAAGTGGATTAAAGAACCGGGTAAGATGGGTCATAAATACTCACTCTGGGCAGTCTATTTCTGCACAGGTTGTGGAATAATAGAGATACCTCCGGTTATTACTTCAAGATGGGATGCAGAAAGATTTGGAGTGATTCCTGTGGCAACTCCTCGCCAGGCGAATTTATTTATGATTACAGGCTATGTTTCTCTTAAAACTCTAAAGGCAATTATAAGGACATATGAGCAGATGCCTGAGCCAAAATATACTGTTGCCTTCGGCTCTTGTCCTATAAATGGAGGAATGTACTGGGATTCTTATAATACGATAAAACACATTGATAAATATATCCCCATTGATGGATGGATTGCAGGATGTATGCCAAGGCCTGAGGCGATATTTATTGCTGTAACAAAATTATGGATGATGATAGATAAAGGAGCAGCAACCGGTTACATTCGATACAGAAAGAACTATAAATTTTATAGAAGAAATCAGGAGAAACTTTTTGGAGAACTTGCCTGGCCTCCTCTTTATCCTATAGATGAGAAGGAGGATGAAAGTGAATAAAGAATTGAAGAAAAGGATTGAGAAGATTTATAAAAATACTCAAGTGGAATTTCCTGAGGCAAATAGGATGGTTATAAAAACAAAACAGGGAAACCTTTTGCCCATTTTAGAATTTTTAAAAAGTGAAGGGTTCAGGCAACTTAAGGCGATTTCCTGTGTGGATTGGATAGAGGAGAAAGAATTTGAACTTGTATATCAGGTTGCTTCCCTTAACAGTCCTCTTCATATAATGGTTAAGGTAAGAATTGGAAGGGAAGATGCGCAGATGGAGACAATAATGAAGATTTTTGGAAATGCTCAGGTTTATGAGAGAGAAATTCATGAGTTATTCGGAGTAAAATTTAGGGGAAATCCTGACCTTTCTCCTTTATTTCTTGAAAACTGGCAGAGTATTCCTCCTTTCAGAAAAGATTTTGATACAAGGGAATATGTTAAAGATGTTTTTGATAAAATTCCAAATGTTGAGAGTGAAAATGAAAAATCCTAAATCCGAAGCACTAAATACTAAACAAACACAAATGACCAAAATTCAAAACAGTTTTGGTTATTTGAATTTAGGATTTTGGATTTATTTAGAGTTTAGTGCTTAGAATTTAGAATTTAATTTTACTATGAGAGAATTAGAACTATTCTTTGGTCCACAGCATCCGGGAATGGTTGGGAATTTCAGTATAACCTTAAAAGTTGAAGGAGACAGAGTTTTGGAAGCAATTCCCAACCCAGGCTATCTTCACAGAGGATTTGAGAAACTAATGGAGCTGAGAAACTGGATTCAGAATTTCCCTTTTGTTTGCAGGATAAATGTTATTGAGCCTGATTCTATGGAGGCAGTTTATGCTATGGCTGTGGAAAGGCTTGCAAATATAGAGGTGCCTGAGAGAGCAAAATACATAAGGACAATAGTCTTAGAATTGGCAAGATTAGCCTCGCATCTTTTCGGAGCCTGGGCATATGCAAATATGCTCGGATTTGATACTCCTGCACAATGGGCAATGGCTGACAGAGACCATATACTTGATTTATTTGAGGAATTGACAGGAGCAAGGGTTTATCATATATATATTCTTCCTGGAGGGGTAAGAAGAGATTTACCTGATGGATTTGAGGAGAAAGTTATGCATTTCCTCCATGCCTTAGCTCAGAAACTTCCCGATTACAATGAGACTTTCTTTGAAAATCGCATCTTTTATGAGAGGGCAAAAAATATCGGAAAGATCGAAAAGGAAGAGGCAATAGAATGGGCAGCTACAGGTCAGGTTTTAAGAGCAACTGGAATAAAATATGATATAAGAAAGGTAGAGCCTTATCTTGTGTATGATAAAGTTGAATTTGATATTCCTACAAGAGAGGACGGAGATGCCTATTCAAGAATTTTAGTTATAAGGGATGAGATGATTGAAAGCGCAAAGATAATAATGCAATGTATAGAGAAAATACCAAAAGGAAAAGTTTATGAAAGAACGCCCAATCCTTTCAAATGGAGAATTCCTAAGGGAGAAACATATGTAAGGGTTGAATCATCAAGGGGGGAGCTTGGTCTTTATATGGTGAGTAATGGAGGCAATACTCCTTATAGAGTGCATTTTAGAACCCCATCGTTTAATCACGGGCTTTTTATTCTACCCAAGCTTTTGAAAGGAGCAAGTATTGCTGATGTGGGAAATATAATGATAAGTTTATATGTAGTTGCACCGGAGATTGATAGATGAGAAGAATGAGAAATCCTAAATCCAAAATTCTAAACTCTAAACAAATTCAAAATTCAAATTTCAAAAAACTGTTTGGAATTTTGGTCATTAGGATTTGTTTAGGATTTCGGGTTTAGGATTTAGAATTTTATTTAGAATTTAGTGCTTAGAATTTAGAATTTATAAATGATGCATTAAAATGAGAAATCCTAAATCCAAAACTTTAAACTCTAAAAAAATTCAAAATCCTAATGTTTCTATTCGTTTCAGTGCTTCGGCAGGCAGGCAAAATTCGAAACAATATGATTTGGAAGAAAGGACACTGAAATTTGCAAAAAGTGTAATTAAATTTGTAAAAACACTACCCAAGACAATAGCCAATAATGAAATAGTAAAACAGCTTGTTAGATCTGCTGGCTCTATCGGTGCAAATTATATTGAAGCGAATGAATCCTTGGGCAGGAAAGATTTTGCAATGCGAATTAAGATTTGTCGGAAGGAATCTAAAGAGAGTATATACTGGTTGAGACTTATAGAAGTGAATGATGAACAGAGAGATAAAGAAAGGCAGAGATTAATTAAGGAAGTTACTGAACTGATGAAGATATTTGGCTCAATAGTAGAGAAATGCAAATGAGCTTAAAAAATTTTGGTTATTTGAATTTAGGATTTTGGATTTGTTTAGGATTTAGTGCTTAGAATTTAGAATTTATAATTTATAAATGATGCAGTTAAAATGAGAAATCCTAAATCCGAAGCACTAAATACTAAACAAGCACAAATGACCAAAATTCAAAATCCAAAACAGTTTTGGTCATTTGAATTTAGGATTTTGGATTTGTTTAGAATTTCGGGTTTAGAATTTAGAATTTGTTTAGGATTTAGTGCTTAGAATTTAGAATTTATATTATGGAAAAGGGGAGTTTTTTAAGTCCGTTTAAAGCGATAAAATATCTTTTTCAAAAACCAAGAACATTTCTTTTTCCTTTCCAGAGAAGGGATGCATCTAAAAGATACAGGGGATTTCACCTTAATGATTGGGAAAAATGCACAGGATGTGGGAATTGCGCGGATATATGTCCAAATCAGGCGATTACTATGGTAAAAATTTCTGAAATAGAACCAAAGCCGGGTGAGAAGAATGAAAGACCACAGATAGATTATGGAAGATGCTGTTTCTGCGGTCTGTGCGTGGATATCTGTCCTCCTGGTTCATTGAGACTATCCAGAGATTACCTTCATATAGACCATGCAACAGATACTTTCGTTTATCTTCCCAAGGATGAGAAGACAGATAAAGAACATTTCTTCTCTGAAGGTGAATATTCGATATTCAAAGCCAATCTTTCTCATAGAAAGAAAAACTTTGAAGGATTTGTCTCAGACTTAGAATATACATTGTTTGAACCACAAAGAGTTCCCATGAAGGAGGTGCCTCCTGAAGAAAGAAAGCTTTCCTTCATAGAGCAGGTTCTGGGATATGATAAGGAAGAAGCTAAAAAAGAAGCAGAAAGATGTCTTGAATGTAAACTCTGTGAGGAAGCCTGTCCAGCACATTTAAAGATTTCGGATTACATAAAGGCAATATATGAGGGAAAAGAGGAAGAATCCTTAAGGAAAATATTTGAAGATAATCCTATACCTTCAATCTGTGGAAGAATATGTATGGCTCATTGTGAGAAAGCGTGTTCTCTTGGCAGGAGAGGAGAGCCTCTTGCTATAAGATGGCTTAAAAGATATACTGCTGATTCTATAAAAGATTATAAAAAAGCACTTGAGGAAAAACCTGCTCCACCAACAGGTAAAAAGGTAGCGGTTATCGGAGCAGGCCCGTCAGGTCTTTCAGTAGCCTATTTCTTAAGACTTAAAGGACATAGTGTAGTTGTCTTTGATTCTCTTGGTGGTGGAGGAGGGATGATGAGGATAGGGCCTCCTCTTTACAGACTTCCTATTGAGGCAATAGATAAAGATGTAAATTATATTGCTTCCTTAGGAGTGGAGTTCAGATTCAATACCACAGTGGGCAAAGATGTAATGTTTGAGGATATTTTGAAGAAATATGATGCAGTTTACTTAGGCATAGGAACAACAATAAGCAGGTCTACAAAAGTCAAACATTCCCAAAAATGTATACCTGCTCTTTTATTCTTAAGGGAGAATAAGATTGGTGAAGGATTTAAAGTAGGCAAAGATATAGTTGTAATAGGTGGAGGAAATGTAGCAATGGATGTGGCAAGAACAGCTTTAAGACTCCAGCATATGCAATATCCAGGTGAAAAGGTGGTAACCAAGACTGTCTCTCTGGAAGACTGGGATATAATGCCGGCAAGAGAAGACGAAATTGAGGATGCTAAAAAAGAAGGAGTTCAGTTTAATCCGGGATGGGGTCCGAAAGAGGTTGTTTTGGATGATAAAGGAAATATAAAAGGGCTTTTATGTATGAAGGTAAAAAGCGTTTTTGATGAGAAGGGTAGATTTGCTCCTACTTTCTATGAAGATAAGGAGATGTTTCTGGAGGCAGATATGATAATTGAAGCGATTGGTCAGGTGCCTGACTTCTCTTTTATTCCTGAAAAACTCTTCAAGAAACTTGAGTTTACAGAAAGAAGAAAAGTAAAGGTGGATGAAAATGGAATGACTACTATCCCCAAGGTATTTGCTGGA
>Ga0190363_1000682_pt1 | contig 20257 bp, 21 predicted proteins | sample 48721867_MG_FD_161272 | JGI IMG/M metagenome (GOLD analysis project Ga0190363, IMG submission 161272) | Hydrothermal vent microbial mat bacterial communities from Southern Trench, Guaymas Basin, Mexico - 4872-18-6-7_MG | ecosystem: Environmental > Aquatic > Marine > Hydrothermal vents >... | reverse complement strand
GCTAAGCTCTGAAATGGTCAGGGGGGTTATTAATTGTCCCCCGTCGGGCCGCGTGTAGATTTTGACGCATTTTGACACATTTTGACGCACATCGAAGAACCCCGTTTCAAGCCTTTTTCCTTGAAAGGTGGTGCTCCGGCCGGGATTTGAACCCGGGTCACGGGCTCGAGAGGCCTAAGGAGGGGTGATGAGCGGTAGATTGGCTTGACGGGCCCTAGGTAGCATCTGCTGCCTCCATGGTACACAAACCTGTATAGGTGTCCCCTGACCTTGTAGATGCGTTCGCGACCCAGCTCGCCGCAGCGAGGACAGACTGTTAGCTCGCTTGTCGCTAACATCGCTTCGAGTCTATAATGGGGGGCGTGGTATTTAAAGGTTTGAGTTATGGCGTGTTTAGATGAAACAGGCTAGATAACTGTTCGACTACGGGATTGGTTTTGCATATACTTCTTTGAAGTATTTTTTGATCTCGTTTACGGCTTTGTTGTAGAATGTTATGAAGTCGCTGAGGGACTGGGTGTAATGTATGCAGTAGAAGCCTGAGGTGTTACATATTGGGACATGTTGCCTCCGCATTTAGTATCTGTCTGCAAGATATGAACGCTTTCTCTATGTTGGGGGTTAACAGAACTAGTTTACGGCCCTGAAGGACGTCGTTTTCTGTGCAACAGTGTTTGCATACTCCGTTTGATGCAAACTCCATTTTTTGCCTGAATTCTTCGGGTGTTGATGCTTTGCTGACCCATAAACCAAGTTTAGTTATGGAAAGACGCTGAGGTCTTCTAACTTCAACGACGGCAATAAACAGGTCTTCAATGAACCTTTTTGTCCAATATTTCAACTTATGTTCAGTTATCAGAAGATTTAGTTCCTCTTCAGATATTCCTACGCGTTTTCCGATGGTCTTTGCTAACGCTTTAGCCTGTCTCCACAGCTCTTTCCTAGTAGGGGAGATGCCTTTTTCGGTGAGTTCTCTTAAGGCGAGAAGAACCAAGTGATGCACATATGGTACATATTCGGGAGACAACTCTCGCTCGTCTTAATACCGCAGACAAGCCTTTAAATCTTCAGGCTTGGACGTAGATGAACGATGAAGAAGCGTTATGGCAGGTCTATATGGTGTTTGTTTCCAAAAGCCTTTTGTAAACTGTGCTACGATAACGAGGCAAAGAAGATTAGGGGAAAGGTCGTAAAGGTGTGGTACTCGACGAGGTATCTTTACATCGTTAGAGAGTGCCCAAACTGTGGTTGGAGGTGGACTGAACAGAGGCGGCGGGCGAAGTTTAACGAAAAATGTCCTGACTGTGGGGCCAAGGGAGAAATAAAGGATGTGGATAAGCGGTTAGGAGCGAATGTGAGGGTTAGAATGGTATGTCCAAAATGCAAAAAGGAGTGGGCTACCGTCATCAGAACATGGCCCACAATGTAAATGTAAAAGTACTTTGTTTAGACCTAAAAGCCACTTTATTAGCAGAGAATTAGCTCGTAGGTAAAAATCTCTTCTTTGCCGCCGCTATCAGCCGACGAAGATAACGGATATACAATTTAGCTAAGTTGGGAATTGATGTATCGTCTATTTTCTGACCTAAATGGTATTCAGGGGCGTCCGGAAAATGTAAACTTACAGAGGCTATATCTGCTGGGAGTTCAACGTAATATTTTTCTACAGATCCGTCCGGAAGCTGGATTTTCCATCCGCTACCACCGTGTTCGTCACCTATGAAAAAACCTTTAGCATTAGGTGGAGGTGGTCCTAATTTGATCAAATCTTCTGGGATTCTAAGTTTCCTTATATAAACATGAGTTGATGTTTCGAGTATTCCTTCTTTGAGTATTTTTGAGCGTAGCCTGTAGAAGTATCTCATTAGCGGATCATTTTTCATTTCCTCTCTGTAATGAGCGTACCAGTCGTCAAAGTCGCGTTTTATGGAACGAAGATTCTGAAGAACATTAGTGACGGCTCTGCCAAAGACTATCAAATTCATAAGCCCCGCAAATTTTCTTTCCGGAGGGCCCTCGATTAGGTCTTTAAGGCCTTGTTCTGCCACTTTCAATACTTGTTCTGCTCGTGCTATGATGTCTGCCACAGTAGGTGGTTTGGCATCATGCATACTCATTTCTTCAATTTAATAGTGGAAAGCTTAAAGATAAAGATGGTTGGATATAACCCAGGTTAGATCGTTCGTTCTGCAATCATCAAAACCAAGTTCTTAAGGTCTATAAGTGTTAGATAACTTTTCGATTCTTCGCATGAATTATGGCGTGACAATTACTGCATAATAGCTCGCCGTTGTCAATTGTTGTCTTCCCACCTTGACTCCAAGGAACTTTATGATGAACGTGCCACGGTTTATCATGTAAATCTACACCACAGCGGGCGCATTTACCGCCATATATTCTAAAGATGGCTACTCGTTCCTCTTCTGTAAAATCTCTTTGCGAATCTAAAGGAATTAAATCTCTTACACGCTCGAGGAACCGCGTAAGTATGATTCTATGACGCTTAGCTATATTTTCCTTACTTGTAGTACCTCTGCTTATCGCCATCTTAAATTCTATTAACTCTTTGTCGCCGGTCTGAGGTGACCGTTGGACTTCGTGATAAAAATCTATGATGAAATCTTTTAACTGACTCTCTCTTCCTCGCATAACATAGGTATTGAGGAGATATGCGGTTAGCAGATACGTAGTGATAACCCAACTTGTCTTTCTCAGTTCTGGTGTGTAGCTACGAAAAGCGTCCCTGAGATAGTTAAAAACACGAACAACCTTTTGGTAAGTTGGCGATGCGATGCTTAAATCTGCCTCAGTAGCAAAGAAATTAAAGAGACTTCGCGGCGATATGTCGTGAAAGCCACGTCTCTCAAGCAATAGGATTTGTGATGCTACGTGAAGTGCCCGATATCGCCTCTTTCTCTTTAGGCCACACACCTCCTGTAGAAAGGGGTGTTTACTAAGCTCTCTCGCCGCCACGACTATATTGCCTGGTAGTGCGTTAAGCTTTTCAGCGGTGTTTAGAGGCCTGCCAGAATTTATACGCCTATAGATATCCCTGACTTCTTCATCACTCATATTCATGAGATAGACTAGTTCCACGTTATACTCATCAAAACTCTCCTGAATCTGCCAAGGCAACTCTCTATAAAACTTACCACCCAAACCAAGGTCACGAGAATATTTCTCACTCAATGGGAATTTGTTCTCAACAAACTCCCATATTGCGTTAAGTCTCTGTTGCCCATCCACTATATAGTATTTTATCTCTCCCTGCTCCCTTTCCACCCGAACATATATTCTTCCGATATCTAATTTTCTTAGTATTGTATCTATGAAGTATTGTTTCATATCTCTGGTCCAAACTAACTCCCTCTGATAGGTTCTATCTACTTTGAACTTGTCCTTATGATGTATCAAAAAGGATATTGTGTGTTTCTGAGTAAAAACTTTATGAGCCTCCATCTCTCTTGGATTAGTGGATGAAAGGTGTCTTAAGTTTTTTATCTTAACCGAGCATAGCTAAAGCCTGCCGGATGATCAAGGAAAACTTACTACGGCTTCGGCTCTTCTAGTATCTCGGCGATCCGCCTTGTTGTAATAGGAACACACTATTAACCCCAACGCTAGCATCGCTCTTCGAGTTAAAATGGAGCGAACAGGTATCTAAAGCTTTGAGTTCTTGCCTGATTTAGATAACCAGCTGGTTATATCGGCGCTTTGCTCCAAAACTTTTTAAATCATAGCCGGCTAACTATAAATCCCTATGAACTGCCAGGTCGTGGTCAGAGAGGGGCAGGTTGAGGTTAACCCCACCGTGGAGTCGCGCCTCGCCGGCATAAGCCGCGCCGACGGAGTTATCATCTTCCTCAGCGGCGGGGCTTTAATGACGAAGAAGAACTTTTAAGACCTAGTAATGGTTGTAGTTAAGATTACCGAACTTCTGAGGGCCTTAACCCCAGCCCTTCGAGCACCCTATCCTCTGCGTTTTGGAATTGGGCTGGAATTGGGACTCCTCGCATACCTGTAGCAGTATGGCTTATCACGAGCCATTGGCCAGCTGAGAAGTGGAGTGCCTGATCAACAACGCTTCGATCTATGCCATATGCGTCTGCCACTACCTCTCTGTCATACTTTCTCGGGAGCTTGGATATGAAGTAGGTGTGTAGCTGCCCCATCATTCTGGTGTCTAGGTATCCAGCCCTCTGTGTTGCTATGCAGAGTCCAAGGCCCAGCTTTCTACCCCTTCTTGCAATGGTCTCTGCGGCAGCTCTGGAGCTCTCGAAGATGCGGCCGAGTTCTAGAGCTTTCCCAGGAACGAACTCGTCCGCTTCATCTACTATGAGGAGCACTGGAGGCTCGTTCTGCCCTCTCGCCCTTCTCTCGTCGTATAGCCTCCTGGCAATCTCTGCGAAGGTAGCTCTTAGGCTGTCTGGCGACTCTGAGTAAAATACGATCAGCATTCTTTCCTCCGTCTCCTGGTTAAGCCTTCTCACAAGAGTCTCTATGGTGTCTAGAGCCCCTGCTCTTCTTATGTCTTCAGCTCTGTTCCATATCCTTGACAGCTCCTGGAGGCGATCTGCCATTTCCCTTATACACTGCACCGCGCTTTGACTCAGCTGAATGCCGCCTTCCCCCTGCTCTACATACCTTATAGCAGGGGCGGATGTCAAAGTTAGCTGTCGCCTCTCTTGCGTCTCCGGTGCTGGCATTGTGGCGGGAAAGACACGATTATGCGCATATCTATTCAACTCCTGCGAAAGATTCCATAATCTTCCAGCATCGAGGAACGGCTCCGTTGCTATGCCTTCCACCCAAGTCTCTATAGCATGCCTAGCCGTCCCAAGCCACCTTTCAGGGTATCTGTCTATTATTTGCCTCAGCTCGTTTGAGATCCGCTCTCCAGTTGGCTCCTTCAACAAAACCCTTATTTTCCTCTCCACAAGACACTGATACATGGCGTCTTCCAAGGCACGTACTGCAGGCTCGCTCCTGAGTCTGCGCGGCTTTGTCATGCTTCTCACGAGAAGTTGAGCCGTGTTGCTAATCATGTCCTCTCTTTCAGGATGGCTTAGAGCGTTAATCGTGGTATCCCCACCTGGGATTCCTAGAAAATCCAAGAGTAAGAGTGCCTGGTCTAAGTGTAGGAAGCAGTCGGCTAAGAGTGGAAAGTACTCAAACATGTAGTCCATTATTACGACTCTCAGGTTCCAATCGAGGTTAAGCATGTGGCTAGTTATGGTGCTTACTAGGTTTGATTTCCCGGTTCCGGTAAAGCCAAAAACACCGACGTGAGTCTCAAGGAGTTCTCTTGCATCCAGCTCGATCTGAACCTCCCTCTCTGTTGCGTGCCAGCAGGGGGATATTGCATAATCATCTTCCACTCCATAGTTGATTATTCTTTCCATGCCTGAGGACGAAAGGAGTACAACGCTTTCACCTACCATCGGCACGCTTTCATCTTGCTCAATGTCGAAGTCGTTGCCCCTGGCAGAGAGCTGTATTCCAGTAGGTCTGGCGATGGCATGGATTACAGTCGTCTCTTCTGTGGGCTCCTGTTGCTCCCAGTCCATTCTGCAACTTCTTGCAGCTTCAATGACGAAGCCGGGGAACTGAGACTTTATGCGTTCCGGCGACACTCCTAGAGCATGGTGAACCGGCTGAACTTCAACTAGCTCCAGAACGCTATAACGGTCTTGAGTGTCATCCGAGTGGAAGTTCCTCACCGCTACCAAACGCCCCTCCCTGATATGCCTAATCCCCCTCATTGTGTAGGGGAAGTAGATCAGGTAGGATCCGTCTTTCAGTCTTGATATCAAGGTACCGATGAGTGCATCCTCTCCAATAAACCATTCAAACTCGCCGCTCATGGAACCCCCCGCCTGAAGCTGTCTCTTATGTCCCTAAAGGTTCTGCTTAAAGGGTTGCTTCTATCTACGATCCACGCCGAGTCCAACAACTTTGAGACCCTCTCTCTGAGAGTGCGTGCCCCCCAGTCAGCCTTATGAAGGGGCTCTGGATAGCCCAAGGCCTCGGGAAAGTGGTTTCTGGCAAGAACTGATGTTAAATACATAGCCAAATAGTGAAGCCTAGAAGGTCTCGTGAAGAACAGTGGATGAAGAGTCCCAAGGCCAGGAGTTGTTATTGTTAGTGGGGTTGCATCAGCATCATCCCAGCCTGGGTAGGCTGGTCTATCTAGGAAGATTACATGAGAGCCAAGGTTTCGGTCCGATCTGAGCAGAAACTGAGCTAGGCTTCTCAGGAACAGCCTAGGAGGCCTGGTCACTTCAGGCACACGGCCTATCCTGTATCCCCTAACCTCCCACGCATGGTCAACCCTCACCGGATGGAGCGTCATGAAGGAGGAGTCGAACTCTATGGTGGACCAAGGCGCATCTAGTCCTCTAACTCGTGCCATCATCTCCAGCAACACTCTATCAGCCATCCTGACTTGGAGATGGCTTTCCACGTCTGTTCCTTCTATTACGTGAAGCGAACCTAAGTAGTTGCGATAAAAGTAACGGGAGTAGGAGTCTTTCACGACCCCCAATAGTAGTATCCTCCTATGTGACACCCAGCATTCCTCAACAAGGCCTCTAAGGCCTATGCCAGACAGGAACTGTAGATCTTTCGATGTAAAGTATGTGCGTTCTCCATACTTATTTACGAACATTAGCCCTCTGGGGCTCTTCTCTCTAAACAGAGTCTCGCAGACCTTCTCAAAGGCTGAGACGCACTTTCTCCAGGATGTTCGGGGCTCGAAGCCCAGCTCAACTAACCCCGCTGGCTCAGAGTAGCTCCCCAGCCCTAGACTGGCGATAGTCTCCCCTCCATGCTTAAAGACGTCATGTGGTACATCCCTCAGCTGCCCCTCCCTTAGCTCTGTGGTATCCCTCCACTCTGCCTCGGCTATAAGCCTTAGATGCGGCTGAAACAGCAAGGGTTCAGGGATGTTAAGGCCCTGGTTTAATGGGTGTGCCAGCATAGTATATACTTCGCAGAGGCTTATTCGCTCACCACCTATCAGGCCATCGAGTATCGTGAGCCAACGAGGCCCGAAGCTTGTGTTTGCCAGCCAGCCGCTGAGGGTGTTATCCACCATTATGAGCTGAGGAGCGTCCACCCTTCCGCTTTTGGCGAGGCTATAAGCCAGAAAGACCTCCGCTAATTGCATCACCCTCGAGTCTAGCCTTGAGAGGCTGGCTGCCTCTCTGTCTGATAGCGGTGCGGGGATTCCCCCTTCTGGATTAACCTCTGGACCCTCAGTCACAAGTACGTTCCCAAATTCGATGGGTACCGGGATGAAAGCTACAACCGAAACGTCTCTACTTAGCTCCCATCTTCTGTAGGCTATTTTCGCATCCCCGCCTGTAAGTTCAACCGTCCCTCTCGAGCCATACGCACCCCCATAAATGATGATAAAACTCTCACCGGCCTCTCTATCACAGCTTCCATCTATTGCTACGAAAGGAATCTCACTTGAACCGAAGAAGTCTTCCGCCCACCTCCTCAGCCTGAGGCGGAAGCTGGTTGATCTAAAAGCTGTTGCGAAGCTAAAAATGCTCCTACCCAGACACCTATCCCACTCTTCATCAAGCATTCTTGCATACTCTCTTAGACGACGTTTATAGTCCTCTCTGGAAATCCTGATGCTCTCATGGAGCTGATGATAAACAGCGGACAGGGGCGATACCTGATGAGACACACCCAGCAACCCTATCAATAATCAGAGCCCAGAACTCTTAAACTTTGAGATTTCGAAATTGCGAATTTTTAACTGAGGTTATAATAGTTACACCAACCCCTTAGTGGGCAATCATCACACCTTGGATCTTTGGGCTTGCACACCTTTGAGGCAAGGTCCAGAAGCGCGTAGTGGAAGCGCGCTAAGTCTCGTTCTGGGGCTACATCTAGGTAAGCCCTGCGTAAAAGCCTAAATGCATTTGCCTTTGACAGACCAGAAAGCTTCTTCGCTAGTAGCCTTGAAAGTACCCTCTCCACATTTGAATCTATTAGAGGAAGTTTCATGTTATAGCAGAAAGAGGCCACACAGCCTGCGATGTAGCTACCTACCCCAGGGAGCCTTTTGAGCTTTTCTGGATCCTTCGGCACTCTTCCACCCCACTTTTCGATTATCGTTCTTGCAATCTCTTGAAGTTGTCGAGCCCTCTGCCTTAAGCCCAAAGGTGCGAGTACCTCTTCCACCTCCTCTAGGCTTGCTTCGGCAAGATGCCACGGAGTGGGGAATAGCTCCCTGAAGCGAGGCCATACTTTGTCGACCTGTCTAGCAGTTGTCTTTCTTAACATTATCTCGACGACAAGAACTTCGTAGGGATCGGTGATCCACCTAAAGGAGAAGTTTCTCTTATGCTTGTCAAACCATTTAAGGAGGGCTTCGGCTAGCCGTCCCCCTTCAGGCAACGTAAGGTTTGAGCCATGGAAGACAACTCTTTGCCGCCTCTTCAACCTCTTCATACCCCCTAACGGATGTTACCCAGCCTGCCTGGGATAGCTTGATCATGAGATGTCTTCCAATTAAATAGGATAGCCAAAACGGCGTGGCGTCTCCTAGCTGGGCCCATTGCTGGTTCCGGCTTCCTGCAAGTCTCCAGCTGTCTGGGAAGGTCTGTAGTCTTTTCACCTCCTGGATCCTCAGCTTTCGACTCCGCCAGTGAAATGGACCTGTGTAAGGTCCAGGCCTCGCTTGGATTGTCCAAGATGGTAGGTCAGGGTGAAGCTTCAGCAGGAAGTTCCAGTATCTTGACCTCCACCTGAATATTGCTGGTCCTCCACCCTTATCGGTTAGCCATAGATAGTTCTTTCCCGGAGGTATAAGCTTTAGCAAGTGCCCCCACTTACCCTTAGGCACTTCATCTTCATGCACAAAGCCGTCGTCTAGTTCACCTATCGCCTGACCAGCTGTCACCCAAGGTCGGAGCGTCCCACTTCCATGAGTTTTTTTAGGAAAAGTGGGCTCGATGTTAAGATCCCTGCGAAACCCAAGTATAAAGACTCTCTGTCTCTTCTGCGGCACGCCATAGTCCGCTGCGTTTAGCCTTTTTACTTCAAACCGGTATCCTGCGCCATGCAACATCTTTTTAGCCTCATTAAGTATACTGCCTCCAAGCCTTCCCGCCAAACCCGGCACGTTTTCTAATATGAATCCAAGTGGTTGCGCCTCTGAAACTACCCTCACAAACTCGATTACTAGGTAAACCCGTGGGTCATCCCTTCTTTTGCCCTTCCAAAGCACAGATTTTGAGAATGGCTGACATGGGGAGCCTCCTACTACAAGGGCGGGTTCTTTCACAGTTAGGCTTGCGGCGGAGAGTATGTCCTCCGTTGTAAGTTCCTCGATTTTACATTGAAGTATCTTCCAGTGAGGCTTGTTTAGTCTGAGGGTCTCGACCCTTATGGGGTCGACCTCAACAGCCACCTTCACAGAGAAGCCTGCAAGCTCTAAGCCTCCATCTAAGCCTCCAGCGCCCGTGAAGAGGCTGACAACTGGAGGGCGGCTCATTTATAATCACTCCTGCTTTTCTCTCAGTATATTCGGCCCATTGAGCATATAGCTTTTGAGTCCGTCCACAATTCTCTAAAAGCTTCATCGAGAGTGCGTTAATATAGATCCACCTTATGTTCTGTGATCCCTAGGGAGGAGATATTACTGCAGGTCGTGCACCCCATCTTCACCTTATTAACGACTTCGCACAAAGGGGTTGTGCGAAGTCGCCGAGAGGCTCCATCTGCGGGTCAAGCAGGTTTTTCTGCCGCTGGGTTTGATAGCGTCGGATAAACATAAGCAGGAACTCATCAAGAGAGTGACTGTGGCCTACGAGTTATTGAAAAGCATAGATGGGAGGTTCGTTCTCGCCGAGTAGGTTGAGAATGTGATAGCTAAATTTAGCTACTAAGAGACATAGCAAGGATGGCCTGAGACCGTTCTTCACCGGGACTTCAGAAGCGACCGTCTGGAGGCGGTGCGGCTTGGCTTTGATGAGAGTCGATGAGAAGGCGGAGAAGGGATGGAAACGAGAAGAATGCCACGCTGGCCATGATGAATGCATTTATGAGGGCCTCCCTGAGGATTCGGTGAATGGGAGAATGGGGAGGGGACGGAAACGGAATAACCCCCAGCTCGTACTCCCTAACCCTCCAAGAAGATTCAGCGGATGAGAGGGTGAAGAGGGGACAAAAACGGCCATATCGCAATGATGTCGGCTGGGCCGATGCTTCGATTCAGCGAACAAAAGGGCGAAGAAGCGGAAACGAGTAACTCGACGGTATGATTACGATCTGAGCCCCGATGACCCGCACCCCACTCCTTTCTCAGTCTACCCGAACAGGAGCTGAAATCCGTACAAGTACATGCAAACCGTGTTCAGCTAGTGAGGAGGTAAGAGAGGGGCGGAGGAAGACAGGTGCGGACTTTTAGGACTACATCACGGAGAATCGACCGCTAACTGAGCAAACATAGTCAATTACTCCGGGACGGAACCAACGCCATCGAGCTGGCCGCCTAACTCCTCATGCGCCTAGAACAGCCTTAAGCTCTTCCAATATCCCAGCGACCCGCCTCCCCTTCTCCGTTAAGCTATACTCCACCCTAGGAGGCCTACTCTCGACTACGCGTCTCGATATTATCCCCCTCGCCTCGAACTCCTTCAGGAGGTTCGAGAACGTCTGCCTGCTACCGACGAATCTCTGCCTCTGTATCGCATAGTAGTTCGCCCTACCTACTTCGTAGAGGTACAGTATGACCTCGACCGCGCCCTCCCTGAACAGGAACCTCAGCGCCAGTCAAGGTCCATATCTATTGAAGAAGGGGGGGAGAATGACGCTACTTATTGGGACAGATATGTTTTAAGATAAATCGACGAATCTTTGCATGTGAAGACCGTCACACCGACCGAGGCCCGCCGCGGATTCATCCTTATCCCGAGGCGCCTGCCTGCTACGGAGGGATCTGCCACCGTAAAGTGCGGAGACGAGGTCGTCGAAGGCCGTGTAGACAGATGGCGTCGGCTGTACGTCGGTCGTGACTTCATGAAGCGGCACGGCCTCCACCCCGGCGTCCGGATTGAGATCACAGCTGTGTCAGGCGGCTATGAGATAAAGCCGATCGAGGGAGCCACCCACGTACGTTGCACTCCTCCACCCCGCATCGGGCTCCGAGACGTTGTCGGCGAGCCGATAAACTTCCGCGGATTCGTCTACGCGCCCCTCAACGAGGCCGGCGTCATCCTGCTGTTCTCGAAGGTGATGGACGAGCTCGGCTTCATCTACGAGGCCACGCCCAGCCGAGGAGTAGACTTCATAGCCAGACGGAGGAGGCCGGACGGCACATACGAGCGCGTCCGCATAGAGTTCGAGTACAAGAGCAGCAACTTCAAGCTACACGGCCACAAGCCGGAGGACTGCGACATAATCGTGTGCTGGAAACATGACTGGCCTGAATGCCCCGTAGAGGTGATCGAGCTGAGAAAGGTGGTTGAGGAAATGAAAAGACGCGGCGGGTAGCCCGCCTTTTAGTGCTGGTGGCCTTTAACCTCGTAGACGCACGCTTGACCCTGCCCACCATAACGAGAGCAGACTGTCAGTTTACTCATCACATGCATCGCTCCTCAAACCAAAGTAGGCCGAACGGGTATCTAAAGCTTTGAGTTCTTGCCTGATTGAGATAGTCAGTCAGTTATATCGTTGCTTTGCTCCAAAACTTTTTAAATCATAGCCGGCTAACTATAAATCGCTATGAAGTCGGAGATTGAGGTCAGAGAAGGGCGGGTTGAGGTCGAGATCGCTGTAACGCCATTTTTCGCTGGCAAGGTGCAGGAGGCAAACAAACGGGTAAGGAGGTTGGAGAGGGAGTTTGAGGTGTTCAAGCAGTTCGTGATGGATAGCGGTGGGGGGATTGTGTCCTGAGGAGGCGGGGTAGCTTGTTGAGTTATACGAGTGGTTCAGGAGGGCGAGCGACAGGATGGTCGTGCTGAAGGTCAGCACACACAGGCCGTAATACGAGACGTTTATACGACGCTGGTTAAAGAAAGGTGATGGGGCCTTGCTCAGAAAGAGAGCCGGTACCAGTGGTTTCGGAGTTGCAGGGAGTACAAGCAGTATGAAACATAAGTCCATATATCCAGAACGGGTTCTCTCAGAAATTTTAAAACACAACAAGATAAAGTTGCCAGAGACAACTCATAAGATAATAATTGGAGATAGTAGAGATATGGATGAAGTGAAAAACGGTGAAGTTCATTTAATAGTTACGTCACCACCTTATCCTATGATTGAGATATGGGATGATTTGTTTAGGAGGTTAGGTTGCAGAACTTATGACGAGATGCATGATTATCTAGCTGAGGTTTGGAGAGAATGCTACCGAGTCTTGGCAGACGGTGGAATAGCATGTATAAACATAGGTGACGCCACGAGGAATGTTAACGGAACCTTTAGGTTGTTCCCTAATCATGCAAGGGTCATCGAAATATGTGAGAAAATAGGTTTCGTTACTTTGCCTTACATCTTATGGAAGAAGCCAACGACGAAGCCCAACGCCTTCTTAGGCTCAGGGTTCTTACCGCCGAATGCCTATGTCACCTTAGACTGCGAGTATATTCTAATCTTCAGGAAGGGCGATCCTAGAGAGTTTAAGCCTAAAGACCCGTATCGATATCTTAGCTACTACACGAAAGAGGAGAGGGACGTATGGTTCTCTCAAATCTGGGATGTTAAAGGTGTGAGACAGGAGAGCAGTGAGATCGAGAGGAGGATAGCTGCTTATCCTGAGGAAATACCCTATCGGTTGATAAGGATGTTCTCCATAATTGGCGACACAGTCTTAGACCCGTTTTTAGGAACCGGAACGACGACTAAGGTGGCTATGCAATTGTATAGAAATAGCATAGGATATGAGATAGATGAGAACCTTCTTGAGCTGATAAAGAAGAAAGTAGGGTACTATCAGAAAAGGCTGTTTGAACCTAAGAATGTTAAGGTGGAAATAATACTCAGAGATGATAGGATCAAAAGACTTAATGGTGATAAGGTTTGACTGAGAGAGTGGAGCATGTCCTAAAGAGATGGGAGAAGAAATACGGGTATATAGGGCTTTCAAAGCAGGAATTAAAACTATTCTCTCCCGTGATAAATAAACGATTCACGCTTAAAATCTTAGGAAGAGTGCTTTACGAAAGGAAAATCGATAAACAGGGAAGGATATGGGTATCAACCGGAGCCTTAAGGGAATTGCAAGCAGGAGATGTTTTGATTATCGGTAAAGATGAAGAAGGAAATTATTATGTTGAGAAAAAGCGCTAACTCTTCTTATTCTTTCTAAGATATTCGTTGAGGTCTAACTGCTCTTCACTCACAATCGGACTTAGATCAACAATTATCTTATTCTTTTTCTTCTCATAGAAGATGATTTTGTCAGCTTGTATCTCTTCCACTAATTCTGGTTTGGTTTTATAGGTTACAGGCTTAATCGATATGGAAGTTTCACCAACATAACCATCTATTCCTCTTGATTCTTCCTCAGGTGTTGAAAGCCGATATTCCTTACCAACAATAGATGCTATCTTCTTCAATATAGGTTCTTGAACCCTCAATCCTGCAAACGTCTTCACTAACACCAAATCTTCAACCCATGCCCTAACCATTTCCTCATCAATCATGGAGAGAGTCTTTTTGAATTCATTCAGCATTTGCAGTATTTTCTTTGTAGCCTCATCTATCGCATGGGGCTTTTGCTCCAGATACCACCTTTTCCAACCTTCATAAGTTTTGTATGGGCACTCCTTTATCATCTCGCTTAATTGACCGACGACATTAGGTCTAGTAGCTTGAGCAAACCGATTTGCCAAATTTATTAGAGGAGAAACATACTTAGGGAACTTTCTAGCCTCACCTGTCAGCTCCTTAAGCTCATCCATACTAATCTCAATTTTAACCATAACTTCACTAGAGTGGGTCTTCATCACTACTTATAAAATTGCCTAAGTCCTAAAGATGGACTTTATAGCGATGCCGAACCGCATAATCGTCACAGTAGATAACTGTCCCAAGCGTGGAAGTATCGAGCCCTGAGGCCGGCTCCTGCGTGAAGAGCACAATCACGACAAGCGAGTACACGAAACGCTACAGGGAGTTCCCACCTCTGAACTTGTAGGTGGGCAGGGGGATACATGGCTATATTAGGTAAATCGATTCTGCCCCCTAAACTCGACCGGGAGTTAGAGAACATTATAAACACACCATCAAGCTTGTCGCTAGCATCGCTCTTCGAGTTGAAATGGAGCGAGCGGGTATCTAAAGCTTTGAGTTCTTGCCTGATTTAGATAGCCAGTCAGTTATATCGTTGCTTCGCTCCAAAACTTTTTAAATCATAGCCAGCTAACTATAAATCGCTATGAAGCCGGAGATTGAGGTCAAAGCGGGCGCCGTTAGAGTCGACATAACTATAAAGCCGTTCCTCGGCGGCGAAGCAGACGCCGACCGCGCCCTCATCTACACAGGCGACATAGAGCTCTTCGAGAGCGAGGAAAACTTCATAACACAGCTCGTCGAAATAATCACCCACGAGACTCTGCACGCGATACTTTTTCGTGATTTCGACGACGATTTCGAGGAAATTGTCAGCGACGTAGCCGCGGCTTCAGTTGACGCCCCTGCAGGCATGGAGCGAGGCGACGTCTACTACTGGCTGAGGTACGGAAAAAATGTAGGCGACCTCTTCACACTTCCCTAATCTTTCTGTTTTGCAGGCCTGAAAGACACGATGTAAACCGTCTTGTCGGGGTTCCAGCCGCCGTTCATCTTCACCCAGAACTTCCTGAACTCTTCCAGATCTCTGAAGCCGTCGCGCCTGACATCCTCGTCTGTAAGGTCTCTGAGGCGCGTCGCTCTGACCCCAGTGACCTCGATGTAGCCGTAGACGCGGTGTCCGTCGAAGACGGCTTGGATGCGCTTCCTCGGCCTGCGTCTGCGTATCGTTATCGTCTTCCGGCCGGAGAGAATGAGGGGGATGAAGCGGCGTTTAAACATCATCGCCGTTTCACCGGGTCGTAGTCCGGGCACTCTGGGCCGCAGGGACACCAAGAGTGGCCGAGGTGGCAGCCGTCGTCGAAGTACGGGAAGATGTTCTCGCCCCAGTGCCTGCAGTCGCACAAGGGCCTGTCAGACTCCGAACTCATCCAGCACCACCTCGCCCTCCTCATACAGGCGTCGGAGCACGATCTTCTTAGCCTCGTCGAAGTACTCCCGGAGCTCACTGCGTTCAGGCCTGGTCGCGGGGATGCGGCCGGCCGACGCATGGTCCTGAAGCCACAGGAGCTCGGCCATCCGCCAGATCGCCGCCCGTACGCGGGGCCAGAACCCGCCTTGCCTCATGTTTCAGCCTCCTCGATGTACCAGTCTTCTCCGCCTTTGTACAGAAATCTGCGGTCGCATTCTTCGCAGAGCAGTATGTCAAGTGGCTCGCCGAATGGGTCGAAAATGGTTTTTATGTGTCTTACTTTGACGCCGCAAAACGGACAGTAGTTCATGTCTCTGCCTCCCCACCGCCTCTGATTCGCTTCATGAACTCTATGTAGAGGCCGGTCAGCTGGTGGATGATGTTTACGAGGTTGTACGCCATGTATCCGACTGTTTCTGGCGCATCCCAGCCGCGTTGTCTTCCAACTTCAGCCGCTTCGGTTGCGACGCTCTCAAACAGCTCTGCCACGAGGTTTATCTGCTCCTCAGCATACTTTACAAGAGCTTTTTCAACTACGGGCATGTCTACCACCTCCCCCCGCCCACCCTCTCCTGGGGTGCAGCGGGTCTGGGAGGAGAAAAGGTGAGGGGGTTATACGCCGACGCATGGGGCAAGCCACCACTCCACTTCCAGGCCTTGAGGCGACTGGGCTGAGAGGAACAGTGGCATGTCTGTGGCGAGCCGTATCTCGACGACTTCAGACAGGTCGGTGACGGCCTTCAGTATGTTCCTGAGAAACTCTGCGTTGAACGTCGCTTTACAGGCGTCGCCCCCCGCCTCCAGCAGCACCTCGCTCGTGTCGAACACATTTTCAGCCTCGCCCAAGTCGCCCACCGCCTTCACAGTCAGCTTCTCGTCGCCATACTCGAACCGGACGTGGTCGCTGACAAGGCGTGAGTCTTCGACTGCGGCGAGTAGCGGCTTGGACAGGAGCTTCAGCTCAGCCGTGAACTTGACCTTCGGCTCCGGTATCTCTTCATCAGCCGTTACTTCCATGAGCGGTAGCTTGAACCTCTTACGCTCGCCGCGGATCTCAAGCTTCTCGTCAGCCGCCTTCACCGTCAGCTCTTCGCGGCCGAACCGTCTGAGCACGCGCCTGACTTTGGGGACGATGACGCCCGCCATGCCCTCGGCTTCGACGCTGTACTCGACAAAGACCTCGCGGGGGGCTGTAAGCTGTAATAGCATGACGTGGCTGGGGTCCATCGCACGTACAGCCAGCCCCTCAGCCACAGCCCTCAACGCAACCTCCTCGCCCACGACGGCAGCAACCGTGAACACCTGCTGCCAGAGACGCCTCGACGCAACCGCCAAGAACTCGGCTATCTTCGGCTTCTCTTCAGTTTTAACCGCTACCTCGCTCATCGGGACTAAAAGAGGTGTTCATCTATTTAAACATCAGCTAAAATGCCACATCTATCGGAAACAGGGAAGAACAGTGGGTGTCGATAAGGCGCTCATAAACGTGGGGTGGCCGCGCGGCTCGAGGCGCCCTGTGACGAACGCGAATTAAAATTCTTCAAGAGTCTGGCTGGGGAGGGCTTAAGGATATGCAGGTGACTGTCCTTTACGTAGGCTGAAGGCGTCTCAGCCTGTGTTCCCTCCAGCGTCCTCCCTTCTCCCACCGAATAGAGCGGCTATAACTCCTAATATGAACAGGATCAATAATCCTGCAAGAATAGCCCCTCCAATATCCCCACTAGCTTCATGCTCCCTTTTCTGCTCTTCTAAGAGCCTTCTGAGCTCCTCCGCCTCAGCATAAGATACTTGCTTTTGTCTGGCCTTCTGCAAAAGCTCCTTTTTCCTCCGCTCCTTGTGAGTATTTGGGTTGCCTAATTTTCCGCCATACACCAAGAAATACGACTCAATTACATTTCCTGAAACCTTTTCTGCAGCTTCGCTAAAAGCGTTAATCACCGTATCGATAGTAATCTTCTCACGATTTAACAATTTTTTCCGTAAATCAATAAATACATCAACAATAGTCTTAAGCACCAAAGAATGCCCTTTTACATCACGTTCAACATTTTTTATTCGACTTTCAATTTTTTGAGTCCAACGTCCCATCTTGTAAGCAACTACTAAGATAGTAAATATGGTAGCAACGGTTGTAATGATGTCTAAAGGCAACTCAAATACCAATTCTTTTCAACCCCGATGGCCACTTCCATTAAAATATTTTTTAATCACCGAATTTAACACTTACCTCCATCATCAGGTCTCCGTGAGGAAAGCCTCAGCGTAGAACCCCACGCATCAACCGTTTTTCTGCGTGGTACGCTAAGCCTTGCTACATGATTTGTAGTGCCATTATTAGGATGGTGAGGGATCTATCCATTAAAAGGATTTCACCGTTATCATCAACTTCTCATAAGGAAAGATGATCTGTCGAGCTGATGTCACGCTCCCCGGACACAGACTTAGGGAGATACCCATCTCCGACCTGTACAGGAAGTTCAAGTGCGAGCTGTGCGGCTCCAGGCACCTAGTCGCCATCAAGTTCAAGTGCGCAAGCTGCGGATACGAGGGCTGGTGGGGATACTGGCCGAGGTAGCGAAGCCAGAGACTGGAGCACGGTTCTACCTTTTAGACCTCCACCTCACAGCGTAGCGTAGGGCTACGGCTCCAACCACAGCGGCCGCGGCTAGGATGGCGTATTTTGCCCATCTTGGAAGCACGGTTATCTCGACTGGATGTCTTGAACACCCTTCCTTCGTGCATGCAAAGAGCGTGTAGAATCCCGGTTTGTCGGGTGTCCAAGTGTAGCTCCAGAACCTGTTTTCGTCGGACACCACTACTGCGATGTCTACATGTTCCTTGATTCCGTTCCTCCAGCCACCTATCCTGACTTTCTGGTTGGGCTCGTCCGAGTAGCCGTATAGGTAGAACTTGTCTCCGACAAATCCCATGTGCTTGCGGGTCTCTATTGATGCCCCTGGCATACCCTCAGGATCTCCATCCGTCTCGTTTCTTCCACACACGTAGTCCATAGCCATCTGATTCTGCAGACTGGGAAATATAGGCCAGACGTGGAGAAGGGAAAGCAGAACTAAGGCCGCTACGACTGCAGGCATTAAGTAGCGTACCCTCTTCTTCAGGAGTATGTATGTGGCTATGGTTCCTAATATGCCTGCGATGGGTATGGTTACGGTCAGTAGTGGGCGAAGCCACTTGGGTTCGACCTCGACGGTAGCGAAGCCCCTAGCGGGGTACCTGCTATTTTGCTCCGTCCATACCTCGAAGCTGTATGTTCCAGGCTTCTCGGGCGTGTAGGCCAGCTTGAAGAACCCGTTCTCGTCCGTGACCGTCTCGTCCACCACCGTCCCGTCCCAGAGCCACAGCTCCACACGCTCCCCCGGTACGGGGTTGCCCTCTCGGTCGCGTACGTACCCTGTGAACACTATCGGCTCCCCGACCACCACCCTACCCGGGTAATCGACCTCGCCTATGGCGCCTCCCGCCACTGCCACAGCGGTGAATGTGACTACGAGAATGCATAGGGCTGACACCAGCGTGAGCGCAACTAGGAAAGCCCTTCGGCCCGATACGTGCATCACGCCGCCCCTCCCTAGGCAATTAACATCTTTGCGATTATCTCGATGAAAAATTTGTGGCTACTCGGAGGCTGTGCTATACTTTGAGACGAAGATAGCGGCCGTGTCATAGTTGTTCATGTTACACCTACCCTATCAGACCATAACCATGCAGTCCATCTCAGAGTATGAGCCAAGAGACGAATGATTCTGGCACGGCATCGCCTAGGTTCGGATCAAAGACAGGTAGAGGAATTCTGTAAAACACTTCCCCTTTTTCAATGTTGGGTGCCTAAACCGTCCGTGATGCTGGAGCTTTGAGCCACTCCCTAACCTTACGCCTCGTGAGGAGGTAGATTATGGTAGCGTTCAGGGCCACGTCCAGTTGCGCATACACGTCGTACAACACACAGCCCGTAAATGCGCAAAAGGCTATAGCGAGTATTGCCAGCATCATGCCTAGCGTCCACGCCCAGCTTCTACCCATCCAGTACCCGTAGGCTGTGGCGAGGTAGAACAAAGCCACGCCCGTGTATAAGAGGCCTCCCATGAACGCCACGGGGTAGCCAGGGGTGAGCAGTCCAGTCGCCCCCGGCAAGAGATTTTGCGCTCCAAGCACGGCGGCCAGAACCGTAAGTACGGTTATCGCTAAGGGCCTGCCCCCTTCAGCCCGAGTCCGCGTAGTCTCCTCCCCTATGGAGGTCACGACTCCCTTTCTTCTCAAAATGTAGCAGAGACCTAGTGCCCCGGCTACAGCGAGGGCGAGTATGATCGGAATTTGCCACGATGGGACGGGACTCAATATTCTTGTGGGTGCCTCAATTACGGCAGGTTCGGTTAGCCACGGCTCGTATACGACGTTGCCGTACACCTCTTCAGGGTCGCGTGGGTCGCCCATCATCTTGTGCTGAGGGCCACGCGGGCTACCCCACCAGTTGTGCGTCGCGTTTACTAGGTACCCGTCAAAGCTATTATCCAGCCCAAGGTCCTCGTTGCTGTATATGTCGCAGTAGTGGATTTCAACGGCGAGGGAATCGAAGCAAGATATGCCATCATACTTGTTGTAGCTTACGACGCATCTGGTTATGCTCACATAGAAGGAAGAAGACAAGTCTATGCCGACAGAATTGTGGCTTATGTTACAGCCCCTGATCCTGACATTGAAGGAATAATCGCAATCCACGCCGACACCGTTATCCGTCAACGTGGAGTCCTTCACGAGTACGTTGTTGCAGTGCATCAGCTTTACTCCGACGTTCGTGTGTGATATGTTGACCCCGACGATTCTGATGTTCTTGGAGAGCGCGACTATAACCTGCCCCGCATCGGACGGGACCTCTATGTCCGAAGCGTTGAATATGTAGTAGATGGGCCTGCCGTTCACGGTGTTGTTTCTGACATCGCATGGATAGTGCTTCGGATCCAAGCCCCACACATCTATCCCGGCATCTATGAACACGTTTCCAACTATGCTGAC
>Ga0190363_1000681_pt1 | contig 20270 bp, 26 predicted proteins | sample 48721867_MG_FD_161272 | JGI IMG/M metagenome (GOLD analysis project Ga0190363, IMG submission 161272) | Hydrothermal vent microbial mat bacterial communities from Southern Trench, Guaymas Basin, Mexico - 4872-18-6-7_MG | ecosystem: Environmental > Aquatic > Marine > Hydrothermal vents >... | reverse complement strand
AGAAGCCTCGCCATGCGCCGAGAAGAGAAGGGCCTGCGAACGGCTATAAACGTTTATCCCGGACCAAACAAGCAGGCATATTGAAGGGCCCGTGGCTCAGCTTGGACAGAGCGACGGCCTGCGGAGCCGTAGGTCAGGGGTTCGAGTCCCCTCGGGCCCGCCAAAGAGGACAAATCCCAGCATTTTTAGGACCGTCCCCCAGGTAATCTGGCAGGTAAGTGTTTAAGCTCATGTATTCTGCTTGATGCATGGCATGTATAGTGAAGGCTTTTTAATCGTTAGAACTACCTTAAACAGTTATTACGATAACCGATAAACGATGGGTGCCGAGATACTCGAAAAGAAAGGAGCTATCCGATTCCTAACCTACCTTCTCAACCAGCCGGGTCATAGCACCATAATCACAAAGGCCGTGAAGGATTTAGACGTAGGGCAGACCGCCCTCTACAGCACTATCTATAAATTACTCGATGCCGGCCTCATCCGAGAAGAACGAAGTGATACGGTTCCCTTCACCCGAAGACTCATCCTAACCGATAAGGGCCGTAAGGTGGCTGAGTTCCTAAGCCGAATCGAAGAGGTGCTTGGGGAGTGAAGGGCTACCTGGCTCTGACGCTTCTTGTCGTTCTCCTCGTCGCTCCATCTGTAGCCTGCAAGCCAGCTGTCGAGACCTGGGTTGAGGGCTACAAGTCCGTTGGCATATACAAGATCACGGTGGAAGCTCCATCCAAGGCCGTGACTGGTAAGGAGTTCACGGTCGAGGTCACGGTATCCGTCCAAAGCCTAAACGAGTCAGCCGAGGCGTACAACCTCACCATCCAGGAAACCCTAAGAACCATCACAGTCTCCATAGCCGAGACCGGAGAGTCGGCTTCCAAGAACGTGGACAAGGTGATGATATCCGTCACCAACCTGACACTAGGCTTCGGAGCTCCCTCAGAATACACTGTAAACACCACCACAATATCCGAGACGTTCACGCTGAAAGCCCCAGACACGCCAGGCTCATACACCATAAAAGCCGAAGCATACTTCCAGGCCGACATAATCGCCCTCTTCATACCCATAACCGCAGAATGGAAACAGACCGCCCAAACCACCATAACCGTATCAAAACCCTTCCCAACCTGGCTGATAGGGCCTACAATAACCGTAGCAGCCGTAACCGCCATAGCCCTATACCTCAGAGCCCGTAAGCTCCAAGCTCCAGCTGAAAGGCCTCAAACTTCTCCTCCTTGACCAAGCTTAGCAGATGCTTTATGCTCATCCTTAAAGCTGTAGGTCAGGGGTTCGAGTCCCCCTCGGGCCGCCCCTCTTCTCACGGGGGACATTTAAACTGCTGAGCGGTTTAAAATCTTCATAGAACTCCAAGGGGTTGGACAGGCTTGGCTAAGGGCGGCCTAGGCGGCCTGTACTCCCGGTTCAGGAGGGTTGTGAGGGAGGAGGGTCTGGCCGAGGCCTTGGTGAGGGCTGTCGCACGCGTGAGCGTGAGGCTTGCCTCCAGCCTCAGGAGGGTTGAGTGGATCCACCTCCAGCCTCAGGAGGAGCTCTTGGCAACACTGTTTGCCGAGAGGAAGTTTACGCTCATCATACTGGACGCATGCCGCTACGACTACTTCAGGGAGGTCTACAGGCAGTACCTCGACGGCCACCTCAAACCCGTCAGGTCTCCAGCCTCCTGCACGGGTAAGTGGCTGAGGATCGTGTTCGGAACGTTTGGCAAGCAGCTTAGGGACGTTAAGATATTCAGCGCCCAACCGAGGATAAACTCGAAGGGCATCGCCGTGAAAGGCTTCAGCGTAAGAGACTACTTCAGCGGATCCATAGTGGACGTTTGGGACTGGGGCTGGGACTGGGAGCTCGGCACGGTCCACCCGGACACGGTGGTTAAGGCCGTGTTGGATGAGGGCCTGGGAGACAGGAACATAATATGGTTCATGCAGCCCCACCTACCCTACATAGGTGAGACCAAGCTGACAATCCCCAGGGAGGTTGTGAAGGGGAAGGCTATGGCCAAGTTCCTGTCGAAGATGCTCAGGACGGGCAGGATATCCAGACAACGCCTATCCCAGGCCTACAGGGACAACCTTACCCTCGCCCTGAAGTCTGTGAAGAAGCTGCTCACCGAGGTGGGCGACCTGGATGGGAGGTGGGTGGTGACGAGCGACCACGGGGAGCTCCTAGGGGAGCACGGCGTAACCCTGCACCCATCATACCTAGATCTGCCGGAGCAGAGGATAGTTCCGTGGCTTGAACTAAAACCGCTCTAACTGAGCCTTCATCCCCGTAGAGGCTGACGATTAAACTTTATTACTGGCGAGGTAGCTTTTATACACGGCCTATTATGTCCTCTGAAACACGCGTTTTCACACCGCTAGACCTGTGCAGGGTAGTTAAGGGTAAACACGTGTACGGCTTCCTCGTCAGGGGGGTCGCCAAGACCGGTCGGATGGCCAAGCTTCTCACAGCCGTGGCGGGGTTGGGGATCCCCCTCGTTTACGTAATCAACTCCACGCCGGTAGAGGTGGGACGCCCCAGCACGTTCATGGTATTCTACAACTTCAAGGATGTGAATGTGAAGCCTGAGGAGGTCAAGCAGACCCTCGAAAAAGCCGCCAGAGACATGGGGCTTTCGGTCGACGTTGAAATTATCGAGCCCATCGTTCCAGGCATCGTTGTGGACACGAAGCACTTCCCGATACTGTTCCTCGGCGAGAGAGCCGCCATATTGAGGAAGAGCGTCTTGGAGGGGTGGTTCCTCGGAGTTAGGAAGAGGTTCGGCACGGCCGCCGAGGTCTTCCTCTACTACGAGGGAGTTGAGATGGGCTCCCGTGTGTATGACGACTACGTCAAAGCCGGGGTAAAGAAGGGAGACCTATGGAAACTCCTTTCAGCAACCCTGTTCGCCGGAGGGGCTCTGAGCAGGATGGAGGTGGAGTTCGGTGAACCTATGACCGTGAGGATGTGGGACTCCATGGAGTGCGAGATAGGCAAGGGTAGTGAAACCTGCTTCAGCAGATGGACGAGGGGGCTGATAGCGGGCTTCGCCTCGAAGTACTTCGGAAAGAAGGTCACCGTCGTAGAGACGCGTTGCATAGCCAAGGGAGACCCCTACTGCGAGTTCACCGTGATGGTCGAAGAATAGACCCCTGGTGGGGCCGAGGGGATTTGAACCCCCGACTTTCGGGTTTCCGCTCCAGATCCACATCATCCCACGGGGTCAGCAAACCCGAAACTTGGCGATCTGGAGCCCGACGTCATACCTGGCTAGACCACGGCCCCCTTGCCGTATTACTATCGTCCAAAGCACCCTAATATGTTTTCTCCAGGGTTTCAGGCAGGTGGACGGCCCATATACGGCAGGTCCCCTCTATGCTCACCATACACGGCCCCTTAGGCCTCTCCGGTGTGCACGCCTTCATGAACAGCGGACAGTCCGTCGGCTTGGCTTTCCCGACCATTATGTCCGGGCACCTACATCCAGGGTGTACGTCGACCCCCGGTCCGACCTTTATGTCGTACCTTAGCCTGGCATCCCACTCGGAGTACTGTTCCCTGAGCTTCAGGGCGGAGTTGGGTATGACGCCTATGCCCCTCCAAGCCCCGTCCACGACCTCGTAGGCCCTGTCGATCATCCTCTTGGCGACTACGTTTCCCTCCCACCTCACGGCTCTACGGTACTCGTTCTCCAGCCTGGCGACGCCCTCCTTAATCTGTCTTAGGAGCATGTAGACCGCCATCAGGAAGTCGAGCGGCTCGAACCCGGCTATGACGACGGGTATGCCGTACTTCTCCGGGAACACGCGGTAGGGCTCGGCCCCTATGATCGTGGAGACGTGTCCCGGGGCTATGAAACCGCTTATGCGTAGGTCCTCCATCCTCGCAAGGGTCTCCATGGCCGGCGGTATCAGCCTGTGCGAGACGAGGAAGCTGAGGTTCTTAGGGAGGCCTCTGACCACTTCCACGGCTGTGGTCGGAGCCGTGGTCTCGAACCCTATGGCGAAGAACACGTACTCCTCGTCCGGATGCTCCCTGGCGACCTTGACTGCCTCCCTGACGCTGTACACGATCTGGACTCTCCCCCCCACGGCCTTGGCATCCCGGAGCGACATGCTGCTTCCGGGGGCCCTGAACATGTCTCCGAACGTTATCACGGTGGCCTCGTTAAGGCTCAGCCAGACGGCCTCGTCTATCTCCCTCGCCGGCACGATGCACACGGGGCATCCTGGACCCGCTATGACCTCCACGTTCCTCGGTAGGAGGGACCTCAGCCCGTAGTGGGATATGGTCCACTCGTGCGTCCCGCAGACGTGGCAGAACTTAACCTCCTCATCAACCCCGAGTTCGTTTATGGCCCTGACTATCTTCCTGGCCGTCCCGGCCTCCCTGAACCTGACCGCGAGGCTCAAACCCCACTCACGCTTAGGATTTCATCCCAGAGCCTGAGGGTCTCCTTAGCCTCCTCCTCGTCTATCACCTGGATGGCGTATCCGACGTGGACGAGGACGTACTGACCCGGCTTGACGTCTACGAGGGTCACGTCAACCTCTCTCACGGCTCCGTGTCCGAAGTCAACTTTGGCTATGTTTCCAGAAACCTCCAGCACCTTCCCAGGGACGGCCAGACACATCAAAAGAATAGGTGGGCTGGGGCTTATAACCCTATTCGCCGGCCTCCTCCTTCTTGAACACCAGAACAAGGTCGTCCCTGGAGTACGCAGCCATCTCGTAGTACTCCGTCAGCCTAATCGCCTTCCTCGGGCAGACCTCCTCACACTGAGCGCAGAAGAGGCATCTGTCCAGGTACACCTTCAGACCCTTGAACGCCTTACCCCTACCGCCTATAAGCTCTATCGCGAAGGCTGGACAGACATCGCTGCACAGTCCACATCCTATACACTTCTCAGCATCCCACTCGTGTCGTCCCCTGAGCTTCTTGACTGGTGGAAGCTTCTCGAACGGGTAGACCAGCGTCACGGGCTTCTTGAACAGGTGTCTCAGAAGCTCACCCGCCATCGCCATGTCAGATCACCACCGCCAAGGCCTGTATGGCTATCATGTAGACCACGGCCAGGGGAACGTAGTACTTCCACATCCACCTAACCACCTGGTCTATCCTGAACCTGGCGAACAAGGCCCTGAGCGTCGATATCAGGACGACGCACAGCAGGGTCTTCACTATGAACCAGACGGCAGGCGGTATCGGCCACGGGCCTGAGGGTCCGCCTAGGAACAGCGCAGTCATCAAGGAGGCTCCGAAGATGAGTTCCACGTCCATCCCAAGCCTTATCAGGGCCAGCTTCTTACCGCTGTACTCGGTGTGCCAGCCGGCCACTATCTCGGTCTCGGCTTCAGGTATGTCGAAGGGTATCTTCTCCAGCTCAGCCAGCTCGCCCAGCGTGAACAGGGCGAACCCGAAAGCCAGGACGACCGCCGTTACCACACCCAGGGGAGTCGGGTGGGCGAGGAAGCTCTTCCAAGCCTCCACCTCCCACTGCGCTATATCGCTTATGCAGAGCGTCTTCGCCAGCACAGCGGGTCCCAAAGCCGCCAGGCCTAGCGGTATCTCGTAGCTGAGCATCTGGAGGGCCGACCTCATACCTCCGACCACGGTGAACCTGTTGGTGGCGGACCAGGCCCCTATGAATACCACCAAGTTTATCAGAGTCGTCATGAAGAACACAACTATCAGGTCTCCCTCGAAGGCGGCTATGGCCCTCGGACCGAGGACAGGAACCAGGAACATCAGCGTCATCGGTATCGTCAGGAACAGTATCGGAGTCGCCGTGAAACCTGCCTTGTCCGCGGCTCCAGGGGTTATGTCCTCCTTCGCCAGCAGCTTTATGAAGTCCGCCAGGGGCTGTAGAATGCCCTTCCAACCCGTGTACAGCGGGCCGTACCTGTTCTGTAGCCTGGCGAATATCCTCCGGTCGACCCACTCGCAGAACAGGGCGTAGCAGAATATGAACAGGAAACCTGGGAACAGGACTATCTCCAAGGCTGTTATGACGGGCTCCCAACTCATCTTACCTCACCCCTGTTGCGCTTGTAGAACTCGATACCATACCTCCTAAGCTGCTCATGAGTCCAGACCCACCTCTTGTCCTTCCCGACGTCGTAGAACACTATCCTGTCCGTACAGCTGAAGCACGGGTCTATGGCCGCCAGCACTATCGGCACGTCGGCTATGTATCCACCCTTAAGCATCTCACACACAGCCGGGATGTTGCCGAGCGTCGGAGACCTTATCTTGTATCTGTACGGCTTTATGCCCCCCCTGGACACCAAATAGTGTATAAGCTCACCCCTCGGAGCCTCAACCCTGCTCACAACCTCCCCCTCCGGAACTTTCATCATGACGGGAACCTTAACCCTTATCGGACCCCTCGGCATGTGGTCCAAGCAGTACTCGATCATCTTTATGGCCTCCAGAACCTCGTCTATCCTGACCATAACCCTAGCAGCCACGTCGCACCAGTCGTAGGTTACGACCTCGAACGGTATTCTGTCGTAGGCTATGTACGGGTCGTCCGCCCTGACGTCGCTCTTAATCCCAGACGCCCTGAGCGTAGGCCCGACGGCGCAGAGCTCCACAGCCTGTCTCGGCGTAAGTATGCCGACCCCTACGGCCCTCTGGAGTATCGTCTTCTCGTTCAGGCATATCTGCTTGTAGTACTCCGTCCTCTCGTAGAGTATCTTCAAGCCCTTCCTGAGCTCCTTCTCCATCTCAGGCGTTATGTCCCTGCGTACGCCCCCTATCGTTGGCATGGCGTAGTTCACACGGTTCCCGGAGATGAGCTCCAGCAGGTCCATGACGACCTCACGGTCCCTCCAGATGTAGAAGAACAGCGTGTCGAACCCTATCTCGTGCGCCGCCACTCCGAGCCAGAGGAGGTGGCTGTGTATACGCTCCAACTCGGCGACGATGACCCTTATGTACTCAGCCCTCTCAGGAATCTCGAGGTCCATGGCCTCCTCGACGCACTGGACGTAGCAGGTCATGTGGCTGTCCGAGCATATTCCGCACACCCTCTCGACGATGTACAGGTTCTGGATGTACGTCCTGTCCTCCATGGCCTTCTCTATTCCCCTGTGGTTGTAGCCTATCCTCGCCCTGACGTCGACGACGTACTCTCCGTCAACTGTGAGCATGAAGTTCTCAGGCTCCTTCAGGGCGGGATGCTGAGGCCCTATGGGGACGAGGAACTCTTCACCCACTTCCCATCAACCTCCTCCTCAAATCCTCAATCTTCCACTTCTTAAGGAGCGGGTAGACCCCTTCAGGCCAGTCATCCGGGAGTATGAGGCGGGAGAGGTCTGGGTGGTTCTCGAACACCACTCCGAAGAGGTCGTGTACCTCACGCTCGTAGAGGACGGCTCCGGGTATTATGTCCGATATCGTCGGGAGCTTCCCCTCGTAGTCCGTCCTGACCTTGAGCGCCAACGACACGCCTCCCCTCGCCAGGTGGTACACGACGTCTATGCCATCCCCGGTGTCCACACCGCTTATCGTACTCACATGCTTGAAGCCCACATCCCTAAGGTGGCGGACGGAATCCCTCAACTTCTCCGTCTTGACCCTGACGAATATACGCCTCTCTCTAGGTATGCTCCACTCGAGGACGTTCTCTGCGCCTACGGCCTTCTTGAGGTCCTCGACAACCTTCAAGTGGTCTTCAGGGACCGACACACGCCTCACCTCAGTACCCAAGCTTCTTGAGGAGCTTAACGACGCCGTCTATGATGGCCTCGGGCTTCGGCGGACACCCTGGGATGTATGCGTCCACGGGGATTATCTTGTCCACACCCTCGTACACGTTGTAGCACCTCTGGAAAACCCCTCCAGCGCAGGCGCAGGAACCCACGGCCACCACGAACTTCGGCTCAGGCATCTGCTCGTATATCCTGACCAACCTGTCCTTAACCTGCCTCGTAACCGAGCCCGTCACCACCAACACGTCCGCATGCCTCGGACTTCCCTTCAGGATGGCTCCAAACCTCTCCAGGTCGAACCTGGGTGTGAGAGCCGCCAGGACCTCTATGTCGCAGGCGTTGCAGGCCCCTGCGTTGAAGTGTAGGAGCCAGGGGGACCTCGTCCTCGCCCAGGTGAGTATTCCCATTTTTCCCTACCTCCTTACGGCGAGTAGTAGGAAAGCCGCTGATACGAGCGTTATCACAGCGAACAGCGATGGGTACAGGCCCGGCGTCATGAACGATGTGGCCATGATGACCACGAGTATGTCGAACACCATGAAGTAGACGACGTAGATGAAGAACCTCTCGACGTCCACCTGAAGCTTGACAGGCGGCAGGTCTTCACCGCAGGCGTACGGGGCAAGCTTTCCTAAGACTTCTGCTCCCTTCGGAGCTATCTTTTTGCCTATACCATAGAAAATGAGGGTGACTATCAGCGACAATCCAAATATTAGTGCCAGGTTCGTGAGCAACTGAGTCCACAAACCCTTTCACCGAGTGGGTCTCTTATAAGAGAGACGAGGCCATCTTAAAAGGTTTTCTAACACCACCATACCCGGCTTTAAGGTAAACGTTAAATAAGATTTAGGTTATGTCTGAAAGGTAATTAAGGAGGGTTAGCCCTTGCTGGTCGGAGACGCCCTACAACTCGCACTACTTTTAGCCGCAATCGCGCTCGCGCTCCTAGCAGTCGAGGTCAAGGACCTACTGGCCGCAGCCGTGAGCCTCGGAGGCATGTGTGCAGTCCTCGCCATGCTGTTCTGGATGCTGTCTGCCCCCTACGTGGCCGTGTTCCAGCTCGCGATATACGCGGGCGCCGTCCTCGTGCTGTTCGTGGCCACGATATACCTGACCAGGAGGCGATAGACGTTGGGAACGGCTTACAGAGCTCTGGTCCTGTGCATCCTCCTCGTGGCGGCCATGGCGACCGCGTACGCCATAGGCCGGTTTGGACCCGAGTTTCCGAAGCCCACCCCACTCGAAGGCCAGCTGGTCTCCAACCAGCCTCCTCTGGCCGTGGGCAGTGGGGTGAGCAGGTTCATGTGGAGCGACAGGACTGTGGACATGATCACGCAGGCCTTCCTGCTGTTCGCGACGGCCGTTGCGTGTATAGGCTTGTTGAGGCCTGTCAGGAGGAGGTGATGAGATGCTGTCCACGTATGTTTACCTGATGTTCGCGTTCGCCCTCGTGTTCATCGGTCTGTACTGTCTCTCAGCTAAGAGGAACATGATAAGGATGCTGTTCGGAGTCGAGATACTGCTGAACGCGGCCAACCTGTGCTTCATAGCCTTCTCCTCCAGGTGGCCTCCGCACGTGGACGCCCTCGGCCATGCCGTGGCCATCATGTCGATAATAATCGGAGGATGCGTCATAGCTGTGGGGCTCTCCATGATACTGAACGCCTACAGGCACTACAAGACGCTCGACGTAAAGGAGCTCAGGAGGTTGAGGTGGTAAGAGGTGTTCCCGGCTACTCTCCTAACCCTGATGGCTGGTTCAGTCGCGGCGGCGTTCTTCGGCCTACTGGACGAGAGGGTTGGCTCAAGGTCTAAGGAGGTGTTCTCCTCCATAATCCTCGCCATAGCCCTGTACACGCTGTACACCCTCTACGTGTCTGTCGACGGAGGAGTCGTGGTGTTCACCATAGGCGCAGGTCCTCCGCTCGCAGCATGCTTCGAGGTGGACGCCCTCAGCATCTTCATGGCCGCATGCACCGTGTTCCTCGCCCTGCTGTGTACGGTGTACTCGGCGAGGTACATGGAGCACGACACGAGGCTCGCTGAGTACTACAGCCTATTGTTGTCCATGACAGCAGGCATGGTCGGGGTTGCGTTCGCGGGAGACATGTTCACGCTCTTCGTGTTCTGGGAGCTGATGTGCATCTCATCGTACGTGCTCGTCGCCTTCAGGAAGGAGAGGTGGGCTCCCATAGAGGCGGGCTTCAAGTACCTGATAATGAGCGCCATAGGCGCGACGATGATACTGTTCGGCATGGCGTTCCTGTACGGAATGACGGGTACGCTGAACTTCGCCCAGATGTCCGAAACCCTCTCAGAGGTGAGTGGAGGGTTCTGGATGCTCGTAGCGTTCGCGGCCTTGTTCATCGGGTTCGGAATAAAGGCAGCCGTAGTCCCGATGCACACATGGCTTCCGGACGCCCACCCCGAGGCTCCCAGCCCGATAAGCGCCATGCTGTCCGGCATGGTCATAGAGACGGGTCTCTACGGGTTCATCAGGCTACTGTACGTCGTGTTCATACCCAACGCCGCGATGGTAGACGGAGGCCTCGCCACGTTCAAGGTCACGGTAGGGTTCTTCGCGGCCGTCACGATGATAGTCGGCAACGTGATGGCGTTGTTGCAGAAGGACATCAAGAGGCTGCTGGCTTACTCCAGCATAGCCCAGATAGGGTACATGCTGATAGGAGTCGCCGCCGCCACCGAGTTCGGGCTGAGGGGATGCTTCCTGCACGTACTCAACCACTCGCTGATGAAGGGCCTCGCATTCCTCGCCGCAGGCGCCATAGTCCACCAGCTGGGTACGAGAAACCTCGACGAGATAAAGGGCGTGGGCAAGCGCATGCCCATCACGATGATGACTTTGACCATCGCTGTCCTCGGGTTGGGCGGTGTTCCTGGAACGGCTGGGTTCATAAGCAAGTTCATACTATTCGCATCAGCCGTCGGAGCCGGTATGCCCATACTGACGGTCCTTGGAGTCCTCAACAGCGCGTTCTCGATGGCATACTACCTGCCTATGCTCAAGAACCTGGTGACGACGCCCACGAGGGACTTCAGCCAGGTCAAGGAGGCTCCGGCTTCGATGCTGGTTCCGATGTGCATCATGGCGGCTCTCATCATACTGATAGGCATATACCCAGCTCCAGCCGTACAGTTTGCCCACATGGCCTCCGAGGCCGTCACGACGAAGCTCAGCACATACATAGAGGCCATAGTCAGAGCGATTCTCGGCTGAAGCCTCAGGCTACCAATATCTCTTTCCTTTTAGAAACTCCCCTAAGCCCAGCCTTCTGATCTTCCTCAAGTTCTTTATGTGGGCGTCTCCATGCGTCGGCCTCAAGAAGTCCAGCTTCCTGCAGACCTCGTATTCGCTGCATTCCCAGCATCCTTCAAACCCCCTTCTGAGACAGCACTTCCTTATCCTGCAGAACGGCGGCCCACCACCTTCTCTGCACCCCTTGCACCTCATCTTCATCATGGCCGCCAGGATGTCGTAGCACTTCGGGAAGTCCTTGAACTCCTTGGCGAACTTCGCGGAATTCCATGTAGTTTTTCGTCAGTTTGGCTTCCCTAAGCTTCTTCCTGAGTTGCTTGGCTAGGTCGGCTATTTCACCCTTGTAGAAGAAGCAGTCTCCGCAGTACAGGCTGCAATATGCGACGAGCTTCTCATGGCCTTCACACGGCATTTTGTACACCTTTGTTTCGCGTTTAAACCGTAGAGAACAGTGTATTCCGTCGAATTATCCATTCGGTATTAAGGTTTAAGTATTAACCCCTCTTTCATAATTAAAGAGCTTTCATGCAGCTGGTGCTCCTCTACGACCCAGAGAAATGTAGCGGATGCCTCTACTGCATGGCGGCCTGCGCCTACAAGCACTACGGAACGCTGGACATAGAGAAGAGCTTCGTGACCATCCTGGGTGGACCGGAGGATGGGAGCTTCATAGGGATACACTGCGCCCACTGTGAGCACCCTGCCTGCATGGCTGCCTGCCCCAAGGATGCGATAACGAAGGATGAGGAGACCGGTTTGGTTTTGATAGATCATATGAAGTGTATAGGCTGTAGGTCTTGTAACTACGCATGTCCTGTCTCTATACCCAGGTTCGACGAGGAGCTACGGGTCTCCGTTAAATGCGACTTCTGCGGCGGAGACCCGTACTGCGTTAAGTTCTGCACGACCGGTGCGATGTCTCTGGCCGCGAGGGAGGAGGCTAGGAAGCTGTTTGGTGGTGGTGTAGTTGTCCGAGGTTGAGGAGGGACCCCTGTATCCCCTTAGGAAGGAGTTGCCCCAGCCCCCCAAGACGTTTAGGGGTCTGATAGAGACGTTGGCAAGGGTGGGGCACATATACGAGCTTTCGGACTTCACGTCCGACGAGAGGGAGGAGATAGGGCTGGAGCCGACGCCGCCCACGGCGTTCTCCAGGGAGGACGCGTTGGAGCAGCTTAAGACGGTGTTCAGGAAGACGGGGCTGGACAGGAAGATAAGCATATCCGTAGAGCGGGAGGAGGGTTAGGGAGTTGGTCAAGAAGCTCAGGTACTCGGTGTTCTGGGGATGCACCATCCCAGTCATGCAGCCGTTCGTTGAGAAGGCCACGAGGCTCGTCTTCGAGGCTTTGAACGTGGAGCTCCTTGAGGTTGAGGGTGCCACGTGTTGCCCCGACCCTGAGATATCGAGGATAGCTGGACCCGACGCTTGGTTGATACTGGCTTCGAGGAACATGGCCATAGCTGAGAGCGCTGGAGTTCCCATGCTTGTTCTGTGCAACGGCTGTTACGACACGTTCATCAAGGCTCTGAAGGAGCTGAAGGAGTCTGAGGCCAAGATGGGGGAGGTTCGTGTAGCTCTTAGGGGGCTTTCCATGGACTTCAAGGGTAAGCTGGACGTCAGACATGTTATTGAGGTCCTGCACGACGATGTGGGCATCAGACGTCTGAAGAGGAGGGTTAAGCCCGTGTTCAAGGGTGTGAAGGTCTACATACAGTACGGGTGCCGGGTGTTCAGAGACGAGGAGACGAAGAGGCTTCCAGAGAAGTTCGACAAGCTCGTAAGCCTCCTCGGAGCCGAGGCCGTGGGCAGGTTGAAGAGGCTCTGCTGCGGGGTTCCGATGATGTACTTCGACGAGTCCAGGGCAGTCCACGAGAGGGCTAAGCTCAAGCTGGAGGACGCCAAGCAGTCGGAGGCGGACGTCATCGTGACGTTCTGCCCTGCGTGCTTCAACATGCTCGAGAAGGCTCAGCTCACCCTGGCGAGGGAGGGTACGAGGTTCAACATACCGATAGCCAACTACGTGGAGCTGCTGGCCGTGGCGATGGGCTTCGAGCCCGACGACTTCGGAGCCTACATGCACAGGATACCGCTCGACGAGGTTTGGGAGGTGGTGGGGGTTGCATAGGCGTCCAAGAAGGTCTAGCCAGGTGGCTTTAGTCTCAGCTATAATCTTGTTGGGAGCCGTCTCGGTCGCGAGTTTCTATGTGACTGACCCGATAACGCTGTTCGCCCTCGTGGAACTGGCATCGGTGGCAACCTTCTTCATATTCTTCGTGTCTGCTCTACCAGTAGTGTTTCCCAGCAAGGTTAAGCTTGAGGATGTGTTTACAGGCGGGGCTGCGAAGCCCCCCTATCTTTCAGGCGAGGAGATGTATGCTCCAAAACACCCTCTCCGCAGGGAGGGAGGGAAAAGATGACGGCTATGCTTACGGTTCTCTCTACAACTGGGATCGTAGCTCTCTCTACGTTCGGTGCAGCTGTGTCATACCTGTTGCATAGAGTTAAGAAGGCGAGTGTTGTGGTTGCTGTGGCAGTCTTAGCGGCCATGCTTGCACTCAACACATTAGCGTTCTACGCTACCTTCGTTCGTCATGATACGTTATCCGTGAATACGACTGGCAGTTTAATCGTGGACCCACCTGGGGTTCTAGTTGCGGAACTCATCGTTGGGCTGGCCTTCCTCGTGGCTGTGTACTCAGCTGGCTACATGGAAGAGGACCCGCATGGCGCGTATTATCCGCTTCTTCTGCTGTTCACTGGGTCGATGGTGGGGATGTGCTACACGCAAAACATACTCTTGATGCTACTTTTCCTCGAAATCTCCTCATTCTTCAGCGCGGTTCTAGTGTTGTACGGTGAACGCGGCAAAGAGGCTTTGAGAGCAGCTGTGATATACCTGGCTGTGTCAATATTGGAGTCCATCTTTGTCATAGCCGGTCTGTTTGTGGTTGTGTCATCGCTAGGCATGTCTCTAGCGCACATAGCGTCCGTAAATGTACACACGCTCTACAGCACTAAAATAAGCGGTAATGCGGCCTTCCTGGCAGGGTTGCTTTTCATGTTGGGTTTCGGGACGAAGGCTAGTCTTTTCCCGTTTGGTCTGATATGGCTTCCACCGGCACACTCTGAGGCTCCTGCTCCGGTGAGCTGCCTCCTGTCTGGGGTCATGATAAAAACGGGTTTCTTGGCTATGCTCAGGTGTCTCCACCCGCTCTCGTTTAGTTGTTCATACAGCATGGTTCAGACTCTCATGTTGCTAACTCTCCTGAGTACGGTTACGGGTTGCATCGGAATGATGGTCGAAAAAGATGTGAAGAGAATACTGGCCTTCTCCAGTATAGTGCAGATGGGTTACGTAGTTCTTGGCGTCATCTACGTGTTGGCAATGCCGTTGGGATTAAGTTCGGAATACGCGGTCAAAGGAATGGAGGGCTGCTTCTATCACATCGTTAACCACTCCATTCTCAAGCCGCTGCTGTTCATGGTAAGTGGCGTGTTCTGGCGCTCTTTAAGAGTGAGAGACTACAGAAAGTTGGCTGGCGCTGCTCGTAGGGCTCCTCTGCCCGTAGCTCTGTGGTTTTTAGCAGCCATATCGCTTGGAGGCCTTTTCTGGCCAACGGCCGCCTTTATGAGCAAACACCTAGTGCTCGAATGTTGCAAATCATTCTTTCTAGACCCTCTAACACTTAAGGTAGAGGTTTTGGGTGTATACGGGCTATATGGCCTAATATACTTCATAGCTGCCCTGGTGACCTTCATCACACTCATGAACGTGGGTATCCATGCTCTGTCGAGGCCCAGCCAACCCAGTTGCGAATTCCGAAGGCCCTCCGCGGCCATGCTGATACCGATGGTAGTGCTGGCTGTCCTGTGCATTCTAGCGGGAGCTCCCGGGAAATCGTATATCAGCCGGGCTGTCAGCGAAGTAGCTGAATACTATTTAAGCATCATGGAGGGGGGTGGAGCGTGAAGGAAAATGTTCTTGCAGCTCTTAAGGAGCAGTTAAGTGAGGACTTACTGAGTTACTGGGATGCCGGTAAGGGTAGAGTATACGTTGAGATGAGGAAGGAAAGACTTCTGGAGGTTTCTAAGCTCTTGTTGAAGAAATTTGAAGCGAGGCTCGTTCACATAAACGTTATAGACCTAGGCATCGACGGGTTCAAGGCAGTCTATAGTTTCGGTCTAGACCACTTGGAGAAAAGTCTCCACATCAACATTGTTGTCAGGGCACCGAGAGAGGACCCGAGGTTTCCATCCCTCACACCGATGACGGCTCAGGCCGAGTGGGCTGAGAGGGAGGCCATGGAGCTCCTGGGGGTCACGTTTGAAGGTCATCCGAACCCGAGGAGGCTATTCCTACCCTACGAGTGGCCCAAGCCCGTCGAGAGCGGGTGGGTTCCGCTCAAGGCGAAGCCCACGGTGCCTGAGGCAGCCGTGGTGCCGCTCGGGCCCTACCACCCGGCCCTGGTAGAGGGTGAGTACTTCAGGCTGAGGGTGGATGGCGAGGAGATAGTAGACGCAGACCTGAAGATGGGCTTCAAGCACAGGGGCATAATGAAGCTGTTCGAGGACAGGAGCTACTGGAGGGGCGTGTACCTCTCCGAGCGCATATGCGGGATATGCAGCCACGCCCACACAACGGCCTTCACGAGGACTGTCGAGATGGTGGCCGGCATAGAGATCCCTGAGAGGGCGTTGTACATAAGGTCTCTCATAGCCGAGTTGGAGCGTATACACAGCCACCTCCTCTGGCTCGGAGTGGCCGGAGACCTCGTCGGCTTCAAGTCGCTGTTCATGTGGGTCTGGAGGGAGCGTGAACACGTCCAGGACATCCTGGAGCTCCTAACCGGGAACAGGTGCCACTACGCCATGAACACCATAGGGGGAGTCAGGAGGGACATCTCAGAGGAGCAGGCTAAGAAGGCGCTTAGCAGGCTCGAAGACCTCAGGGCGGGCCTTAAGAGGGTGCTGGACGCCGTCTACGACAACCCCGTCCTGAGGGCCAGGACAGAGGATGTGGGCGTCCTCAAGCTCCCCGACGCCGTGGATGGGGGGGCCGTCGGACCCACGGCTAGGGCGAGCGGGTGGAGAATAGATGTCAGGGCAGACGACCCTTACGCGGCCTACGAGGACCTGAGCTGGGATGTTGTGGTGGATGAGGGGAAAGATGTCTGGGCGAGGATGGTGGTCAGGGTCAAGGAAGCGCTCATCTCAGCGGATATGTGTCGCCAGTGTCTGGAAGCCCTGACTAAGATGAAAGGTGAGATAAGGTCCGAGGTCTCGGAGTTCGGCGAGGGTGAGGCCTTGGGGAAGACTGAGGCACCTAGGGGGGAGCTGGCCTACTACGTGGTCTCAGACGGCTCGATAAGGCCGTATGCAGTCAGGGTCAGGACGCCGAGCTACAGGAACAACGCCCTCCTACCCGTCATGCTGAGGGGCTACACGCTGGCAGATGCTCCAATAATAATCGGTAGCATAGACCCATGTTACGCATGTACGGACAGAGTAATGATCGTGGACGAGAGGACGGGTAGGGAGCTCCAGATGCCCTTCCACGAGTTTATGGCTGGAAGGTTCAAGGAGGGGAGAGGGTGAACCTTATACTCCAAGTTGTGGTGGCTGTCGGAATTTTCTTGATCGCCGTGGCTCTTGGAAACACACTCGACTACTGGAACAGGAAGCTCTATGCCAGAATGCAGTCAAGGTTTGGGCCCCTGCTTGTCATGTACGCGGGGTTCCGGAAGGTGCTGGGTCCCTCAAGAATACTTCAACCTTTATATGATGTGGCCAAGCTTTGGGGTAAGAGGACGATAATCCCAGGGTCGTCTCGAAAAAATCTGTTCAAGGTTTCTCCTGTCGTTGCTCTCCTCGCGGTATCGGTGGCGATACTCATGACGCCCGTGTGTGATCTAACCATCTTGGGAGGTCTGAGTTGGGCGCTCATAGGGTTGTCATACCTTATCATGACCGTAAGCCTCTTCTGGATAATAGGTGGGGCCGCGAGTTCCTCACCTTGGGGGGCCATAGGCGCTAGGAGGGAGGCTGAACTCTTTCTGGGGTGCGAGATCCCTTTAATAACTTCACTGTTCTCGGCGGCTATACTTGCTAGGTCTCTGTCGTTCTGTGATATCCTAAACTTCCAGAGAGGGTTCCTGCCGATAATCCTGCTCAACCCGTTCGCGGCGTTCGCTATGTTCTTCGCCGTGTTGGGCAAGCTCCACCTGAAGCCATTCGACATACCGGACGCGGAGGTCGAGATAGTTGCGGGTCCATTCACGGAATACAGCGGAAAGCTTCTCTCGGTGATATACTTTACGAGGATGCTCCTGTTCTACCTCCTGTCCACGGTGTTTGTGGACGCTTTCCTATCTGGAGGTCTCTTCTTCAAAGGCATCCTCTACCCGCTCAACATTCTAGTGTTCCTGGGCCTATGCTTCCTGTTCGTGTTCCTACTGTCTACCGTACACGCGGCCATGCCGAGGTACAGGATAGATCAGGCCTTCAAGTTCTACCTCAAGTACATCTGGCCCGTAGCCTTCGCAGGCCTAACTCTCTCCGTAATCCTCGTGTCCACGGGGGTGGTCTAAGCTGGGTAGGCTCTCATCCATAAGGGAGGCACTCAGAAACCTATTCAAACCAGCCACGATAGAGTACCCTGCCGGGGAGTGGCCTGGGAGGAAGTACAGCCAGGTTCCGCCAGGACTGAGGGGGAGGCCTGAGTTCGACGAGGAGAAGTGCGTCGGATGCGCCGCCTGCGTGGCCCAGTGTAGCAGCGGGGCCCTCTCCTACGTCGATGAGGACGGCGTCAGACGGGTTAGCCTGTTCCTCGGTCAATGCCTCTTCTGTGGGAGGTGCGAGGAGATATGTCCTGAAGAGGCCGTGAAGCTCACGGAGGAGTTCGAGCTTGCGTACAGTCAGGAGTCTGAGGGGGCCTACGTTGAGAACGAGGTCGAGCTTGCGCAGTGTAGGGTCTGTGGAACGCCGTTCGCGCCTGTGAAGCATCTGGTCAGGATTAGGGAGCGTGTACTGGAGAACATAGACCCTTCGGAGAGGGAGTCCATCTCGAAGGACATGGACATATACCTACACGCATGCCCGAACTGTAGGCGCCTCCACTCGTACGAGTGGAACACACACGTTAGGAAGAGGTATTAGGAGGGGTGAAAAGGCATGCCCAAAGCCAGAGTCCTGTCGCCCTGGATCTTCCACCTACACGCCGGGGGATGCAACAACTGCGACATAGAGCTCCTGGCAGCCCTCTCGCCGAGGTTCGACGTCGAGAGGTTCGGGATAAGGCTTGTAGGCTCTCCGAGGCACGCCGACATAATCGTCGCCACAGGCCCTGTTCCGAAGCAGATTGCCCCGTTCGTCAAGAGGGTGTACGAGCAGGTTCCAGAGCCTAAAGTCGTCGTGGCGGTCGGCTCGTGCGCCATATCCGGAGGTGTGTACAACAGGAGTGACGGAAGGCCAAGCTACGCAGTCCTCGGCGGGGTGGACAAAGTGATACCCGTGGACGTTTACGTGCCCGGGTGTCCTCCGAAGCCTGAGGCGATAATACATGGGATAGTCGAGGCAATCAAGATACTCGCAGAGAAGTGAGAGGTCGTAAAACTGTTTTAGCGTAAAAAGGGCTGTGGGATTTGTCTACTCTAAGGCGGTTGTATTGGCTTTTATGAGCAGAGCCTTCGCAAGCCTCACGTTCTCCACTTTGCGTCTACACTCGGGACACAGCGAAACGAGTTTCTGTAACTCTTCGAGAAGAGGCCTGTACGTCTCCCCGCTCTTCTCGAGCAGTCTTCTTATGCACGCCTCCAATTGACTGCCGGTCTCGTAGGGCCTACCGCAACCTGCACACTCTCTCAACGACACTTCAACGCCTTTCAGCATCTCTTCCTTACTCTTGAACCAGGCCTTGTACTCGCCCGTGAGCCTGACGGCCTCCTCCGGACACACCTCCTGGCAGGTGGCGCAGTAGACACATAGCCCGTAGTTCACCCTCACGGTCCTCCGGAACTCCAGATCCTCGACGGTTATCGCCTCAGCCGGACAGGAGTTGGCGCAGCCCCCGCAGCCCGTACACCTCTCAGGGTCGAACTCGGGCAACCCCCTGAAGTCCTCAGGGACGCCCCAATACTCTTCGCTCGTGTCGATCTCAAGCCCTAAGAGACTTGCCACGGCTTGCGCTATTGCCTGAGGCCTGGGCGGACAGCCGGCCACGAAGACAGTCACTGGGATGCCGAGCTGGTCGGCTGGTCCGAGCATGGAGTAGCCCCTAGCGAATATGCCCTTGCTTACGGCGCAGGAGCCCACGCATATGACTATTTTGGGCTCCCTCAGCTTCTCGTAAACCTCTTTCAACTCTTTCGATGTCTTGAAGTTCGCGCCACCCGTTATGACCAAGGCCTCGGCCTGCTCAGGCTCGTGGACGAGCTCTACGTACCGACCAACCTTGAATCTGGGCTGTAGAGCTTCTAGGATCTCTATGTCGCAGCCGTTGCAGGAGCTTGCATCCGCTCTGAACACACGGAGCTTCTTCGCATCCACTTCACATCACCTCCTCGGACGTGCCGTACGGGAGATCTGACGCAGTGACCTTACGGGTGCGGCCTGTCTCCGTGTCGACTATTATCAGCCTATCCGTGCATGCGTAGCATGGGTCTATGCTCTCCAAGATGGGCCTGACGTGCTCCAGCCTGGCCTCGATGAGCGTCTTCCTGTACGTGAATACGTTGGCGTATGTGGGAGTTCTTATCTTCACCCTCTCAGGCATGTTGGTCCCGTTGGCCCTCACATAGTAGACCAGCTCGCCCCTCGGCGCCTCGCCACGCCCAACGAACTCGCCCACCACGGGCTCACAGGGCTCAGCCGCTATGGGCCCGGACGGCAGGGCCCCCACCGCCTGCTCTATCATGCTTATGCTCTCGAGGCTCTCACGAGCCCTCACCATGGCCCTGGCCCTTACGTCACCGTCCTTCTCGACCACCACGTCGAAGCTGAGCTCCCCGTAGGCCGCGTAGGGATCGTCCACCCTCACGTCGCTCTCGACGCCTGAGCCGCGGAGCGTGGGTCCGACGGCGCCGAGCTTTATGGCGTCATCGTAGCCCATCACGCCCAAGCCAGCCACCTTCCGACCGACGGGTCCTTTTTCGTCCAGCATATCGACGCAGTACTGTGCTAGCCGTCTCATTTCCTTCATGGTGGACAACATGCTGGCCGCCACCTTGGGCGTTATGTCACGTCTCACGCCGCCGATCGTGTTTATGGCATAGTGAACCCTGTTGCC